>JAESFM010000064.1_pt1 | contig 60155 bp, 54 predicted proteins | sample 9266171 | NCBI WGS metagenome assembly JAESFM01 (sample SAMN14505069, study PRJNA617099) | algae metagenome | isolation source: Hassallia sp. WJT32-NPBG1 and co-occurring heterotrophs from well developed... | place: USA: Mojave Desert, Joshua Tree National Park, California | collected 2006-06-22 | reverse complement strand
TCTGGTTTTCTGCTTCTTTGGCAGTAATGGCTTAATTAGTTCCCACTCTTTATCGCTTAAGCTGCTGGTGTACGGCATTTATTTTTGATTCTAGCTCATTGCCAGAGATCCCAAATGGGTTCTATAGTTTATCTTGGCGCACCGCTTCTCTGTTACCTGCCCAACGAAATGCCCCTGCGAAGCAACAATCTAGGATAATCAACAAATGACGACATGGCAGTTTTTGCAAGGCATCGTGCAGTCGCGTCATCGATAACAAAGTGCTGTTGTTATCGATGCGTGCATCTTGCGGGACAAGAAAACCCGCAGGACCATCGGCGTTATGTATGGCATCTACGGCGATACCATGTCCAGCAAAATAGAAAAATAGTCTATCAGTTTCTTCAATTTCAATTTGGCTGCCATCAGATAAAAGTAGTTTGTGTTGTTCAAAGGTAGTCAATAGGCTGTTGAATTTATTATTATTAGCATCGCCATCCAACATTAATACGACTTCGTATCCGTATTTCCTCTCCAAAGTGGCGGCGATTTCTTCAGCATCATTCACAGCGGTTTGCAGTGCCGGGATGCCATTGCTGTATTGATTAATGCCGATGACTACTGCCAGACTTCGTTTCATTTCTGCCATATATGCCATATTGATAAAATTTTTAATATATGAAGCAATAAATTATACCTGGTTTGCAGAATGAAAATTCTGCAAATATTGTTTGGCTTGTATATTGTTTTAGGTGTGAGCCAAATCAACTTATGCACATGTAAGGCAGATATCGGCAAGATGTGACAATGCTTGGCGTTGAGGAGATAAATTAAAAATTTCCGTACAATCATCCTTTGGGGATATTATACGGAAAAAATTCTTATGTTATTAAGGGCAAAAATTACTTTCTTTTTCTCTCAAGAAAAGGTTAACTCAACAATTCCCCAGTCTCTTGTAAAGAGTGCAATCTACGGTAAATTCCTTCATGACGCAACAATTGCTCATGACTACCCACTTCAACAATCCTACCTTGATCGAGAACCACAATTTTATCTGCTTCGCGTACTGTACTCAAACGGTGGGCAATAATTATCGTAGTACGAGTTCCTTGAATCGATTGCATAGCTAGTTGAATCAATCTCTCAGACTCGTAATCTAAGCTAGATGTCGCTTCGTCAAAAACCAATATGTCTGGTTCAACTAATAACGCTCTTGCAATTCCCAAACGCTGTCTTTGTCCTCCAGATAACCTGACGCCACGTTCACCCACAACTGTATAATAACCTTCGGGTAAAGAGCGAATTACGTCATCTAATTTGGCAATTCTACAAGCTTCTTCAACTTGCTGAAAACTAGCTTCTCGATTGCCATATCTGAGATTATCCAATAAAGTCCCGTTAAAAACGTCTACTTCTTGGTGAACGATCGCTAAACGTCGGCGATAATTACCAACATCTAATGTGATAATATCTTGTCCATCAATTAATATCCTTCCCTGATTTGGCTCAAAATAGCGAAACAGCAATTTGACTAACGTAGATTTACCCGAACCCGATCGCCCAACGAGTGCAACTGTCTGATATGGTTCAATTAACAAGTTGATATCTTGCAAAACCGGACGGTTAGCATCGTACCCAAAAGTTACGTTAGAAAACTCTAATTTACCTGTGAAACTATAAGCTGATGCAGTTTCTTGTAAACTAGCTGCATCTACGCCAATCGGCTGCTTCATTAATTCGTGATACCCCAACATTGAAGCATAACGACGAGCAAAAACCTCTGCTAGGTTGCTAATAGGTTCCAACTCGGCATAAGCCATGCTGGAAACTGTTAAAGTCGTGAGAAAGTGCCCTAAGGAAATTTGACCTTTTACCGTAGCTGCTAAAGTTAAACCTAGTACCATAAACACACAAAACTGAACGAATGCCGTTCTGAAAGTACCCAGTTTGGTATAACCAAGGTGAATGCGGTAATCTACTACTTTAAACTCGCGGTCAAGTCGTTGTTTTTGGCGTTTAAGTTCTAGTGCTTCTGTGGCGAATGCTTTAACTGTCTTGATATTAGTGATAATTTCTGAGTTGCGGCTTTGGGTATTTTCCATGTATTTATCTAGCCGTCGCTCTTGTTCCATCAGCTTGTTTAAATCTTTCAAGGTGTAGCTGAGAATAACCACGAACGAAATCAGAAATAGTATAGCAATCCGCCACTCAATAAATAAGATAACCACAAAAATTCCCAATACTCTAAACAGTTTGGGAATCAGTTGTCCAGCGATTTCAGGATAAGTCCAAGTATGATTTTCTAAACCTCTGGCTATTTTACCTGCAATGCGTCCCGGATTATTTTCGTCGTAAAATTCTAGGGGCAAAGTGAGTATTTTGCCTATTGTTTGTTTAAAGTGATCTCGCCTGGCACGGAAAGCAATATCCCAATGAAACCACGAACTTGACCATACTTGAATCGGCGCTTTGGCAACGGTAACTAAGAAGATTACACTCATTAGCACCGAAAGTGATGATAACCGATTTTGTGGTAATTTGGTTAGGTTAGTAATTGCAGCGATCGCATTCTCTACTGTATTATCTAAGGGTTGTCCCGAAAGGACGTTTAAAATCTGCCCTGTGGCATATGGTACAACCAAATCGATAATTTCAAAGATGCTCGCTGCGCCAATACTAAATATAGCCGCTACTCGATAGCGCTCATAGTATTTGAGAATGTCTTTAAATTTTGCCATGATGCACTCTATTTGATGAGTTAAGAATTATGAGTTATGAGTGACAAGTTATTTTTTAACTTCTCAATTTTGACGCTTAACTCTTCACTACTGGACGTTGCAGTTCAGCCTCTGCCCCATTATACTACTTTATACTACAATGTAGTTAAAGATTAAAAAACTAAATCATCCTTTGGGAGTAGCTGACACTTCAGAGGGAAAAAATTCTAGGCGATAGCGATAAAGCGCGACTGGTCGAGAGCCAGCTTTAAAGTAATCTGGATCTTGAGGTGAAAGGTAGACAGCAGTAATTTGATCTGCTTCAATCGTCGCATTAGATGTAGAAAGCTGGTGGTAAGCGGTTGTAGATTCTACGGAGTTGAAATAAGGATTAGAACCACCTTTAAATAGCTGCTGAAAGACTTCTGTAGTAATGAACTTATTATCAGGCGTAGTTTCTGTAGCGCGTGCGGTGACAATAGAAACTAACTGGCGATCGCCTTGTAACAAAGTAATTTGACGATTAGGCGATTTTGGATCTACTTTGACTGATAACACGCGATCGCCTAAATAAGTTCGCGCCAAATTCAAGCTATTAAATGCCCTATCCGCAACTACAACGGGCAATTTTTTATCTATCCGAGGTATGATTTTTAAACCAGTAATAGGTAATTGCTCTTTGACAAATCGTACTGGAAAACTCACAGGTTGATTTAATTGACGGCGATTACCTTCAAAACCAGGTGTGACAATATCTGGCGCTAAAGGCGCAGCCAAATCTACTAAAGTACTTTTAAGCAGCCAATTACCAGCCATCCAGTCAGGATAAATCAAATCACCCTCAGGCGATCGCACGGAACTTATTTTTTCCCATTGAGGAAAATTTGCCAATCTTTCATTTAGTTCCCCCGCTGCTGCTTCTCCACCAACCAGCAGAAATAAAAGAATCAAGCAAACATTTAAGATCGCTTTCATAGCAAGCATCGCAGATACATATTGCAAAGTATTAATTTTTCGGGAAATTATAAACTAATTTAATTAAAGTTTACATTACGTTTTTTGCATTAAACTTAATATGTCGGCAATAAACTAAACAAAAACATAACTATCCAATCTAATTTCTTTGGTTACAGAGAAGCAAGCATAACTACAAAAAATTTCATTTACCTCTTTGATCGTTGCTCGCTAGCCCTTTTGAAGTTTTAGGTAAGTAAGTCTTGATTTTTATCCTTAGTTATGCATATCGCCGAGGTATTTCAGAAAACGCCTACTGAGTCTGTAAATGCATCATTGCCAATAACGGAGTATTCTCCGTTATTGACAACTACCGAAAATACTCAAACATTATCAATCCTTACTGAGTCTCCGTTATCAAGAAATACGGAAAACATTGAAATAAATTCACCAATAATTTTGGAGGAAACAGTCATGATTAATACTTCGATGCTACAAGACGAACTGCAAAACTTTGTCAGCGGTGCCTCTGACGTTCAAGGGGCAGCCTTAGTCAGTCCTGATGGGCTGGCTTTAGCTTCAGTGCTACCTGGAGGTATGGATGAAGAACGTACTGCTGCAATGTCTGCATCTATGCTTTCTTTGGGCGAACGCATCGGACGCGAACTGGCTCGCGGTAACGTTGAGCGGATTGTCGTTGAAGGTGAGAAAGGCTATGGAGTTTTGGTTGGCTGTAGTGGTGACGCTGTTTTATTAGTTCTTGCTAATGCATCAGTGAAACAAGGCTTATTGTTTCTAGAAATCAAACGAGCCGTTACCAAAATAGCGCCTTTACTTGGTTAGCTAAAAACACGAAGTGACCCGTATTCAGATTTGTGGATTGCCGATTTTCTCTCTTAAATTGCCATTATCAATTTTCCAGCAATTAGCAAGTTTAATTTCGCCAAAAAAAAGAGAAATGATGAAAAGTTTCTCAATATTCATCAGGTGTGGCTCTACGATATCGAGAAATTTGGTTTTTATTAATTTTAGGAGAAACCCAATAATGACTTTAGAACCACACACCTTTATGCCCACAATGGAAAAGCGTATTGGCTTTACAGATGAGGACAAAGCTCTACTAAAATCTGAGGCTAGCTGGGGAGTAGAAATTGCTCCAGAAATGGCTGACCACTTTTATGCTTACCTTGGGCGCGACTCAGAAATGGATGGAATTTTACACGCCAGCGAAGGGCGTATTCATCGCTTGCGGGAAACTTTTATTGAGTGGTTTTATGAGATGTTCACGGGTATGGATCAGTGGGGAAATGACTATGCCGATCGCCGTTGGAAAATTGGTCTAGTTCACGTCCGCATTGGCATTGGACCTCAGCATGTGGTGCCGGCGATGGCAACGGTAATTCATCAGGTAGGTAAACGCTTAAAAAATGATGGTAAAAGCGAAGACCTCAAAGAGTCTCTCAGCCGAATTTGTATGATTGACTTGGCTTTTATTGAGCAAACTTACGTAGAGGTTTCTTCGACCGCTGTTCTTAATGAAACTGGCTGGTCAGAAGCTTTGTTTAGGCGCTTAATTACTAGTGGCGCAAAAGCGATGTAACACGACACATAGTCCTCAGGCTGAAAGCCTAAGGGTAGACAAATAAAAATTAATTTGTAGAAGGCTCATTTATGTTACGTTCAACACTCGGAAATTTCAGCAGTATAGTCTGTTTTAAATCGGCAATTGTCGGCATGGAAGATGCTTTGGGTGAAAGAGCAACAGCGATCGCTTTAATTTCAGCTGGTCGCAGTCGTGGTAAACATTTAGCACAAGAATTAGGTTTAACAATTGAAAAATTGTCTTTAGATGATATTGCCTCCAAACTTGGCTTTGCTTTAGGTAAAGATGGCACTCGTCTATGTGTTATTAATCGTATCGAAGCCGAAGGACATGTTATCAAAGTTTACACTAGCGAAACTTTATGTTCTGCGGGAGAAGCCCCAGGTTCAGACCGTAAATGTACTTATACCCTAGGTGCTGTTTGGGGGACACTAGAGCAAATCTTCGGCAAGCGTTTCCAAGGCAAACACGTTGAATCTGTGCTTCGCGGTGGTGAGTATGATGTATTTGAGTTCACTGAATTGAATTGAGAATTGGTAATGTGGCATTGGGGAGCCAGTGTGTTGCGGTGAAACATCTACCCATTAATATCTGTCAAAGGTACAGGTTGCCAAACTTCTCCATACTGTTCCCTTAAAGCTTGCCAAGCTTCGACTTGACCGGGTTCATATTCTCCTGGCTTACCCCATTGTAAAAACAAACTTAAAGCTGCTTCTTGTTTCTCATCAAGAAAGCGGATGGCATAAGTTGTAAAATTGCCTCGCTTGGCTTCACCCGTTTCAAATTTCACTTGACTAATTTTATCCATATTCAAGTGAAATTCAAAACCTTCGGTGTGCATATTAGCATATTTACCTTTAGGTAACTCTGCATAAAACAGCTTTTCTATTTTGCCACGCGCTTCTAATACAGCAGCGCTGCTAGTGACTATTAAACGTAGAGTCCCTAGTATTTCGCAAGCTTCCAAAAATTCTTTCAAAGTCATAATTGGTTGTTGATTGTGAGTTGTTGCTTGTTGGTGGGCAATGGGCACGCTCGCATTGGGCATGGGGCATTGGGCATTGGGCATGGGTAATAATTCTTTCCCTTTCTCTTTTCCCTTTGCCCTTTTCCCCTCTTCAAATTCCCACTATTCACTAACTATTTTTCATATTGTTCGTAAGCAGCGACAATTCGTTGAACTAAGGCATGGCGCACGACATCTTTCTGAGAAAATTGGCAAAAGGAAATGCCTTGAACATTCTTTAAAATATGTAACGCCACGGATAAACCAGATTCTTGGTGAGGTAACAAATCGGTTTGTGTTATGTCACCTGTAATTACCATCCGAGAATGAAAGCCCAAACGAGTCAAAACCATTTTCATTTGAGCGGGTGTGGTATTTTGAGCCTCGTCTACAATCACAAAAGCGTTGTTGAGAGTGCGTCCCCGCATGTAGGCTAGGGGTGCAACTTCGATTACACCGCGTTCCATCAAATTCGGTACTTTTTCGGGGTCGATAAATTCATTGATGGCGTCGTAAAGTGGACGGAGGTAGGGATTTACTTTCTGTTGTAAGTCTCCGGGTAAAAAGCCGAGTTTTTCACCAGCTTCGACGGCAGGACGAGTTAAAATAAGCTTTTCAAATTCGTTGGCAAGAAGTGCTTGCACGGCAACGACAACAGCGAGGAAGGTCTTACCAGTACCAGCTGGACCGACGCAGAATGTCAAGTCTCGCTGACGTAGAGCGTTGATGTACTGTCGCTGACGAAAGGTTTTGGCACGGATTTCTTCTCCCCGACGAGTTCTTGCGAGAACATCTCGCTGCAACTCCTGTAGTTCTTCTTCGCGATCGCTCTCTAGAGCCTGACGAGCTGTTAAAATATCGGCGCTAGTGATGCTATTGCCTTGAGTCCAAAGGTCTTCAAGCGATCGCACTAATCGACTAGCTAAATCAATTTCTTTTTCTGTACCAGCGATGTGTAATTCCTGTCCCCGTAGCACCAGGTTAGCTCCTGTTTGCCGGGATATGGTTTTGAGATTTTCTTCTTGTTGTCCCGCTAGCGCGATCGCGCTCTCGATATTCGGCAATTGAATTGGCAAGGCACTTGCCATAGTATTTCTTATGTGTGAGGAATTGTTCTTTACAAAGGTTAAGATTTTCTCGCGTGTTGGCGTAGCCTGCGCTTGACGCAATCACCAAAGCGCGATTTTTCCTAAAAATTCATATGGCAAACTGAAGTACAACTAAGTATTTTAATAGTTACACTTGTTTTTTAAGAAAGTAAGATACGCGTTCTTGATCGCGTCTCTTACTTAACATTGGCTTTTTTTGATGGGTGTTTCCCATCTTTTGAATCAAATCAATCAAAAAAAGATTTGCTGTATGCACCCTGCTCAAAGACGGCTTAATTTCTGGTTGTGTGCTTTACCACACAACCTTAAATATAATTTTGGGGATAAATGTCAAAACTAGATGCAGGCATTTTATCTTGACTTTGCCACAAGAGATTTAGAGTTGGGAAAACTCATAGAAATTCTTACGGCTTATCCCCATCTTCTACCGCAAGTCCCAAATCTGGGAATTCTTCAATAAACCCACATAAAGTCGTTTCCCGTAGGATAGCAGGCTTATTGAAGACGATTTTGTAGACTTAAAAGCAAACCGCAAAGTGAAGTAATTTACTTCCTAGTTGAAACTAGAGCGGACGCGGGGTTTAACAATCGGTCGTGAGTCGTTTCCTTCTCTTGGTCTCGATTTTGGTGCTGGTAATCGCTCTTCGGAGTCTTCATCAAAAGACATACCTTCTCGACCTTGGGCATTACTGCCGTAGATATCCAGGTATACTGATTGTCCAGCGGTTTCGGCGGCTGCGGCAATAACCGTGCGAATCGCTTGGATATTGCGTCCTCCCCGACCAAAGACTTTTCCTTTATCTGCGCTGTCAAAGGCTATGCGAATCCAAACTCGTTTGAGGATGTGAGAAATTTCACAATCGACGCTCAAAGACTGCGGAGATTCCAAAAACGGCTGCACTAAAAAATTTACCAGCCTAACGTAGTCAGGACTGGCTGTCCTCAATTTTGTTTCGTCGTTATGATGCGGCTTTTGCACTGAGCTGTTCAAAAACATTAGCTTTTTGTAAGATGCTACGCACGGTGTCAGTTGGTTGAGCGCCTTGTTGCAGTCGCTTCACGATACCGTCAACATCGAGTCGGACTTCATCGGTTCTAGGGTTGTAGAATCCAAGTTCTTCTAGGGGACGACCATCGCGGCGAGCGAGGCTGTTAATAGCGACAATACGATAACTTACTTCCCGCTTTTTCCCGTATCGCTTTAAGCGCAGTTTAATCATGATTGAGAAAATATTCTCCTATTTTGACCTATCAGTTTGTAGCTAGTTGATGCTGGAATGCTAATTTTAGCACTAGCCTAGCATTAACTGCTATGAGTCAATAGTCAAGGGTCAATGGGGATGGAGCATGGGGCAATGGGCATGGGGCATGGGGCATGGAAAAAATCTCCCTTTTACCTTTGCCCAATGTCCATTGGCTAAAGATTACCGAAGCCTTTTTTCTTTTTATCCTTCTTTTTCTTTTTGGCAGTTGCAGCGCCAGTATAACCTCGCCATCCTGGGGCAGCTGGACGATTGCCTCCTGGGAATGGGTTGCCCATACCGCCGCCGCCGAACATACCGGGCATACCGGGCATACTAGGCATACCGCCACCTTGACCCATTTGCTGCATGAGCGATCGCATTTTTTGGAAATCAGTTACCAACTTACTGACATCGGTTTCTCTATAACCAGAACCACCGGCAATTCTCCGCCGTCGGCTGGGAGAACTTGCCAACAAATCAGGATCGTGGCGTTCCTGCTTGGTCATCGAGTTAATCATCGCCTCACAGCGTTTTAGCTGGGTTTCTCCCTGCTTGAGCTGATCATCTGACAGCTTGTTCATCCCTGGAATCATCTTGATGATACCACCCAGCGATCCCATATTTTTCAGCAGGCGCAGCTGTTTGAGAAAGTCGGTAAAATCGAACTTTGCCGATAATATTTTCTCCTGCATTTTCTCGGCATCTGCCAAGTCCATTTCTTCCTGCGCCTTTTCTACCAGCGTCAGAACATCGCCCATTCCCAAAATTCGCGATGCCATCCGGTCGGGGTAAAACGGTTGCAGAGCTTCAACTTTTTCACCCACACCGACAAACTTAATCGGCGCTCCGGAAATTTGCCGCACCGATAGTGCCGCACCACCACGGCTATCGCCATCGAGTTTAGTGAGAATCGCTCCAGTAATGCCGATTTGATCGTGGAAGGTGCGGGTGAGATTTGCCGCTTCTTGACCGGTCATTGAGTCCACCACCAACAGCGTTTCGTGCGGTTGGACTGTTTCTTTGATGCGAGCTAACTCTCCCATCATCTCTTCATCGATTTGCAAGCGACCCGCAGTATCGATAATCACCGTATCAACACCTTCTGCCCGACCGCGCTCGATACCTTGGCGGGCAATTTCTACTGGGTCAGCATCGCTTCCTAGTTCAAATACTGGCACGTCAATTTGCTTACCCAGTGTTACTAACTGGTCAATAGCTGCTGGACGATACACGTCTGTGGCCACCATTAAGCAGCTGCGTTCTAATTTACGTAAATGTAAAGCTAACTTAGCTGTGGCTGTGGTTTTACCCGTTCCCTGCAACCCAGCCATCAAGACAACAGTGGGCGATTTTTCAGCTTGTGCCAAGGGAACATTGACATCCCCCATTACCTGCACTAGCTCATCGTAAACAATTTTAATGAACTGTTGGTCAGGTCGCACGCCAGCAGTTACCTCGGCTCCCTGTGCCTTGGCTTCGACTTCGGTAATAAAATCTTTGACTACCTGAAGATTAACATCTGCTTCCAACAGAGCGCGGCGCACTTCGCGCAAAGCGTCTTGAATGTTGGATTGGGAAATTTTGTCCTGTCCTCGCAGTTTCTTCCAGGCAGCTTCTAAACGGTCAGATAAAGCATCAAACATAATTTGGTTACAGGTAGTTAGCCAACAAGGAAGCTCGCAATAGCGCTTGACGCCACTGCTTAACTTCCGGTATTTTCAGGTGCTATTTACCAGCTTAGTAGTTTTCATTCCGTCTGTAGCTACCGAATACCTAGTACTCTGCACCAGGTAACTTTAAAGGGGCAGGAAAGACAAGAAGACAAGGAGAATAATTCTTTCCCCTCATCTCCCCATGTTCCTATTTCCCCATCTTCCTATCCCCCTAGCCGCCATTGCCTAATTCCCCAAAAAATGTAATATTTCCATATCCCATTAAATATTGAGTTATTATTAATACATTCTATTCATTGCCTGACAATAGAGATTTGCAGCCTAGAGCGATCGCTCTTTCCCACCTCTGAATTTATCCCTAACCAGATGACCCAGCCAAAGCTTCACATAGTTCAGACATGTTTTAGGAACAATGACAGGTACTTTGCCTTCATACCACTTTGTCAAAGACGGGATTAAGTAGCCCTCAATAAGTGTGGCAAATAAATACACGCTAGTAAATACTGTATTATTAACAACAATACATAAATTTACTAATTAGGAATTTATCTATCAGTTCAGGGTGCGATCGCCTTACATATTCTTATCAAAATTCCCTTCAGGGTGCGATCGCCTTACATATTCTTATCAAAATTTCCTGATTAATCGGGCACTAGATTATCGGTAAGAACTTCTCTAATTTTTAGGCGTGCCTGCAACAAAATGTCTTAATTATACCACGTTATGTCTGCTTGGTGCATCATATCGTCTAATTTCCTATTTTGTGTTAAGACTCGCGGGTGGAATCACTGATAAATTCTGAGCTGATTGAAGTAATTGTAAAAATAAGGAAAGTATTTAAGCATGACTCTAGCCAATCGTAAAAATACTACTTTTTCTCAAGAAGTTAAAGCAGGACTGATTTCATTGCTCAAACAGATTATTCTTCTGGCTCCTATAGGTCTTATAGTCATGCTGATAACGAACGGTAAACCACCAGCATTTGTGGTTGGTTTGACCTTTTGCTTAATTGGTTTTTTTGTAGCCAGGAGGGAACAAAAGCGGATTTTCCAAAAACCTCAATTGACATCTAAAAGTAATAATTTCTCAGCATCTGACCTCAAAGATGCTGACTTTAACGATGGGCAAATTAACAAGCTATCTGAAAAGAAAAATTTACTGCAAAAACTACTTTATCAAGTATCTGAAGATCAATTAAGCAAAGCCCATTTTCTCCTTGCCAACCTCAGCAAAGCCAACCTCGATAATATCAAGATTGATAATATTTACTTCAGTGGAACTGATCTCAGTAGTGCCCAGTTAGTAAATACAAGCTTTTTGAATGGCAACTTCAGCAATGCAAATCTCAGCAATACAAATCTCAGCAATGCAAATCTCAGCAATGCAAATCTCAGCAATGCTCAGTTATTGGGTGCAAACCTCAGCAATGCTCAGTTACTGGGTGCAAACCTCAGCAGTGCCAACCTTAACAGTGCTCAGTTAGTGGGTGCAAACCTTAGCAATGCCAACCTCAGCGATGCCAACTTCAATGATGCCAACCTCACTAATGCCAACCTTAGTAGTGTTTATTTATGGAATGGTAAGTTAAACAATGCTCAATTAATCGGTGCGGACTTCAGCAATGCTTACATGAACAATGCAAAGTTGAAGAATGCCAATCTCAGCAGTGCCGATCTCAACAATGCTAAACTAAATGATGCCAAGCTCACGGATGCTAACCTCAGCAATACTGACCTTAAAGGTGCATATCTCAGCAGTGCTAACTTGAAGAATGCTAACTTTAGCAATGCTAACCTCAAAGATGCGAACCTATGTGGCGCTAATTTAGAAAATGCGAATTTAAATAATGCTGATTTGAGAAGTGCTGATTTAAGCAATGCCAATTTGAATGGTGCGAGAGTCGATAAAACTCATTTTGGCTGCAATAAAGGCTTTTCTAAGGAGATGAAGCTGGAGTTAGAGCTTAGAGGGGCAATTTTTGAGGATAATTGATAATGGTAACGGGTAACAGTTGACGCAATTATAGACAGTCAGTCTACCGCGCTATGATCTTTATTCTTCCGTTAACAAGCCAGCCACAGCTAAGTTATTGGGAAAAATTATAAATTTATAAATACGTCCGCTTTTTGAATAAGAAGCACAAAGTAATTGGACTTTGAGTTCCTCACGGCAAGTCTGCCTTTCGTAACATCTCTGATGCTGTTTCTTCATCGTAGATTTGCGTTAACAGTCCTGGTATCCAGTCTGTTTCGGCACCTATATTGTGAGCCTTATGCTGTTGCCAAAGCTCCAGAAAGCTATACACTTGCTCATCGAGGTTTGGGATTCTCCGACGGACTTCATCCATAAACTCCTGAGTACCACCAAGTAAACCGTGATATTCATGAGAAGTCATAATCCCCCATTTTCCTGAAGGTGAGTAAAGAACATTCTCAGCATTAAACGCGGAGCCGAACATTTTATAATCATGTCTTTTGTAGGCGGAGATCTCTGAAAAAGGAATGTACCAGTGATTGAATTGTCCTTTAGCTTCTTCGTTCATACGCCAGAGCATTGTGAAGTAACATCCTGTATCACCTACACTGGATGCAGCAACTACCAATGCATCAATAAGGGGCGGTCTTACCGTATATTTGAGATCGTACTCTAAGCCAAATACGACTCTTCGCTGAGGAATAGTTTTAGCAAAGGGATGCGGAGCAAATGGGTTATCAATGGTAAAAACTTGCCGCAAAACTGGCTCTGCCTCAGCTTTGAACTCTTTCTCCGTTAAAGGACGCATATATCTTTTTCAGTTAGACCATTTGTTTATGATGCTTCTAACTGATTGGGTTAAAAGTCAAATTCAGCAAAATTGTTGTTAGTTGTTGGTGGTTGGGAGTTAGAGGGTCATTTATTAGTGGATAGTCGTTAATTGTTAGTTGTTGGTGGTTGGGAGTTAGAGGGTTATTTTTTCAGCAATAACCATTATTCACTAACCACTATCCACTAACAATTAACCAAATCCTCTACAGCGCTGGCTTGATTTGGCAATGCGGCTGTTAAAACTTCGCTGCCTTCTGTTGTAACTAAAACATCATCTTCAATCCGGATTCCGCGTACATCAACAAATTGAGATAAACGCTCCCAATTGACGACATGATGATATTTTGAGCGCAGGTTAGCATCATTCAAAATCGCTGGTACTTGATAAAAACCAGGTTCGATTGTAACTAACATTCCCGGACGCAGGGGACGATTTAAACGTAGGTAGCCTAAACCAAAGCGATCGCTTCTTTCTCTTTCCTCTTCATACCCAGCCAAATCCCCCAAGTCTTCCATATCATGCACATCCAAACCCAGCAAATGACCGATTCCGTGGGGGAAAAACAGCGCGTGAGCATCCATTTCTACTAAGTCTTCAGCATTTCCTTTCAAAATGCCTAAATTTACTAAACCTTCAGCAATGACGGTGCAAGCTAGTAAATGAATATCCTCATACTCTACACCAGGGCGGATTTTAGCAATGCACGCATCATGAGCCGCCAATACTACATCATAAATGTCTCTCTGGGTAGATGAAAACTTACCCGAAACAGCCCAAGTACGAGTAACATCAGCTGCCCAACCAATTTCAGTTTCCGCACCGACATCGGCAAGCAGTAAGTCCCCTGGTTGCAAAGGATGGTGATACTGCTCATTGTGCAGAACTTCGCCCTCGACGGTAACAATACTGTTGTAAGAAGTAGTCATGTTGTGTGCCATGATAACTGCTTCCATCGCTGCCCGCACTTCGGCTTCTATTTTGGCGTTAGTTGTGGCAGCCATCCCCGCTTTGTGCGCTTCGACAGTGACAGCAGCAGCTTTCCGCAACTCGATTAATGCGGCTTCGTCATGGGTGAGACGCACCCTAACAATTGCTTTGGCTAACTCAAAGTCAATTCCGGCTGGCTGAATTTGCGGTAAGACTAATCTATCCAACAGTTGCGATTGTTGCGTCCAAGTACCAGCATCTTGCACGGCAATTGTTGCCGCACCTTCAACTGATAATTCTAATTCCACCATTGGTTTAGCAGCATCCGCGCCAATTTTCTGGGCGATTTCTTCACGCAAAGGCATTTCTCCATGCCACAAAGCGCTACTAGGTTTAGGATCGTCCATGAATAGTTCTAACTTGCCAGCTTCTAAGCGAATTACCGCATTTGGCAAGGGAAGTCCGGCAAAATAGAGGAAGTGACTGCTAGCACGAAAGGGAAAGACATTTGCTGGAAAGTTACGCGGACTAGTGTTTCCTGACCAAAGAATTGCTGGAAAATCAATCAGGCTGGCTAATCGTTGTCTTCGCTGCCGTAGAGTATCGACAAGGGAGTTAGAAGTGTTTTGTATCAACATGACCTAAAAAAAATGAAATAAAGAATAAGGAGTGAAAAAAATATTTCACACTTTATCCTTCATACTTAATACTTCAACTAGTTTTTGTCATCGTCTTTGTCATCGCCTTTGTCGTCGTCTTTGTCGTCGTCTTTGTCATCGTCATCTTTTTTATCTTCGTCTTTATCGTCGTCCTTGTCTGAATTTACAGGCTTTTGGTTATTCTGATTGTTGTACTGAGAATTTTGTTGCTGTTGGGTTTGAACTGGTGGCTTCTCCTCCTCCCCAGCGCAGCTGACTAAACCCCCGGAGATTAGCGTTAAGTTGACAGCAGTGAAAATGGTGGAGATCGCCTTTCTCCATAAGTTTGCGTTTTTATTCAACATTGACTCGACATGATTGGAGTTAGAATTACTAACCTTACCGTACTTTGTCACGTTCTTGTTGTTATCTAACTATCGACAAGGATCTGTGCGAGTGCATTTGTCACAATAGTTAAAGAAACCTATTTCTCAGGTGAAAAAATGTCTGTTAAAAATCAAGCAAAGTTGAGCAATACGCCAACTGGCGATTGGTCGATTGAGCAATTGCCGGGATTAAGTCAGGAAGAACTAGTCCAACTCCAAAACTGCGGTATTTTTACCACAAAAGCGCTCTTTAAACAAGGAACTAGTTTGCAATCTAAAGTCGCGCTGGCAAATAAATTACAAGTCCATCTTCAGTATGTGAATAAATGGGTGGCTTTGGCGGATTTGGCTCGGATTCCGAGTGTAGGAACGCAATATTGCGGATTATTGCTTCATGCAGGTATTGGTTCGGTGGCACAGTTGGCACAGACTCCCACTCACAGATTGCATCAACAAATTATGCGCTTGCAGGTAGCAACCATGCAGCGACGAGATTTATGCCCAGCAATTGAGTTAGTGCAACAGTGGTGTCAACAAGCAAAAACAATTACGAATCAAAAGTTATGATTCACGTTTGGCGTGATTGATTATACTGCAAATGTTTCTTGGGCAAAGGCAATTTTTTCTTGAACTCCTGAGAGTTTGGGCAAAGCACTATCAATTGCTTCAAGTCGGGGAATAAGCCCTTCTCGATTGGCAATTTGAATTGAAAGTCCGGGACGAGCGTTAATTTCTAGTAACAGCGGTCCTTTTTGTTGGTCTAAAACAATGTCAACGCCGAGATAGCCAAACTCTGTTTTGTCGCCTAATTTGGCAGCCATTTCTAAAATACTTTGCCAGTGGGGAATTTGGCGATCGCGCAACGAATGTCCCGTTTCCGGGTGATTATCAATGTAGCTATTTCTCTGAATACCCGCCAACGTCGTACCTGTTGAGAGGTCAATACCCACACCCACACCACCTCTATGTAAATTCGCCTTACCATCAGAAGCGCGTGTGGGGAGACGCAACATTGCCATTGCAGGAACACCACGATAAACAATTACCCGAATATCGGGGACACCTTGATAAGCAATTTCAGCAAACACCGGATCGAATTGCACCGCATATTCAATAATCGCTTGATCGGTTTGTCCTCCTAGCGAGAACATGCCGCTAAGAATATTGTAAATGTGATATTGTAAGTCTCCCGGTTTGACAATTGAACCGCTAGCTTTGCGATAGCCCTCATCTGTAACATCACTAATTACCACAATCCCATCGCCACCGCTACCACGAGCAGGTTTCACAACAAAGGATTTGTGTTCTTTAATAATATTTGATAAGTTTCTCACCTCACCCTGAAATGAAATAACTCCATAAGTTTCTGGAACCGGCACACCAATATTTTGAGTAATTTTTTTCGTCTCTAGTTTATTGTCAGCATAGCGATAAAGCTGACGCGGATTGCTAGCAAAGATATAGTCTAAGTTGCGAGCATTAATTCCTAAAATGCCGCTACGCCGAAGTGAAGATGAAAGCATACCAGCTTATCCCTATGTTTGATTTAACTGTCGTTGTAATGACCTAAATCGGAAATATTCAATTAGTTTGTAGCCGTTGTAGCGTCCTACAAGGATATTTAAAGCTAAAACTAACAGCAACAGTTCCGGGAAGGCGAATGCTAAATGCTGCACGTAGGCATTAATGATGCAGAAATACCCAATTGTGGCTGCTAAAAGGCTACCGAGTCCGGCAATTATCGTTTCTTTTGCTCCTTCTTCTTCCCATGTCACAGCTGCTCGTTCAATTGTCATTGCTAAAATGACAATTGGGAACAAAGAAATCGACAAGCCTAGCCTAATATTGAAATGTTCCATGACAACTGCCAGAGCAGCCATTATTAAGACGGTTGCTGTTAAAATTGCGGCGAGTCGAGGCACAATCAAAAGCTGCAAACGATTCAGGTAGGCACGAATCAAAAGCCCGATAATTACAACTAAAATAAACAGCGGAATGCCAACAATTAGTCCAGTTTGGCGAAAGGAGAGGGCAATTAATATCGGTGTGAATGTCCCAAAGGTTTGCAATCCAACTATTTGGTGCAAAATGGAAATAACTAAAGCACCAATTGGAACTAAGACAAGCACCTGAAATACTCGCTGATTTGCCAGTGGCAGGTTGAACAAGGAGTAGTCTAGCAGCGGATTTAAGGCTTTTTGCTTTTGCAAAATTGCGCTTGTCAGTCCTTTGTCAGTGTTGGGTTGAACAACGACTTCTAAAGCGATGTTGCTTACACCTTTGGCTTGTAAGACACGATCTGAACCGTACCACCATGTTAGATAGCGGTCTTGCTCTCTAAAGCTATAGTCGATAGGATCGAAGGCTAACCAGCGATCGCCTACTTGAATCTCTAGCCACTGAATAAAATCGGTAGAATATACTTCTTCACTTCTCAATAGAATGCCGTTGCCAACTCGCGCTGGTATGTTAGCTCTATTCAATAAAAATGCGGCTAATTCTGGGGTAGATTCTTGATCTCTCAAGTTTCTCTTGATAGCTTGAACTCTGCTGTTAAAAATAATGCTAACAGCAAAGCGCGAAAAGTACGATTCACTGTTGTGCCTCCTGAGTTGCACATGATGGTTCTGCGGTGAAGGTAGCAGATGAATCAACAGCAAACTTGCCTTCTTTTAGCATGTTGCGTCCGATTAAAACTGGATAGTTAAAATCTTCTCGATCTGCAAGGTTCACTTCTTCCTCAATCCAGCGACCCGCAATACAAAATTTCATTCGCACAACGGGACGACGTATATCAGCACCTTCGCGACTCTTAATTCGCACCCATCGCACAATTGGACGCTCAAAAACTTCTTTGTTTTTCTTTCCATCCTTAAATTTAAATTTAATCATTCCGCCAGATTCTGAGCTTTTATCTGGCTTTTCTAAAATTTCGGCATTTATAGAAGTTGTTTCGCACCTGTATCCAGCTTTGCTTTTACTTCTTTCTCAACACCAGGAATTATTGCTTTTTCTACCCAACCGACAGTTTTTGTTTCTTGTTGTGATGAATTAACGGCTTGAGTCTTTTGCAAACTGCATCCCGCTCCAAATAACAAAGTCATAAATATGACAAAGAAAATTGCTTTGTTTGGATACGCCGTATCCAATTTAAATCTACTCTTCACGATCGCTAACCATCTATACTGAACAAAATTCACAAAATTCTATTTATAAGTAAAAATACTTTATTAGATTTGTCACTAATATCGATCTAAAGGTAGATTTGTTATTTTTATAACCAAATATTTTATATTTGGAAGTGAAGGATATGCTTTATGTAATAAAAAAGACTTAACTATAATGATTAATAAAACATTATAATTAAGTTAAAATAAAAAATTATGCATAAAAAACCGTAACCAAATAATGATTTAATGGATTTTTAGCTAATTAGTGAATTGAAAAGTAAATTAAGCAAATAAAGAGTTATGAATTTAATTTGACTTCTAACTCCTCACTTTTAAGTTTTTACTCTTTTGCAAGTACACCGTTGAGGAATATATCAGCCAGTCCTTCTGCCATTTCTTTCATTTCTTCCGGGGAGGCGTCAGGTTGCATTAGGGTATTATTGGAAAAGCCTGCAACCGCAAACATTCCTAAAAAAACTTTGGCAACTAGTTTAGCATTCGTCTGGCGATAAATGCCTCTATCCATCGCGGTTTGAAAGAAAGCTTCGGCAACGTCGCTCATTTTATCAATGACTTCTAATTGAATGCGATCGCGCAAATCTGGATGAAACTGCGCCTCCATAAAACAAACTCGCATCAAATCGACATTTTTGTGCATATTCCACATCCGCCGACGCATCACTTGCGCGACAGCCTTATAACTGCCCATTTCACTCAATTCTGTGAGCAAATCTGTCAAAATCTCCACCCAGCCGTTAGTCGCAACCTCAACCAAAATCGCCTTTTTATTAGGAAAATGGCGAAACAAAGTACCTTCAGCTACACCCGCTGCCTGTGCTAAGTCGCGGGTAGTGGTGCCGTCAAATCCCTGAGAAGCAAACAACCGCAAAGCCGCGCTTAAAATACGGGTACGGGTTTGTGCTTCAGCAGGCGGGGAAGAATTAAAAACTCGCATAATAATTAGGGTAATGTTTCCGGAACAGGATTTGTAGCATTATTGTCTAACGTGAAGTATAAAAACCACAGAAAGCTTAATACAAGATTAACGCTCTGCTTGATTGGGGAAGGGGTAAAAGGAAAAGGCGAAAGGGACGGAGTTATTTAAAATTAGTAAAAATATTTAAAATTACTTCTTCACATGAGTCCCTTTACCCCTCCTTCTTGCCCAATGCCCCATGCCTAATGCCCCATGCCCAATGCCCAATGCCCAATGCCCAGTAGAACTTTATTTTCATTTTTCCTTATGAAGCACCCCAGTCACTTCCCGCGAATTATAGATTTGAGAGTTTCGCGCTTTTTTTCTGGCTCTAGCTTGGGAATATTAATTTCCATAACACTGCGTCGGCTGTTTGTCACGCTGCTTTTACCAATCTTTTTCTGTTGGGGGTTTTCGCCAGGAATTGCTTTTGCTAAACCGCAAACCCCACCGTCTCCAACTTCGATTCAACCTTATTTAGATCGGGTAATTAAGGAATTAACGGAGTTTCGCCTTGATAATGGCATGAAGTTCATTGTCTTAGAACGCCATCAAGCGCCTGTAGTTTCCTTTATTACTTACGCTGATGTCGGTGGCGTGGATGAGCCAAAGGGCAAAACAGGCGTGGCGCACTTTCTAGAACATTTGGCATTCAAGGGGACGACGCTTGTTGGTACAAAAGACTACAAAGCAGAAAAACCTTTACTAGATCGTTTGGATCAGCTTGCTAGTCAAATTCAAGCTGCGAAAGCCGCTGGTAAACAAGATGAAGTTGCAAAGTTATCCGCTGAATTTAAAAATGTCGAAGCACAAGCAGCCAAACTAGTTAAGCAAAACGAGTTGGGGCAAATTGTCGAACAGTCGGGAGGTGTAGGTTTAAATGCAAATACTTCCACGGAAGCCACCCGTTATCTTTACAGCTTTCCTTCTAACAAGTTGGAATTGTGGATGTCTTTGGAGTCTGACAGATTTCTCGATCCTGTATTTCGCGAATTTTATAAAGAAAAAGATGTGATTTTAGAGGAGCGACGCTTGCGGGTGGAAAACTCTCCGATCGGGATGATGATAGAGAAGTTTAACGATGCTGCTTTTAAAGTCCATCCCTACAGGCGTCCAGTGATTGGTTATGACGAGGATATCCGCAACCTAACACGGGAAGATGTGCGGAAGTTTTTCGATGCGTATTATGTACCGAGCAATTTAACGATCGCTGTTGTCGGAGATGTTAATCCGACGCAGGTGAAACAATTGGCGCAAACTTACTTTGGACGCTTTCAAGCCAAACCTAAAGCACAAACGCAAGTCCCGGTGGAACCTCCTCAAAAGCAAACGCGAGAAGTTATTTTAGAACTACCTTCGCAACCTTGGTATTTAGAAGGTTATCACCGTCCGGCAATTACTCATCCAGATAATGCAGTTTATGACATTATTGGTAGTTTGTTGAGTAGCGGGCGCACGTCGCGCTTATATAAGTCTTTGGTAGAACAACAACGTTTGGCGCTGAGTGCTCAAGGTTCTAGCGGATTTCCGGGAGATAAGTATCCAAATTTGATGTTGTTCTATGCTCTCACGGCTCCTGGTCGCAATGTTGATGAGGTTGCGGTGGCTTTAAGAAAGGAAATCGACTCTTTGAAAACTCAGCCTGTTTCGCCGATGGAGTTGGAGAGAGTGAAGACCCAAGCACGAGCAGGTTTATTGCGATCGCTTGATTCTAATATGGGTATGGCACAGCAATTGTTGGAATATGAGGTCAAAACTGGCTCTTGGCGCAATTTGTTTAAGCAGTTGGATCAAATTGTGGCTGTGACTCCTGCGGATATTCAACGGGTGGCGAGGGAAAGTTTTACACCGGAGAATCGCACGGTTGGTAAGCTGTTGTCGAAGAAGGGATGAGGACAACTAATAGCCCACGTAGGTGGGCTTTGTTCGTATAGCCCTAGCCTTCTAGTCTAAGGGCAACATCACAAAGAAATGAGAAACGAAGCGCAGAGAGCGCCAAGTACGCCAAGAAGGAATGGAGAGAGATTATGCGTAAGGTAAGGGGTAAGAGGAAGAAGGTAATGGGGAAAAGGTTGTTTTATTCGTTGATGCTTTGTTTTACCCTGTTGCTTTTGGGAACGTTTGATTTTGCTGTAGCAGCGACGCCGGGAAAGGCGAAACCATATACTGAGTTGCAGTTTGCACCTTTACCTGAGGTTAAGTTGCCGAAGTACGATCGCTTTGTGTTGCAAAACGGGATGGTTGTATATTTGATGGAGGATCGCGATCTACCGTTGGTAAGCGGTAGTGCGTTGGTGCGTACTGGCGATCGCTTTGAGCCAAGTGATAAAGTTGGTTTGGCTGAGTTTACTGGTGAGGTGATGCGAACTGGAGGAACTCGCAAGCATACGCCAGATCAGCTAAATCAGATGTTGGAACAACGGGCAGCTTCGGTGGAAACTAGTATTAGCGAAACTTCGGCTGGTGCAAGTTTTAATACGCTCAGTGAAGATTTAGAAACGGTGTTTGGCTTGTTTGCTGAGGTGCTGCGAGAGCCAATGTTTGCTGCTGATAAACTGGAGTTGGCGAAGACGCAGGAAAGAGGTAGTATTGCTCGACGCAATGATGATCCTGATGATATTGCCAGTCGAGAATTTCAAAAGTTGATTTATGGCAAGGATAGCCCTTATGCTAGAACGACGGAGTATGCAACGATAGATAAAATTTCGCGTGCAGATTTGAGTCAGTTTTATCAGCAATATTTTTACCCGAATAATATGATTTTGGGGATTGTCGGGGATTTTGACTCGAAGAAGATGCGCGAACTTGTTCAAGCTAAGTTTGGCGATTGGAAGGCTAACCCAAATTTACCTAAACTTCAGTTACCTACGGTGAAGCAAGCGAAAACAGGTGGAGTGTATTTTGTCAATCAGCCACAACTGACTCAGAGTAACATTCTCATCGGGCATTTGGGCGGACAGTTCAACAGTTCTGATTATCCGGCGTTGGATGTGTTGAATGGAGTGTTAAATGGATTTGGTGGACGCTTGTTTAATGAAGTGCGATCGCGTCAAGGTTTAGCTTATTCTGTATACGGTTCTTGGAGTCCCCGCTTTGATTATCCTGGTTTATTCATTGCTGGCGGACAAACGCGATCGGATGCTACGGTACAGTTTGTCAAAGCTATGCAAACCGAAATCAAGCGCACCCAAGCCGAAAAAGTCACTCCCAAAGAATTGGCTTTTGCTAAAGAGTCTACTCTCAACTCGTTTGTTTTCAATTTTCAAGACCCCACACAAACATTATCACGCTTGATGCGCTACGAATATTACGGCTATCCGGCTGATTTTCTGTTTCGCTATCAAAAAGCCGTAGCCGCAACTACAGCTTCGGATGTGCAACGAGTGGCAAAGCAATATCTCAAGCCAGAAAATATGGTAACTCTGGTAGTGGGAAATCAAACTGCTATTAACCCACCACTGGCACAGTTAGGAACACAGGTGACAGCGATCGATGTAACAATTCCTGGATCGCCGTCGCAACCACAAGCCCAGAATTAATTGATATCTCAACTTTTGTGCATAGTAGGGGCAATTCACAAATTGTCCCTACTTTTTTTCCAAAACTATTTACTACTTCATAGGGAAACGCTATAATAGGCGTTTGTATTAATTTTACTAACGGTATTTGTCTAAACTTTACATAATTAACACGAAAATTTTAGACTAATTTCACGACAATTATATAAAAGAGTTAAAAAAAGTTTCACTAAGCCTTAGTATGATTACGTAAGTAATCATTCGCAAAGCGGAGTGTTATCGCTATGGTACTGTTGCGGGTATTACCGTCTTTATGAGTGCGAGACGGTTAAAGACATCATTTGCCGTTAAACAAAAGATTGCTTGCAAACATAGCAATGAAGGGCTTGACAAGTTCTCAAGCTCAGTAATGCTGGTTGTCAATTTTTGTTCTTGCCTAAGTAATTGGGCAAGCGATTTGGGCTGAAAACCTAACAAGTCTATCAGGATTGTATGAAGCAATATCTGTTATTTACCAAGCGTTGTTTGCTACTAATTGCTCCGGCGATCGCTAGCTCCATGTTAGCAGCCTCACCTAGTCAGGCTGCTACTTTTGCTTTCTCTCAAGGAGTATTAGAGTTTACAGACTTCAGTCAAAGCCCTTCGAGCGTGGGAACTGACACAGACACCAACACTCTTACCATAGCCCAAGATGGCATGGCGGATGCTTTGGCTAACGCAGCCGCAACCTTTATAGTTGCTCCACCAACAGCATCTAATTCATCTTTGAGCGTAGCTAGAGGTGAAGGTAGAAATTACTTAGGACTTGCTGAAAGTGAGGCTACAGTTATCGGTAATTTTGTTGTAGACGCTGGAAAATCTTTTTCTTTCGACTTCAACGCTAATTTAAACCTGCAATCTGCTGTAGATAATCCACTAGCAGAAAATGCAAGAGCAACTGGAGATATATCTTGGGCGTTAATCGCTAATGACAGTATCATAGACTCCTTTAGCCTGATGGGTAATTTAATTACCCCAGGCGATAGCGATTTTATTGTAGCTGAGGAAAGCGGCAATGTTACTTTAAGTAATTCATTGCCCAACTTTAGTTTTGGAGGAAATCAAGAATTTGCTACAGCTTCTGTTCAAGGTTCTCTGCAACGCTCTTTTGCTAACCAAACCACTTTAACTTTAGTAGAACTTAAGAAGAATCGGGCTACAGTAAAAGCACCTGAACCTTCAACTAGTTTAGCTTTACTGTTTTCTTGTGGCGTAATTGGTGTGGCATTGAAAGGTAGAGGCAAAGAAAAAACCTCAGCTTGCTCGTTAGAAGGAAACGTAGCCGCTGAGGTTTAAGCACAGGAGCATCCCTTAAAGTGCAAAGAAAGGGACACACGCTGAAGACCACTTAATAAGTAACTGTTAACAGTGACCAGATGCAATAAAATATTGCATCTGGTCATTTAATTTTTGCCCATCTATTTGGCATAAGAAGTAGAGCTAGATGTTGAGAAACTCCTACAACTATTATTACCAGATGAAACGTGTACAGAAACGCTTTGGCTAATCTCACTTTGGTTATCGCCTGAAGCTGCGGCTACGCTTTTTGCCTCGGCAACTATTTTGCCATCTGGTGAGACAATGCGTTTGATTACAACTTGATAAGGAGTCATAAAAATTCAACCTGCTGTTGATTCATAAAAGCTTAAAAAGCTATTAAGTAAACATTTCCCAAATCTACTTAATAGCTTATTGAATTACATCATTTTGCTGTATCATTAGGAAATTTTAAGTGCTAGTGAATAAATCCAAATTGCCAGCCATTGTAAAAGAGTGAGTGTAAACACTATTTCCAACTTTCTGAAGTTTGATACCTGACAAAAAGTTTTTACCTGATGATATATATCCTTCACTGCCACTTATTTTCCCAGCAAAGTATTTGGTCTCGTACTCCCCATCTACAGGCTTTGTAATAGACACAAGCTCATACTTTTCAGCAGATAAGAAGCGGGATAAAAATTCTGATAAAGATAATCCTCCTTGCACTTGACTATTACTAGGTAGTTGACTTTCACAGAAACTGAGATTATCAATCTTTATTCTGCTCATAAAACCCTGATTAAATAACTAGGTAGCTGAAAGCTTTTATAAAAAGCTTTCAGCCGTTTATATCTCGTTCAAACGTTTGAATCAGAAGTAGAGAAGAGATAGAGTAAAGCAAAACGCCTTTCTCTATCTCAATCATCATTTTGACAGATCAAATACTACTAAAAGTAGTACTAGTTAAGATGAAACGGAGATTGAGGTACCGCTTGAAGATGAATTGTAAGGACTTGTGCTTGTGCTAGTAAAGATCTGAGTAGCGGTACCGTAACCATATGCATTTGCATCACTTTCAGCAGTAGCTATATGACCGCGAGCGTATACATTCGAGTTAACGTTTTTGTTAAGATAAAAGTTTTCGTTGAAGTAGACATTGCTGTAGTCATAACCTAAGTTAAAACCACCAACAACTTCAGCAGATTCAACAACTTCCAAGTGATTCAAATCTGAGATAATCATAGGTTTCTCCTGGGAATATTGAACTTGTTATGGGAATTGATAAATGTAAGCGCTTTTTTCTTTGGCTTACATTTATCAATATACAATATCTAATTTCAAAATCAACTATTTATTCTTATTTATTATTAGACAAATATTGCTTTATCCATAATTAAAAATAGATAATTTAGCATCCTAATTATTATTAATAAATAAACATGCAAAAGCATCCAAAACAAGATTGTGTTTTGACTAAAATTAGCAATATTCAATTGAATTCACTCTGTTTTTAATAACTAATACCTCAATTAAAAAACAAATAAAACTTCATGGCTTTAGTTGAATGACTAAACATAAAAATCCGAAAATGTAGGGTATGTTAGGCGTAAGCCTTAACCCACCGCCTAATTCATAATTAGTAATTAATTTTATAATTATGAATTATGTCCGCATGGATTTTTAAACCTAGCTAAAATCTTATTAGGGTTAGCAGTTAGTGAGATGGTTGTAACTCAGATGGTTGTAAATTAGTATCCGAGTCTAACTGAGTGATAATTTCCATCTTATCGATGTGTTGTTTTAACCAATCAGAAAACAATTCTGTAATAATTTTTTGACGCAACTCCTCATCTAATTCGGGTTGAATTATTTCTTCAACCCAGATTAGATAAACTCCTTTAGGAGTGGCGATTGGCTTGAGAACCTCTGGTGGAGTCGCACCAAATACAGCCGCAGCGATTTCTGGGCGAAATTCTGCGCGTCTTCTGATTCCTTGATATCCTCCAGCGCGGCGGATTTCTGGATTTATAATGTACTCGCGGGCGATTTCTTGAAAACTGGCTTCGCCTTCTTGCACGGCATAAAATAATTCCAACGCCACGTCTCTATCATCAAAGATGATTTCATAAGTAACGGCGGCAACATAATCGAGTTTATTTTGATAAAAGAACGGTTCAACTTTATCTGCAAAGAGATGATTTGCTAACTTCTTAGAAAGTAAGTCGTTATGAACTAATTCTTCAAAGTCATCGACGGAAAGATGATGTTTTTTTAACCATGCTAAAGTATCTGCTGCTTTCACAAGTTTCTTCGCAAACCTGAGCCTATCTCCTTCTTGTTGTAGTTCTTCTTCTGTGACTGTAATACCTGCTTCCAAAGCAGTATCAGCGATTATTTTTTGGGTAGCGATCACCTCCACTAAATCAGGAAGATGGCAAGATAGTTTGATGGTGTGAATTATGTCTTTAGGCGAAATAGTCAAAAGTGTAGACATGATATAGTACCTCGATGAATTGTAGTAAGCACAAAACGTGCTTAGATGAGCGGTTTACCGCTCACTACGAATACGAAATAGGAGTACATTTGACTAAAGCTCCATGCCGCCTTTTTGCATCTTCTTAAATGGATCTAAGATGAAGTCAATAACCCGACGCTGGCGGACAATTACTTCGGCTGTTGCTGTTTGACCAGGGCTTAATTGAATACGTTGATTGCCATTTTGGATATAAGGTTTATCCAAGCTAATTTCTAATTCAAAGCTTTCGAGATTGCCTTGGGGTGTTTGCTGGACTTTCGTATCAGGTGAGATCCAATTGACGCGTCCTTGGACTATTCCATATTCTTGGAAAGGATAGGCATCAAATTTCATTTTTACTGGCATTCCCACCTTCAAGAAGCCGCTTTCCTGACTGGGCATATTCGCTTTGAGTACGAAGCCAACATTTTTCGGGGCAATTTGGGCAATCCTTTGCCCTGGTTGTAATACTGCTCCTGGCTTGGAGACTGGTAATTCAAAAATCATGCCATCAACAGGCGATCGCACTATTTTTTGCCCTAACTGCAACTTTAAGGATGTAATCTGGCTGCGGGTTTGAGCTATTTGCGATCGCGCATCACTGATTTGCGTTTGCAGCGATTTGAACTGTTCTTGAGTTCTCAGCACAGCTAGTTTGCCAGCATTAATTACGCTTTGATAGCTGCTCTGCTCCTCTTGCAGCCTAAGTTTTGCTTGCTTGATATCAGACTCCAACTGGTTGATTGTTGTCTGATAGCGACTTTGTTCTTCACCTAAACGTAATTCTGCTTGTTTGACATCAGATTGCGCTTTTTCGTAAAGTCGTTTGCTTTCTTGTTCTTCTTTTTGGAGTTGGTCAATTTGGTTTACGGAAACCGCACCATCGTTTACGAGTTGGCTAAAGCGTTCAACTTGTCTTGAATCTATAGTTAAACGACTTTGAGCCGACTTTTGGTCATTCTGACTAGTGCTAATCTGTTGCTGCGCTTGATTGACTAATGACTGTTTTTCTAACTTTTGTAGGTTATAACTACTCTGTTTAGCGTCAAGATTCTGCCGCGCTTGGTTAATTTGGGCAATTTTTTCTAATTCTTGAGATTTGTTTTGTTGCTCTTGAACGCTAATTGCTAGCTGTAATTGGTTTTTGAGTAGTTCCAGTTGCGTCTGCTGGTTTTGTAGTCCAGAAAGCTTGGCTTCTGCTTGTTGCAGATCCGTTCGCAGAACATCCGATTCCAGTTCTAGAAGAATTTGCCCTGTTCTTACGGTGTCTCCTTCTTTGACTCTGACAGCAATGACGCTACCCCCAGAACGACTATCTAATTTTTGCGTTGCTCCTTTAGGTTCTATACGTCCTTTGGCGCTTCCGGTTTCATCTATTCTGGAGACCATTGACCAAGGTAAGACAATGAAGGCAAAGCCAGCTAGCATATACAGCAGAGAGCGTGTCCAAACTCTGGGTAAGGCATCTAGCAGTTCTTCAGTTCCGTAGAACCATTCCCTAGTTTCGCCTGCTTCTTCTACCTGAGGATTAATCTCAGTATCACTACGATTAATGTAAGCTTTATCTTCTTCATCCGCATGGGCAAGAGCGGATGCTGAATTGTGAGATGGGTGTGGCATAGTTTCCTTTCCACAATGGGGAGATGGGGAGGTGGGGGGAGGGGGGGAGAGGGGAGAAGGGAAAAAGAACTTTTGACTTTTGACTCCCGTAGAGACGCGATTAATCGCGTCTCTACAACTCCTAACTCAACCTGCTTGCGCGAGTTGTTGTTGATTTAGATAGTAGTAATGACCTTTCTTAGCGATTAAGTCTTCGTGAGTACCGCTTTCGACTAAGACACCGCGATCTAACACCAGAATTAAGTCAGCATTACGCACGGTGGAAAGACGATGGGCAATAATCAAGCTTGTTCGCCCTTTGAGAATTGTTTTTAAATTGTTTTGAATAATGCGTTCCGACTCAGCGTCGAGGTTGCTGGTGGCTTCATCGAAAATTAATAATCGGGGATTACCAAGCAAAGCACGAGCGATCGCTAAACGTTGGCGTTGTCCACCAGAGAGCATTCCGCCACCTTCACCAATTTGGGTTTCGTAACCCATTGGTAATTGTTGAATAAATTCATCTGCCCCTGCGAGATGCGCTGCTTCGGTAATTGCTTCTAGGGAAGCGTCTGGATGAGCTATACCGATATTTTCGCGAATTGTACCGCCAAACAGAAAGTTATCTTGTTCGACGACACCGATTTGCGTTCTGAGCGATCGCAGAGCGATACTCTTGATATCATGACCGTCAATTAAAACTTTCCCATCTGTCGGCGGATATAAACCCAATATCAATTTAGAAAGAGTTGTTTTCCCGCTTCCGCTACGCCCGACGACAGCAATCATTTGCTCTGGCTGAATTTCAAAGCTGATATTTTCCAGGATGTTAATATCGCTTTCTGGGTGATAGCGGAAAGTGACGTTATCAAAGCGGATGTGAGAGCGAAGTTTCCCCAAAGACTTACGGGGAGAGGTAAGTAAGTCTTCTTCTGGTTCCGCTTCCAAGACATCATTCAGGCGTTCTACAGAAATGAAGATTTCTTGCAACTGATTCCAAACTGCTGCCAATCGTTTAAAGGGGCTGATGACATTGCCCATCAACATATTGAAAGCAATTAACTGTCCGATGGTGAGTTGATGATTAATCACCAACCATGCCCCATACCACAGCAAGCCTGTAGATGTCAAGGTATCAATGCCGCCGCTGATAACTTGCAAGCGAATGCCAATTACCTGAGCCTTGAAGCTTCTTTTCACCAAAGTATTCAGGAGTTCTTCCCAACGCCAGCGCACCGTCTGCTCAATTGCCATTGAGCGCACGGAACGAATACCTGTGAGTGATTGAATTAGATAGCTATTCTCTTCTGCTCCAGCGTTAAAAATCTCTCTGGACATCCGCCGCAAAATGTTGGTACTTGCCAATGCCAAGATGAAAAATGGCGGCACAATCAACAGCACTAGGAATGTCATGCTTTGGTTGTACCAAAACATCGCTGCCAAATAGATAACTATTGAGAATAAATCCAGAATGATGGATAGAGTTTCCCCTGTGAGGAAACTTTGTATTTTCTGGTTTTCTTGAATACGGGAAACAATATCGCCGACGTAACGAGATTCAAAGTACGACAGAGGCAAGCGGAAGGTATGTTTCATAAAACCCACCAGCAGTGCCACACTGACACGGTTGGCGGTGTGCGACAGCAGATATTGCCGCACCGCGTTCATGGTAATGCTGAACAAGCCAAAAATTATTAACCCTAAACAGATAGCGGTTAAAGTGACGGTGCTGCCCTGGACAATCACTCTATCTAGCAGTAGCTGAGTAAATACTGGTGTGATCAATCCAAATATTTGCAGCAACAGGGAAGCCAGAAACACCTCTAGAAGAACTTTCCAGTGGGGTTTCACCAAATCAAAGAATTGCCACAAAGAGTTAGTAGCTTCTTCGGCGTTTTCCAGTTCGGTGGTGGGTTGCAACAGCAATGCATAACCAGTCCAGCCAGCGTTGAATTCAGCATGAGTAAGAGTGCGTTGACCGATCGCGGGATCGCAGACAATCACCTTTTTTTTGCTGATTTGATGAACGACAATATAATGCTTGCCTTCCCAGTGAGCGATCGCTGGTAGGGGTTGTTCTGCCAATTTGTCGAGACTCGCTTTCACGGGACGGCTGGTAAAACCGAGAGTTTCTGCTGCTGATGCCAAGGCACGCATAGATGCGCCACTACGGTTGGCATTGCTGAGATCCCGTACTTTATTGACGCTAAAACGTTTACCCCAATGGCGACCGATCATTACCAAACAGGCTGCACCACAGTCGGCAGCGCTTTGTTGGGCAAAGAAGGGATAGCTATTGCTCAGGCGTCCCCATAAATGCCTTGCTGCTACCTTAGGAGTAGGAAATTTTGGGTGTGGTTTTTTCGAGTTTGGTTTTGCAGTGCGATCGCCCTTGCTACTTTGAGCATCGCGCTGCGGAAACGGGATAACATTTCTAGGGGAAGTAATTCGTTCCTGTTTGGATTTTTTCGGAGATGTCTGAGTCAGCACCTGAGAGTCGCCGAGCAATTCTGCTAATTGCGGACAATGTTGTAGTGCGGTAGATACATCTGAATTCTTGAGAATGTAAAGGATACTAGGCTCTGTAGCCATCCATTGCGTTTGTTTTTCGGCTTCTGGAACCAAGAAATTTCCTGGTGTGATGCAATTGTCTTTGTGCTTGAGTTGACCTTTGTATAACAGCCACAGGTTGCTATCTTGAGATAATGAGGCATCAAGAGAGCCAATTTCTAATTGATGTCGTTCAAATAGAGATAAAGCTTTGAGCATTCCTTGATGCCTATTCTGAAAAGACAGCAGGAAATCCCAAATTTCTGCACGGGCTAAAAGGCGATCGCCGATACTTGGATATTGGCGAATTACTTCTTGCAGCGGTTCTTTAGGGATATAGCCAAGCTTTAAATTAACAGAAGCCCTAGCCGCGTAATTTGTCAACTCTTGTTTGGGAAACAAAGTCACCTCGCCAAATGATTCCCCAACTGAAAGAGTAGTAATTAAATTATCAGCACTATCTAAGAGTCTGCATTTACCTGCCAGGATAATATAAATTCCTGGTTTGGCTTCTGCTGCTTGCCAGAACTGCTTTGCTGTTGGTGGTTCGACAATTTCAAGCAATGTCAAACACCTGTCAAGTTCACTGTCGGAAAGCATCTCACCCAAATTTTGGGTAATTTGTTGACTTAACTGCTGCCGTGAAAACACAGTTTCCCCCTGTAAATTTCACATAATATAAAACTTATGCATTGCCCAAAACTTGTTTATGTGTATTAAGTCCAAGCTTTGGCTGTAGCCGTTTTAGTATGCATGAGTTCGCCTGCATTAGAACTTTTATCTTCATTCACGCTATCTATAAAAAGTGAGGAAATTGTGAGGATTGTTTCAAGTTTTATTCACAAAAAACCGCTAAAGTTGCAGCCTCAATGTATATACTCCTCTATTTTTAGAGTGCGTCAGCCCTAATATTAGTCAAGTGTCAAAAACGCTTGACTAATGACTAGCCAAATTCAAAGATGAATGGAAATTAAGTTAATTAGATTGGCAGTTGCAAATCTTAATTCCCCCATCCTTAATTTGGTGAATTAGTTCTTAACAGGATAATTTTTGTTAAGTAGAAAGCTTGAACCCTCGTTCCAGATATTGATGACTAGGTAGCGATCGCCTACTCGCCTGCCGCAGGTATCGCTCATTCAATCTCACAGCAATCGAGTTTTGCGGTATCTCTGGTAAATAAGTCAATATTTCACACATTTGGGTTTGAGATTTACCCATAGCTCCCAGCAACATAGTTTTTCTCCGACAACTAAGTTCTGGCTGCAAATTAACCTTGAAATTCTTTATCTGAGCTTGACACTCAAAAAGCGTTAACAACTTGCTTGTTTGCAAGTCGGAGCTATGAGTAGCCTTGTTTTTAAAGGAATCTTGTGACATAATTTTATCCAGTTGTCATCAACTGTCTAACGTGGGCAAGTTACTCAGCAGCTGTTTGTCTAAGCCGGCAAGCTAAAGTTCTACAGCTGCAAAATTAATTAGTCCTAAAAAGCTAATTAATTCGTTAAGTGATGTGCAACTAAGACCGGGTTTCCCCCCTGTGCTTTGCGAGTCTAGGGGGGTTATTACCGGGTTGTATTATTTAATGCGTCTATCTCAAGGGTTAATTAGGTTGTCTGGAAATATCGCAGCGAGCAAAAAGTTGTAGTTACACCATATTATTTTCCTCAAACCAAATCCTAGCTGGAACTTACTTAGATAAGGTGAGCATTTTAGATAGCTTTTTGCCGATGCAAAATCACTCAATGCATAGGTAGGCATGAGTTGTAACTCTACTCTACCCTGTTGTCGCATTTTTCCCTCAATCCAGCCTAGAAAAGTTACGTAAATTAAGACTGGGAAGTGAGTTCTTAGCCAGCAGTAGTAAGCAACTTTGATAAAACATGCGTAAAGCATAACTGTTGAGTCCCTGATAAACAACAGTGCTTGACATAGCACCTCAAACGGTAAATTAGTCATTAGTTCAACCGAGAATTTCTCAGGCTTTTAGAACTTATGGATTTACCCAAGTTTTACTGTGTCCATTTAGCCATACCTCATTTTTGAAGGGGAGTTAAGCCTGGATAGCTTTTCCTCTCCTTGTCTATCCATAATGGGTGTAGAAAAATCAAATTATGCACTTTGGGAATAAAAGTGAGAAAAAAGCTAACATTTTTTTAACTTAACTTAATATTCAGCAAATACAATCATCGTGTAACGCTGGATAAAGTTCATTTACACAACCACTTGTTTATCAAGTGCATCAGTCCTAGCTTTGCCAAAATCTGATGCTAAAGACACTTGTAGCTATTTTAATACTTTTCCTCAGCAAATAATTCTAAAAAGGTTATTTAAGTTTGCCAAAGGATTTTATTTTGATTATCTTATTGAACTCTGCACCATAGGTGTGTAGCTACTCCTTCAAAAATTTTAATTTGTTAATATTAATTAACAAAATACGTTTAAAACTGTTCTAGCCATTGAAGATAAAAGCGACTAAGAATAGGTCTTAGAGGATATTTACTTGTTGCTCTAGCTTACTATTGCCTCTTTTATATTTAGCAAATTCTTATAAATTTGCAACTATCTAAAAGGGAATTTGAGCGCGAAAACAACGAATTTTTGGAATGGGAACTAAACACACCTCTTTTAATTAATAAATTTCAACATGTTTTGTCAAGATTTTCTTACAAAAAAGCCAAAAATTTACTTTAGCTTCATAAATTCCTTACAGAAAGTTTAAATAATATTACTTGTATTTAAAATTACGATCAATATTATTTAAATTTTTCATTTTATAAATAATTTATAAGTTAAAATAAAAAGCTTTTAAATCCCTTTTTATCTCTCCCAACTCATATTTCATTGCCAGAGGAAATATAGATAGAAGAACAGTATTAATTCATCTGTCTAAAGTAATAAAAGTAAATTTTTCTGTTAATCCACGTGTATGGAATTTAAGTATCTATCATAAGTAGGAAAATAGTACAGTCTGCCTCATTAGGTTTTAAATACCTGGCCAACGCACTAGTACCGCTTCTGGTTCAAAGACGCTTCCAGGAGTACGCGAACGGCAGAGACAAACAGCAAGGTTAGGTGAACGGAATGAGACGCTCTGCAAACAGCGGAAGCTGTGCGAAGCTTTGAGGGTACGTTACGAGCGATCAAACTTATCTTTGCTCAGACTTCTTGGAAACCTTCGCGATCGCTGTGTCTCTTCAGAGCCTTCTAACTTTGTAATTCTGAAAAATTAAGCATATAGTCTAACTCCGCAGTTAGCCACTGCTGAAACATATTATTCAAAATTTCTTGATATCTTTCAGGTGATAATTCCGCAGGAATTAACTCTTCAACCATTAAAAGATGATAACCTTGATCAGTTTTTAGGGGTCCAATCAATTGCTTAGGTATTGTTGTGAACATAATAGCAGCTATATCTGCTTGCATAGCCCAACGGTATATTTTTCCTTCGTAACCACACTTTTCTCGGCGGTTCTCATCAATATCATAAAGGTGAGCCGCATCATAAAAACTGATTTCACCTTCTTCAATTTGATAGTAAAGTTCTTGAGCCAGTTTTTCAGAATCAACAATGATTTGATAAAATATAACTTGCTCAAAACTCTGGTAATTTTGGATAAAAAAACTTTCTACTTCTTTAGCAAAAAGCGTCTGGGCTAATTTCTGTGACAATAAACGGTTGCGGATTCCGACTTCCCAATCATGCAAACTGATCAATTCATCTGTTAACCATGACAATGTATCTGTAGCTTTCTCCAAACACTTTTCACGGCGCTGACGATTTGCTTCCGCCTCAATTTCCTCGGTCGTTACAATAATTCCTCTTTCTTCTACAACTTTGCATATCAATTTTTGAAATAAAATCTTTTGACAGACTTCTTTAAAATTAATTTCGCTTTTGAGGAAGCTGACAATTTCCTCAGGTTCAATAAGTATTTTTAAATGGTTATTCATTAGTATTCTTTTTTTCTAAATAACCTACATCCTCTTATATCATGTCGGGCTGATTATTTTTCGACAAGGGCATCTGTGCAAATGTCTTCCAATCCTCTTTCCACCTGCGAAGTGCCCCTTGCTCTCTACGGTTTTTACGATAAGTCTTCAACTCAACACGAGCTTAGAGGATGTCTGAGAAGAATGTATAAATTATTGATAAAATATTACTAAGTATTTTAGCATTTTACTATAACTAAATATAACTCTAGAGAACACTCAGTTTTTTACCTATAGTGCTTACTCATGATTTTATAGTAATGATCATAGCTTTGGCGAAAGGTAATAGGGCATATGAATTATTACCCATGCCCTATTGCCAATTAGCAAAGCTATAAGTTGGCGACACACTCTTAATTTAAGTTACAGAATTTTTCGGAAAATTCTGGAGCTACTTCTGGTCTTAATTCAGATTTGATGGATTGATATTCATGAATTTGTGTTGCCAACCACTGATCTAAACCGCGACCACGAATTTGTGTATTGTGTTTGCCAACTACTTCCAGATAAGGTATGTCTTTAATTTTGCTTAAACAACTGGGTGAAATATTACCTTCAGACCTTTTTTCGGAAGATGATTTGACAATTTGTAGATTTTCGTTGTGTTGTTGATTTGACCTGATCTGCTGGGTGTTTTCTTTGAGCAATCGATTATAGGTGCGGTAGGGAATGTAATGTAAAGGATTGTACCCGGCGAAACGTAGCATCAAAACACAAGCCCAGGAATACTTTCCGGCAAGAATGGCTTCAACTACCTGGTCTAATTGCTCAGGATTAATTGCCTTATTTAATTTGTGACTAATGTTAGTAATATCTTGATTCATAGTTTTAGGTGTCTTGGATGAAGTAAACCAGGCTAACTTTGGCTTTGATTTTTGGTAACGAAATGGAAACTTGCTTTTATCAACAGCACCTTGTATGCAACTAGTTGATTAGCTCATGTCGGGGATGGATTAGTGAATGATTGGGTGCAGTGGCTATCTGACTTGTTTCAAAGAGCGATCGCTCTTCTGGCTAGCACCATCAAAATCAAGTTTGATTTGCACTTTGATTTTTTGTTGATAAAATCTGCTAATTGCTGAAGCCGGATAAGCAATGAAACTAGGCTTGCATCCTGGGGTAGTATTAAGAGCGATCGCCCAAACGTTTGTACCACTTGCGAAAGTGACCTCTCACAGATTCCCCATTTTGCAGTTTTCTGCTCTAGTAACAGTCGCTCAAGAGCGTTTACAGTAAACTTAAAAAAGTTTTTTTGCACTCTTATGGCATAAGGGTAAAGCTTAAAGGGTAAAGGTTTTTTCTTGCCCCTTTCCACCCGACTATGCTTCAGTTGGGGAAATACACCACTTACGTGACTGCCGGGAAACCATGCACGGCAGTTCTTCTTGGAGGAAACCCCTATAAATAGAAACTGCTTTATCGATGCAGTGGCTCTCCAAAACCAAACTGACGGTCTTGTTCGGCTTTCCCCAACTTCTGCAATAACCCTAGTGTTTTCCAAAGGGTTAGTGGTAATTGCGGTTGTTTTATCTTTTGCTAATACCAGTTGACCATCTGTGATGGCAATTTTAACTACTTTGCCGTCTAAGTTAATTTCTGAACTGCTTGTTTGACTTGAGGTTTTGACTGCATTTACTAAAATGATTTTTTCCATTAGCTGACCTGCGATGGGAAACTCGACTGTTTGTAATCAAGTTTGTTTACTGCTCCTGCCGCAATGCTGTCTGATTTCCTTTGGTGTAAAGGCTCGACGAAATAAGCCGAAGAGTCAGGCTTACAGTTTGAAAGCTGTTGCTTGGCAGTAATTTAAAGGTAAATTTTTACCTTTTGTCATGACAGATGACAGGCAGGAGAAAGTCTGCGTGTAGCTTTTGGTAGATACAGTTTTGTCAAAAATAGAAATTCTGCCGACTCCTAATTTAATTCTATTTTCCTGACATTTGTATGTATTGGAAAATACACTTTTATGAGGACAAGTTAAGAAAAAACCCCTGGGTGTTAGAGTAGCAAAGAGAAAATCTTTATCTTGAATCGTTAAAAGTAACATTTGTATTTATACTCTTTTTTGCTGTTAATGTCATCTGCCATTTTGGCATTTTTATAAGTCAAATTTACAGTTTACGGTGTGATATTTACTTAAGTGTTGTGCAACTTTATATTTTGTCCTTTATTACTTAAGTGATAGGGGGTTTCACCCCTCACATTAAACTTAATTGAGACTTTTTCTTGGTTGCCTTTATGGCGGAATCTGCTATTAAACAAAATTCTTAATAAGGTCGAAATAGAATTACGTTTATGGCATTTTTCAAACTAAGATTAATGGTTATTATAAGTAAGTTTTTTTAAAGACTTTAATATTATTGATCAGAGACTATTTGAGCTAGCTCGTTGGTAGGAGAGGCTTTGGCTATTCTGACATTCTGCCAAAATAGCCATAAACAACTTGTAATTTTTGCGAAAAAAATCAATAATTCGGTACAAATAGTAAGTTATTAAATATCGTCAAATATGATATAATTATTTAAATTTAAAAAGAAAATTTATAAATACAATAAAATAGCCATAGCGATATCTTTAGCAAAAAACATGCAGTAATTTTAGCCAAGAAATCGTTAAGTTTTTCATAGGTTATGGGAAGTGAAGTCCTGGATTTAACTTAAGTATTCTCCAAATATTTGTGCTTAGGTTGAGAGATAAATAACTCAAATCAGTGAGATTGCAGATGCAATTGCTGTTGAGATAAATGGTAATAAATACCGTTAATTGCCATTAATTCTTCATGAGTGCCCTGCTCAACAAGGATACCTCGGTCTAGGACAAGTATGCAGTCAGCATTGCGAACGACACCGAGATGATGGGCGATGATAAAAGTGGTGCGAGTCAACCGGGCTAAATTTTGTTGAAACCGACGTTGTGATGCATCTAGAGAGCTAATGGCTTCATCTAAAATCAAAATTCGGGGTTTCCTCACAAGTGCGCGAGCGATCGCTATTCTTTGGCGCTGTTCATGAGAAAGCATCGAGCCTTGTCCCACTTGGGTATTATAGCCGTCGTGCAGCGCTTCAATAAAGCTGTGTGCTTCGGCTAACTTGGCAGCGGCGATCGCCTGATCAAGAGTAAATTTTGAGTCAAACAGGGTAATGTTTTCCCAAATCGTCCCTGAAAACAACAAACACTCTTGCGGCACCACACCTAATTGACTTCGCAACGATTGAAGAGAAACATCAGCAATATCATGTCCATCAATCAAAATCCGTCCAGCGCTTGCAGGATATAAACCCGTAAGCAAATTTACTAAAGTGCTTTTACCCGCACCGCTAGCACCAACAATACCAATCGTCTGTTGGGGTTTCACTTTAAAAGAAATATTTTGCAGGATGTGCTGTTCATCTTGGTTGTAACTAAAAGACACATTCTCAAAAACAACCTCGCCAGAAATCGGGGGTAGCACCGATAGCGGTTTTTGAAGATTTTCTTCTGGCACACAACCAAAGACATCATTCACCCTTTCTATGGAAATTAGCGCCTCTTGGAACTCATCCCACACCCTCACCAAAGCCAAAACTGGGTTGAGGATATTACTGTATGCCATGTTAAAAGCGACAAACTGACCAATCGTCATTTCCTCGCTCATTACCAGAGTCGCTCCACACCACAACACCGCCGTAGTACCGAGGTGATTAAGCAAATTGCTAATTAGTTGCAAGTTGTTAGCTAGTTTCTGCCCCTGAAACCGCACTTTCAACATACCCATAAAGCGCTCTTGCCAACGCGAACTGATTGAGCGTTCGGCTGCTAAACCCTTTACGGTGCTAATACCTGCGATCGCCTCAAGTATTGATGAGTTTTGCACCGCCGATTCTTTGGCGATTTCTCGCGACACTTGATTGATAAAGGGATTTGCCGCTAAATTCAAAATTGCGATCGCTAAAACAACAAGCGAAACCAGCAATGTCAACGGCAAATTGTAAAAAGCCATCAATCCAATATAGACAACAGCGCATAGTCCGTTTATAATTGCATTCACAGCATGACGGCTGAGAAACTGTTGAATTTTACGGTTTTCCTGAACACGGCTGATTATGTCTTCGACTTGGCGAGAAGCAAAAAAGTGTAATGGCAATTCGAGCGCGTGGCGAATAAAATTGCCAGTTAAGGTCAAGTCGATTTGGTTAGCAAAATAGTCTAGAAGGTGTTGGCGCAGTGCGGCGATCGCCACGCGGAAGATGCCAAAAAAAAGAAAGCTGCCGATAAACACATTCAATGTGACGCTGCTTTTTAACGGCATCAATTGGTCGAGAAACAACTGAGCAAATAAAGGAGTTACCAGCCCAAAGATTGGTAGCAACAATGAAGTGAGAATGATTTTTGATAAAAGGTGGCGGTAATCCCTAAATAGCTGCAAATACCGCGTATGTGAAATTTTTTCGCTTTCAATCGCTTGGAAGCGTTCTGTGGGATGTAAAAGCACAGCATATTCTGTCCAGTTAGCGGTAAATTCTTCGCGTGAAAGCGATCGCTTACCAATAGCCGGATCGGAAATCATGACGCGATCGCCTTTAATTTGCCAAACAACTACGTAGTGAATTTCTTGCCAGTGTGCGATCCAAGGGGTAGTTTGCCACTCCAGCTTGCTCAAAGAAGCCCGCACGGTTAGCGTATCATATCCCAACGTTTCTGCTGCTGCCGCTAAACCTGGGAGGGATGCACCGGTTTTGTCTACTTCTGCTAAGTTACGCAAAGTGTTTAAACTGAAGCGTTTACCCCAGTATTGGCTAACCATTGCCAAACACGCTGCACCACAATCAGAAGAACTTTGCTGTTGAATAAAGGGATAGCGACGCCATAACGAGGCGATTGACCAAGGTACACTTACTTGGGGAAAGTCAATTTCTGATGTCTCTAACTCGAAGTTGCTAGAAGATACTAACAGGGGAAATGTTTTAGCCTCAGGGTGTTCTTCTTCGATTTCCTGGTGATTTGCTGTGCCAGTTTGAATAAGTGGCTGCTGCTTGGCTAATTGAGGAGCGATCGCTTTTACCGATTCCCAATTTTCTCTAGGCAGGTGATATACTAATAGATCACTTTCGGCAATCCAAGTTGCTAGCGTCATCGCATATTCCCAGCTTTGTGTGACAACCGGCGGCTGAATGTCTGATAAAGTGAGAATCTTTCCACTTGCAAGCCAAAATCGACCTTGTAATGGTGGAATTACTTCTAGCAAAGATGAGCCAGCATTTACCTTGATTTGTTTGAAGTTGGGTAAGAGTTCTTGTAGTTTTTGGCTCGTTTGCGAACGAAATTCTGTATGCGTCTTCAAAAAAATCAGCGTTTGCCGCTCATAAGTTATTTGCTGTAAATAACCTTTGAGATTGGGTATTTCACTAAACCACGGCTTCAAGTCTTTTAGGGTAATGTAAGCAACTAAACCCGCACTTGATGCGATCGCTCGATATTGTAAAGATTGATTACAGAAAAAATCGTCTGCGCCAAAAATTTGCTCCGCCACAAGCAACTGAGTTGACACTTTTCGTCCTAGAATTGCGTCAAAGCCCAGCAGTCGCACTTTCCCAGTGCAAACTAAGTAAACAACATTACGGGTGTCTTCATCTTCAAAGATACCGTAGCTAGTCAAATCGTCGCCTAGTTGAAACTCCAGAATTTTCCAAAAAGAGCTAAAGTCGGATACTAAGTTAGTATTACCCGCAACTAACCTCAACAATCCGAGGATAGCCGCATTGAGAGTGGGATGCTGATTGCTGGTATATTTCAGCTCTCCCTGAACTCTTAACGACGAAAAGGAGTTCATGGCTTAATCTTAAATGTTTTAGTAAAGTTTTTAACTTTGGCGGAGCGTGCTAATAGAGCACCTAAAAACCTAGCAATTCCTTTGGGATTAGGTTTAGCTTTATTCCAATAGCCTCTGGAAAACGCAATTCATTGTGTTTTTAATTACTAATTGCTTCACTCTCATTTTTCAGCGGCTTTTCGTTAAATAACTGTATCAAATAACACAATTTTTTGGCAAACCCAATTACTTGTTCCACCAGTGTATTAATTACCCTCTAATGCATTGTTATAAAGTTTCGCCTATTACCTTCAATAATCCTGTCATACTTTATCAAAATTTTACTTATCCTTTAACCTCAATTTATGAAAATAGCGATCAAGCAAACAACTGTTAAAGTTTATCCTTTTTTAGTTTAAACATAGATTGTATATGAATGTAATATCAGGTTAGTAAGAACATTTGTATTATTTGTCAGATTGGTAATGGTGAACCAGCACAATTTTCCTGGTTTCTTTCTCAATCGCACTCTCGTTCGTCTCCCCAAGGAGTGAAAGAGAGAAGGGGGGTAATGGTTTTGCCCAAGCGATTACGAATTACCAACTGTATATATAATTAATCGAACTTGGTGTAATAAAGAGGTCATTTATCTGTGTTTAGACGTTGTGTTGGATTCATTTTGATAAATAAACTTTTCACGTCTCGTGCCTTCTGAAAAAAATCTTAGTAAAAGCATTTTTTAGTTCAAAGATTTGTACATTCTGAACATAAACGTATCTTGCCTTCTGAAAAAAAAATCTTAATAAAAACATTTTTTAGTTCAAAGATTTGTACATTCTGAACATAATTAGTGTGATATTGGTTATATTTTCGCCACAATCTAGTAATATTTGCATTTTTTAAACTAGTAGTCTTGAGTGTTGAGTAAATCAAACTTAGCCACTACTCATCTTTTCTATTACTTCTTTAAATAACCGGAAAGTGTAACCATAGATGTAGAAATCTTTTTGATAAAGACTTAGCGCCAAGTAAACTAAAAAACGCAGATATTTAATTATCTGCGAGCTTTACTAGGTATCATTTGCCATCTCAGATTCCAGTAGTTTTTAATCGAATGAACTACATTTAAGAGACTTAACCCCCCCAAGATAGGCAGGACTTACGCTTTTAGAAGCAAAAAACGTAGACGCGACAGCGGTGAAGCAGCGCTCTTGGGAGGGGAGCCATTGAGGCATCGGCAGCGCGCTCCCAGAGACAGTTTCCGTCGAGAGCGACTGCCGCAAGGATTGCCCAGCACACGCGCATGTGGCGTTTTCCCGGAGCAGGCAACTGTACCAAGTCCATAACGCAGGGGAAAGTCTGAGCGGAGGAAACCCCCGTTCAAAACTTCGGTGGCTTTAGCGCTCATTCGGTGATAGTGAAGGGGAAAATTATTGCCAGACGTGGTAGGGGAGAGACGATTTGACTTTCGTCAAAATTACTCTAGAGGTATGCGCGTTTAATTGGGTTGACCTAGTTGAGAAATAACTAGAAATTAAAAGGTTTTGCGGTGATTAAAGGTAGGGAAGTGAACATGCAAAGATTATTCACCAATTACTAAGTAAATAGCCCAAATTGCCATTGCGCGGAGATAAGTACTTGCGCGAAATGTACCAGATGCTGTGATTGCTTCTGGTGTGCGGAATTGTAGACCATTGTCATAAATTTGTTGCACCACAGCTTGCGTCAAGCTAAATGCTTCATCCTTCATTTTCATTTGTACCATGAAAGCCGCCAGCCCAAAGTTTATTCCTGTCCAAACTTCTAGAGGATGAGTACCTCGGGGATTTTCTGGTGAACCGTCAAGACGAAGACCGTTAGCAGCGCCAAACTTGCCATTATGGAATTTGAGAAAGCAAGTATCGTAAACAGTTTGTAAAGCAGAAAATGCGCGATCGCCTGAAACAATATCAGGTAAACTTAGCAAACGAGCGTAAAATTGACCGCATAATTGATCTGCCATGACCACATCAGAACCGCTTTCACTATCAAGCCGGTAATATTGACCATTCCAGAGTTTTTCTTCGTAAATAGAGCGAGATTGTTTCAACCAACTTTCGTAGACAGATTTTTGATCTGCGAATTCTTTAGAATCGTGCTTGTCTGTCGGGTACTTTATTAAAATATCACTGATAGCGATCGCCGCCTCTAAAGCTGCCAACCACAATCCACCACAATAAGCACTTACACCTAGCAAGCGCCAATCATCAAAAGTTTGGTCAGGAGCACCGGAATTTTCTGGAATACCATCGCCATCTTTATCAAAATCTTTCACATAGTCAAGAGTCTGGACAATCGCATTCCAGCAATCAGCTAAGAATTCTATATCGTTAGAACCTGTGAACAAATAGTCACGGTATACCTGCAAAACAAAATCACAGCCTAAATCCTTCCACAAATTACAGTCTTGATAGCTGGTATAATTTGTTTTCTCCCAAACATGTTCATTCGGTGCGCCTAAATCGTGGGGTGTTGCACCTGCGGCTTTACGGATAGCTTTTGGACTTTCTGCCTTGATGGTAAAATAGTAGCCAATTATACGTTCTGTATCGTCACTTTTAGGGATAGCGCGTGCAAAGGCACGAATTACCGCTTTTTCCAGTTCTGGAAACAGCATCAACAAACCAAAGGAACCATACAACCGCACATCGAGACTTTCATACCAGCGGTAATCTAAGCACTCTAATACTGCAAATTGACCGATGGGATCGAGTTCTGACGCTGCACTCCAGAGAGTACCACCGGCGGTGAGATTATAAAGCTCATTAAACAAAGCCATTTTAAACCAATTCGGCAAATCTTCGCGATCAAGAATTGGTTGTTGCCAGCTTTGAATTTGCGATCGCCAGCTTTGATATTGTTTAAGAGCAATAGAAGCGATCGCCCAAGCATTCTTGCCATCGCGACCAAAAAAATCTGTATATCTGCGGTAATAGTTGATTCCAGATGCAAATTCTGTTACCGGAAAATCCCAAGCTAGAACAAAGGGAATTTCTCGAGTTTCCCCAGGTTGCAGAGTAAAACGAACCGCAAGCGCAACTCCTATTTGTTCGCCCACAGCTGCCGATGTTTCATCAAGATAATTCGACAAAGAACCGTCTTCAGCGAAGCTTTGCCACACATCTTCACCCGTGCCAGTTGGGTTCCAGCGGCTATGGTAGAATAATTCAACTTGGGGATGTTTTTCGGTAGCAATGCACCATTGCCCTTCACCTTCTTTTATAGGTTCTTCGAGCCAATCTCTATCCAACTCAAACGCGATATATTGACTTTCTTCATCTGTTGTTTCTTCAACTATTGTGTTAAAATTGTATTCGCTTTCGCCCAAACGCGGTTGATACTCGTAAACCGGACTACCGTCATCGCGCACCCGCACTTCAGGAGATTTGAGGGCATTAGTAAACCAGCCCACCATATTTTGCCAGGTGAGCATAATGCTGAGAGTAATAGGTGCATCACTTGGATTACGAGCAGTCCAGACAAACATCGCTACTGGATAACTAGTTTGTTGATAATTGTTTGCCCATACAGGGGAAAACTGCTCACAAGTTAACTGTGCTTGAAACACATTTTCATACACAAACCAGCTGCGCGGATACAAAGCGTGATAATTTCCCGTAGTGACGGGATTCATCGCGTCCCCCTCATCGTCACCTCCAGCGGGATACCACTTCCATGATGCCAAACTATCATCCTCAGGCGATCGCGTACACAAAGCGTATGCTTGAGAAGAAGTCCCATCTGATTCAAATACACTAAATTGACAAGCCGGAATAGTTTGAAAAGTATGTTCCCCCCCGTCAATATGCCAAAGGTTGAAATCTCCCCGCGAAGAACGACCGATACAACCTGCACCGAAACCACCTAAAGGCATTCCATGCCAGGGACCATCATCAATATTGCTGGCATAACGAACAGTATAAGGTTTATCCCATCCCTTACCAATAGGACGGCTCCAAGTGCAAGAGGGAATTTCCGGGGAAGATTGATTTGTCATCGCCTGATGTCACAACATGCAGTCACGATTATGAAGACTACCGCATCGGTGTAACTTTTCTCAAGTCATTTGTAGAACAAGTATTGTAATTATTTATATACAAAACCCAGGCAGGACACTTGCCTAGATTGAGATTCAACTATTGCCAGAATCTTGCTGATTGTTAGGAAACTTATATTTAACCTGAATTTTAAGGCTTCTTCGATAAGTTCCTAGTGAGGACTTCAGCCCTCATATTATGAGATGCTAACTTGATGCAGAATTTTAGCAAATCGTTAACTCTAACATAAACTAGGCATCTAGGAGGTAACAAGAGTGCGCTACCATCCTAATAATGTAAACCAAATTACAAAAGCTTATGGAGCCATCTCTATCAACCGAGGTGATTCTGACGCATCCGCGCCAATCCCTTGGTAACGTGCAATTTGATTGGACACCGCAACCCGGTAACTATCTCGATTTCCAAGGTAAAACCTACGCAGTTTTAGAGCGTCGCCACAAATATCAGCTTAAGGCAGGACGTTACCGTTTACAAAATATAGCTCTTTATGTGCAATGCGCCAAACGACCATCAGAGAAAAGTTTGGTAAACGGACGTTGGGTAGTCGGGGATGCCACCTGCCGCTATAATGCTAATTCAGAAATTATTCGCTGTGCAGTTAACCCAGAAGGACCTTGCGACTCTTGCCGATTTTATGAAGAGTTAGGAGTTACGAGTTAGAAATTAGGAGTTAGGAGTTAAAAGTTAGGAGTTAGCAATTCCCCACTCCGCCACTCCCCCACTCCTAACTACCAGCGCCAAATACTTCTCCTACAGCTAAACGGGTTCCATTAACAAAATCCCATCCTGATTGCGGACGTTTACCGGCTAGCTGAACTTCTCGTAGCAATAATAAACCATCACCAGTTTGAGCGATCGCTCCCATTCCCTTGACAATGCTTACCACCTCTCCCGGATTAACTGATATTGTTGACAGTTCAGATAATTTGTGCTCTATTTCTTGTAATTCTGGTGGTAACTCACTCCAAAAAGCAGAACCAAGGGGAGCGGTGGCGGTTATTTTTAGCGGTTGGTTGCGAAAGGTAGCGGTGCAGTTGGGGTAAAAACCTCTAATTTGATTGTGTAATGCGAAAGCGCTTTTTGACCAATCTAAAGCATAATCGTGTTTTTTAATTAAAGGCGCATAAGTAGCTTGTGAATCGTCTTGAGTAATTGGTTGAATTGAGTGCTCTTGTAGCTTAGATAGCGTTTCCACCAGCAAATCAGCACCTAGTAGAGATAGCCTTTGTGCCAAATCTTGGGCATTATCCAGTAATCCAATAGGTGTAGTAGCTTTAAGCAGCATGGCTCCGGTATCCATCCCCGCATCCATTAACATTGTCGTGATCCCGGTTTCCTTCTCGCCGTTATACAAACACCACTGAATCGGAGCCGCACCCCGATATTCGGGTAAAATCGAGCCATGTACATTAATACAACCCAATTTGGGCATATCTAAGATTTCTTGAGATAAGATCTGCCCATAGGCAACCACAACAAATACATCCGCCTTCAATTCTTTAAGTTGAGTTAAGGTTTCAGCGTCTTTTTTTATACGTTTGGGTTGCCATATTGGTAGATTAGCAGCAGTGCTGACAGTTTTTATCGGTGAAGGTGTAAGTTTGTTACCGCGTTCCCGACGTTTATCTGGCTGAGTAACTACTGCCAAAACTTCAAATTCCGGATGATTCAGCAATTTTTCCAAAGTAGGTGCAGCAAATTGGGGAGTACCAAAAAAGACGACTTTCATAAAAAATTAGGGCATGGGGCATTGGGCATTGGGAATTGGGCAATAGGCAATAGGCAATGGGAATTCACTCATTAGGGATGGGATTCTTTCCATGCCCTATGCCCTATGCCCCATCCCCTTATAATCTTGCAGTTTAACAATCACAACAATTAAAAAAATTTGCGTACTTTAGCTGTAAAATAATCAGGTGCTTCTAAAAGACAGCATTGCTAACCAGGGTTATAATAAATCATCTGGCAGACAAGCCAGTATGAAGTGCATCTGCTTTTGGCTTTAATTCCCTAGCGATGTTTAAGAACATTTTGTTCTGAGTTTACTACTCAATGTCGTTTCTCATAGTTCCCGCGACTTGGGCTTTAGCTATAGTTGATCTCAATTTAGTAGTTCGCTTTCGCAAATATTGCAACTCCAATTGTAATTTCTTTTGGTAGATGCCAGCGGTGCTATTTGAATAGTACTGGTTGTGCGTTTGCCAAATTTTTGAGTAAGGTCATACTTTTACAGTTATCGGGGTCTGCTGTGTGGCAGAAAATAATTAGAGGCTCGCCTACAATAGGTTAGTTTTTATTAATGCCACAACAAACACGTCGTATGAACGCAGGTTGCCAGTAAAAGTAGTAAGTACAATTGATGCGTTCAACAGCCGATTAGGGATACCTGTATTTTGGTGTAGTTGGGTTTTAGCAGCGGCGGATTTCTGTATCTCAGTAGTTCCTCTGTGCTTTGTGTCAGTACATTGCTAGCATATTCTCGTAAAAATTCAGTCCTTTTTAAAGGTATAGAGTATAGTACGTGCTTTATGTAAAACTGTGCAAAATTTGAATAGAATATCTCGTTCAACCAATTGCTTTGTTGTTATACATATAATGTAGTTTTCCCCGTCACTGTCTAGCCTTTGCTCCTCACACAGCAACCGCCCTCTAGAGAGTTAAAACATGCTTAAAACCCTTTTGCTGTCAGAATGGTTCCGCGTGAAACCATTCACCAAGTATGTTGTCGTTGTGCTTTTAATCGCACCTTTAGTGGCTGCATCGGGTCACTCTAGTTCAGCGAAACAATCACAGGTAGCTCAAATCACTCCTGTGTCAGAAGACTCTGACTCAGAATCAGTGGAAATGGCTGCTCTTGATCCACAACTATCACAAGTAGATAAAATGCAGCCTTTGACAGCAGAAGATGATTCTGTGTCAAGTGAAAAATCCACTGTTGACCCTTTGGCAGGGGTTGAACTTGCACCATTAATTGAGGAAAAGGCATCTACTCCCGATCCCTTAATAGCGGTTGAACTCGCACCATCGACGAGTGTATCTGCTAGTCAAAATAATTTAGTACAAAGATTAAAAGCTGCCAAAATCAGGTCTTTTACAAGTCAAGATACTGTTATAGCTATAGATCCTTCTGCTAATGAATCATTAGATGCAGCAACAATCTTGCCTGTAAAGGGAGGATCGCAATCAACCCCAACAAACATAAATGTTGAGCCCCAGCCTGATGAGTCTCAAACAGCACAGACAGATCCGATAGGAAGTCCTTATCCTATTCCTTGGCAATGGATACAGTCTACTCAAGAGGCTATGAGTTCCAAGGGTGGTGGAGTGCGCTACTACCGCAGTGTACCTGTAGTTTCTCCGGATGGTAGGTATGCTGTTTATAGCCGCGTGCAATTAGAAGTTAAACCGGAAATGCACAATAGCCGGGTTAGCAGTGTTCTGTTTATTGAAGATAGGCAAACTAAGAATTTACGGGTGGTGTCTTCCACTTCTTATAATAGAGATGCGCTATTGAATGTTAAGCTATCATCACCAGATCCTAACGGTGAAGGGACTATTGGTGTTTTGGTTCCTGTGAGCTGGTCTGAAAAAGGCGATCGCTTTCTAGCACGTAGATTTGAAGCGGTATTTAATACATCTGATGCTTCCGATAGTGCGGTGATTTGGGATCGACAAAAGAATAACACTAATATAGTTGCTCCTAGTAATATAGAAAATGCTGGTAGCGGCGAACAAGAGCAGGATAAAATTTCCGTGTTATTAGGTTGGAGCAAAAATCAACCTGATAATGTGATGTTCCGTACTGGTGAATTAGGAGATGAAAATTGGCCTTTAGTCACAGTTTCTAGCGATGGTAAAACTGGCGCTGCAACTGAGGTAGATGAGCCTACTACTTATGGTGAACAAGTCACACAAGTTTGGGCAGGTCCACAAGTCGCTTATCGATAGTTTATACATAATCTTCTTATTATTCTCCCGTTGTAACATTAAGCTATGACGGGAGTTTTTTTGGTTTTGGGTATTGGTTATATCAAGCCCTCAGGCTGGAATGGTGGGGCTATACGAACAAGGAACACCGTGGGCTAAAAGATTTAGCCTGCAAACGCTCCTTGCGTGTCGTAGACAAGGCAGGCTTTGTACGTGTAGCCACACCCTTTTAGAGTGTTGGGCATTAGGAATTAGTTATTTGTCTAATTACTATGTCAAAGGTAAAGTTATTCTAACTGTATTTAAAAAACGAGCAAGATGGAAGAATATCTCAAAGCGACTGAAGTGATTGATTGGCAACATCCGACAATTGTGGAACTTGCGAAAAATATTGCATTAAGATATCAAACATCGGAGGCGATCGCCAAAGCTTGTTTTGAATGGGTAAGGGATGAAATTTATCATAGTTACGACTATCAAATGAATCCTGTAACCTGTCGAGCTTCAGATGTACTCAAATACAAAACAGGTTACTGCTTTGCAAAGAGTCATTTGCTAGCAGCACTATTAAGAGCTAACAGCATTCCGGCTGGATTTTGCTATCAGAGATTGAGCGTTAACGACAATGGCGAACCTTATAGCTTACATGGTTTCAATGCAGTTTACTTACCTAAAATAGGTTGGTATCGTGTTGATGCAAGAGGGAATCGTAATAATGTTGATGCTCAATTTGTTCCCCCAAAAGAGCAATTAGCTTATAAAATTCGATTTCCAAATGAAGCTGACTTTGACAACATTTTCTCTGAACCATTTTTGATAGTTGTGGAGACTTTACAAGCTCATAGTAAATGGGATCATATACTTCTTAATCTTCCAGATGTTTCTTTGGAATTGTTAGAAAAGTATGGTTTGGTTTTGAGAACTGATGCTAATCAACAGCAAATTAGCAAATCACAGATATTCTAGAGACGTTCCGACGGAACGTCTCTACGACGGTTAATGATATAACTTATCTTTTTAGTCAGATTAATCGTTAGTAATTGGATAAAGCACAAATAGTAAAATTACTGCGGCTTTTCGGTGTTTTCTAAATTAGGTACCGTTTCTTTTATTCTGCGGATGGGTAAATTAGCTATTAAGGCTGTCGTTCGTTCGTTGCTTTCGAGGGAAAACTCTAAGCCATCCATTTCAACTTCTACGTAGCGACAAACTATTGCTAAGATTTCTTGCCGCATTTTTTCCAACGTCTGAGGATCTAAATCAGCGCGATCGTGAGCAATCACCAATTGCAAACGACGTTTAACTTGTGTGCGACTGGTGTCAGGAGTACGAGAAAAAAGTCTTTCGAGAAATTCAAGAATCATTGCGGCTAGGTATGCGAAGACTGGAAATTAAACAATCTTTGTCCATAACAATTTTCTCAAACGAGTGAAGATATTGTTTTGGGGTGAGTCCAACTCAAGAAATTGAACTGTTTCCCCTTCCAATCTCCGAGCAATGTTTTCAAAGGCTGTGGCAGCTAAAGAGGGAGTTTCGCTTAATACCAAAGGTTCGCCGCGATTGGTTGAAACAATAACGCGCTCGTCATCGGGTATTACGCCAATCAAGGGAATTGCTAGAAGTTCCTGAACATCTTGAACAGACATCATATCATTTGCCCGAACCATTGCTGGTCTGATGCGGTTAATTATTAAATGAATCCGCTTGATGCCTTGTGCTTCTAGTAACCCGACTACGCGATCGGCATCGCGGACTGAAGCAATTTCCGGGGTGGTGACAATTAAAGCTTCTTTGGCTGGGGCGATCGCATTCTTAAACCCCATTTCAATTCCGGCTGGACTATCAATTAATACATATTGATACTTCTGTGCCAGTGCATTCACCAATAACTTCATCTGGTCGGGAGTGACAGAATCTTTAGTGCGATTTTGGGCTGCGGGCAAAAGTACCAAATTTGGCTGCCGCTTATCTTTAACTAAAGCTTGTTCTAAACGACACTCTCTTGCTAGGACTTCCACCGCCGTATAAACGATACGGTTTTCTAGCCCTAGCAACAAATCTAAATTTCTCAAACCAAAATCCGCATCAACCAAGGCTACTTGACGCCCCATTTTGGCTAAAGTCATACCCAAATTTGCGGAAACTGTGGTTTTACCCACGCCTCCTTTACCGGAGGTAGTAACAATAATGCGAGTCATGATCGAAACGCGCTCAATTAAGAATCAGGAAAATATACAAAGAAAGAAATTATGGCTCTTGATTAATCCTACTTAATTGCGAGCGGGAAAAATCACTTGCTTTAGAGATGCGAATTCCTTCAGGGGTAATATGTGCCACTTCTGGGTAAAACTGCATCGGCGATTTTTCGGGTGCTCTTGCGACAGCATCGGCGATCCGCAATTGGGTAGGTTCCATTTGCACAGCCATAATTAAACACTCGCGATTGCCACTGGCACCAGCGTGAGCAATTCCACGTAGACGACCCCAAACTAGAATATCTCCATCTGCGACTACAATACCACCTGGATTTAAATCTCCCAAGATAATTACACTACCTGGGTGACGAATTTCTAGTCCAGAGCGCACGGTCATTTGCAGATAAAGGGCATCTGCTAGGGGTTGTGCGGCTGTTGCTGAGGCTAAATTAAGAGTAGATTCGGGTTGTAATTGTTCTACAGAATACCCAGATGATACGGCAGCGATCGCTGTTTGGCGACGGCTGGTAGAAACTGATTTTAACTGAAGTTGAACTTCATTTAAAGATTCGGCGAGTTCTTGGAGTTGTCTGGTATCCAACAAGCGATCGCGTGCTATCAGATGCACTGGGGTGTTCGGTAAACGAAAGCGATCGCCTGCTTTTAACCGCAGCTTCATTTGTTGCCAAATTTCCGACCAACTGACTTCTGAGGGAGGCACTTGAGATTCTGTTGGCAAAATTAATAACAGTCTCCCTTCCTGACTTTTCCACTGAACTTGGATATTATTATTCACCGTGCTATCTAGCAACGGTAACTCAGTCAAATCCACTTCAGCAGGGGTAGATGACTCTACATTCGTGTCGGTATTTGATAGTACATCCTCAGTAAGGGCAGAATTTGCTTTTGGATCGGTAGGTTCAGAATTTGACTTTAAATATAGGATGACAGAATCTACCTCCCGGTCAGGAAGGACAGAATTTGACTCTGTATCACCGGGGGTAGAATTTGCTTCAACATCAGAAAAGTTAGAGATTGACTCTGCGTTATTATCGGCAGAATTTAAATTTAAATTGGAGATAGCATAATCATGAGTCATGCAACACCAGCCAAAACAAGCGAACGCACTGAGCAATTACTAATATTAGATTAGTTACAGGCAACAACATCCTCACCCAGTATTTTTAGTTAATCTTCGATATACAGTAGCCAAAGCATCAGCATCACCGACATTACCCGGAAATAGCACTACTGGCAAATTAGGAAACTGGGGATGATCCGATGGAGTAATAACCATCGAACAACCAGCTAAAATTTGACCGAGTAAACGCGCTGAAGTCAAAGCTAGACCATTACTCAAGACATCGTTTGACGTTATACCACCTTTACTGATTAAGAACCCTATATCAGATGGTAAACCCCGGACAATATCCATTAATAAGCCGGAAACCTTTTCTCCAAAGTTTAACCGTGTTTTTACATCTTTGAAAGAAAGTTCTTGACGACTTGTATAAACTACTGGTGTTTTTCCAGCGTTGTGTGCCGTTTGTGTACTTTCCAGGATCTCGGTTAGCAGTGTAGCAGATTCATTTGACTCATCAAGTAATCGCTCTACATTAACTTCGATTCCCACCGTACCATCTGCTTGTAATAATTTTTCTAACTGCTGAGTGGTTTTTTTGACATGAGAACCGACGATAACTGCACCCGGTTTACCTGAGCGTACATAAGAACCCATATTTTCGGCAGCGATCGCTTGAGGAGGTAACGCCGCCAAAGCAGTTAAAATACTCGCAGCGCTACGAAATAAAAAGCGTTTACCTTGACTCGCAGCACTCAGCACATCTTCAGCAAAGCGATTTAAATCAGCTTGAGTTTCACCGTCAACGACAGCGCACTGATTACCGCTCAGTTTCTTCAGCTTTTCCAGACTACCAGCACGAATATCAGCGAGTAAAAATCTTTCTACTGCATCAGCTTTAATACGTCCTTGAGTTTTTTCTTCTACATACTTAGGCAAGTAACTGTGATGGTAGCCAAAAACTGAATCACGGGCAAATTCAGTTTCATGAACTGGGGTGGGTACACCGTCGATAATTAAGTAGTGTATACTGTCGCGCGTTATGCGTCCTCCTTCAAAAAACGCGGGTACGAGAAAATGAGCATCAAATGGACCGAGTTCAGCGGCAATAACGTCAGTTTCAATGGGGTAATGTCCCCGTAAAGTCGAATCCGAACGACTTACAATCAGAAAATCGTTAACTTCTTCCGCTTTTAACGCCAATTTCAGGTTAGAACATACTTCTTTAGTTACAGATGCGGCTGATTCTGGAGGTAGTGACCTTGTATTAGTCAGCACAAAGAAAATAGGGGAATCATCCTGTAATCCAGTGCGTAAAGTTTCCACATTCCAGCGCATCAATAGCAAGCAACTGTGGACTGTTTGAGAACCTGTAGGGTCATCATCCAAAACAATTATTTTTGGTTTTTTGCTCATTAAAATCAACTAGAAGAATGTAACTTTCTTATCTCGGCTTGTACCTCAACGGCAATCTGCAATGATTCATTGAGAAGTTGAGCGTATTCGCTTGCCTGACTACTAACTTGTAAAGCTTGCAGATTGACTAAATTATTCACAAATAACTCTTGGTTATTTGCCAGTAATTTTTTATTATCTCGCAAAATTCGCTCTGTTTTCATAGCGCGAACTAAATCTTCCCTAATAAGTTGCAAAGCCGCGATAACATTGTCTCTATCATTGATGCTACTTTGATTTCTAGATGTTGCCAGTTGATCGTTAATATGTATTGCTTGAATAACTCCATGATATTTATCAACTTCGTCTAAAAGTATTGTTAGTGCTTGAGGACAGGTTTTTCGCCGCCACAACCAACGCCCAAAAAGCACGCTAATTGGTACGATAATTAGTAAGCTGATTCCTATTAAAATTGAAGACCCAATTGTCGGCAAAATAATAAACGCATAAATAAACCCGACAATTATGGGGGTGAGTGCTAAAGCAACGAGCATTTCCGAAAGAAAAAATCCCCATCGTTTTTCTTTATCTTTGATAATAGAGGGTCGAAAGACATCATCTGGATCGAATCCAGTTAAGCGTCTGAGTTCCCCTTTGCTAATTTCCAAGCCTAATAAATCGGGCAGCACAAGTGGATACTCCTCTTGAAGTGGGAGTTGCGTATTTATTTTAGTCGGGTTTGGTATCCAAGCAATGCGGATTGTGTGCATTACTGTTAAATCCGCAAACATTAATACTGATAAAAGGGTGGAGTTCAAAGGTGAGACCAGCCCCCGTCTTGGCGGCCTCCGTCACGATGGGGGACTGGCGAACCCGAAGGGCAAGCTTTAAACTCGCAACCCAGTTAAAATATTTTGTATCAGATAATGCACCCTTCCCTACTGTACGACGTGAATAATCGCGTCCGTATAAAGGATACACAAGTACAGAGACGATTTCCAGACAGTTCGGTATTTTTAGAAACAAGCGATGCCTTGCGGCAAGACGCGCAGCATCAAAGCAACAACCTTTTTTCTGATGCGATGGGGACGCATAAAGGTAAGAAAAACGAGCAACCTTCTCCCAAGGGAGACGCTGCGCGAAAACAAAACCGAGCGGGAAGAGAGATTTTGGTATATAGGGAATACTTTTTTCCCGCTCTCCCTTGGCGCTAGCCTCTCCCTTTGGGAGAAGGGGAGACGCTGCGCGAACGGTTTTGTTTCAAGATCCGCGACGTGTAGCGTAAACCATCAAAAAGGTTGCGCGTTTTTCTCTCTTTTTTTCCACGGGTGTCTTGCTTGTCCTAAGCCAGGTAAAATGCCTTTACCACAAGTCGCTTTCAACCCCCTTCTAACTTTCTGATTTCCGCCTGTAGGTATTGTGCAACTTCCAAAGCTTCATCAAGTAAGTGTGTATATTCACGCGCCTCATTGTTGACTTGCAACGCTTGCATAGCCGTCAAATTACTTGCTAAAAGTTTGGTATTGCGAGCAATAAACGCCTGATTTTTCCGCAAAATACGCTCGGTTTTTAAAGCGCAAATTAAATTCGCTCTTGTGGTTTCTAGGACTGCAAGTACTTTTGTTCTATAACTTAAACTTGCTTTTTGGTTTCCAGCTGCTGCTAGCTGGTCTTGAATATCTATTGCTTTTATAACTGCATTATACTTCTCTACTTCGTCAAGCAGATTTTTTTGACGTTTTCTCAACCATTTCCATTTAATCAAATATCCGATAGGAATCAAACCCCAGCCTAAAATCAATATCTGCTGCACATACTCACTTATAAGCAATAAAAGTGCTAGGAGGGGGGATTTCAATTTGTAATACGCGCTCAAATCGCGATCGCTTACACCAGCTATCTGTTTTAAGTCCTCTTTGGTAAGATATAAGTTTTGTAAATCAGGTTGCATAGCTGTGTGTTCTTTTGATAGGGCGTAGACACCTAGCACAGCTTATTCGTCAGACATCGCTGTTCAAAGCCGATTTTAGCAAAGCGTTATTTTATTCCCTGGTTTTGCCAGGGAACGAGAGCTAAAGTCAGAAAATTTTTACCCTTATCAAGGATAAAGACCCCTATCGTTCAACGCTTGCGCTACACGACCAACCCCCAAAGTATAAGCTGCTAACCGCAGAGGAATTTGCTGCACCTTCGATTGTTGAATCACTTGGCGGTAAGCTTGCACCATCAACTGTTCCATTTCCCGGTTGACACGTTCCTCATCCCAAAATAGGTAAGAAAGACCTTGTACCCACTCCAAATAACTCACCACAACACCGCCCGCATTCGCTAAAATATCCGGTAACACGGTTACACCCCGCGCTTCTAGCGATCGATCTGCCTCAAGCGCCACAGGGCCATTAGCCGCTTCTGCAACAATTTGCGCTTGGATTTGATTCACATTTTTCTCAGTGATTTGATTCTCCAAAGCCGCTGGGATTAGCACATCACAAGGTAAAGTTAGTAACTCATCATTACTAATTGCTGATGCTTGCGGGAAACCAACAATACTTTTACGGTTCTGGGCAGCATAAGCTTTCAATGCAAGGATATCAAGACCAGTTTCCGAAAAAAGTCCTCCCGAACCTGTGGAAACGGCGATAACTTTCGCTCCCGCTTGGTGTAGCAATAAAGCCGCTGCACTACCTACGTTACCAAAACCTTGAATTACTACTCGCGTTCCTTCTAGAGATTGACCGCGATCGCGTAATGCCTCACGTACAACAATCATTACACCGCGTCCGGTTGCCATTTCCCGCCCTCGTGAACCACCAATCGAAAGCGGTTTACCAGTCACAACCCCAGGCACAGCATGACCGACATTAACAGAGTAGGTATCCATCATCCAAGCCATCTCACGGGCTGAAGTACCCATGTCTGGTGCAGGTATATCCACACTCGGACCGATATCTTTAATCAACTCGCTCATATAACGCCGGGTAATTCTTTCTAATTCGCCGACGCTGTAGCGTTTTGGATCTATAGCAATGCCTCCCTTTGCACCACCGTAGGGAATACCTAGCAATGCACATTTCCAGGTCATTAGCATTGCCAACGCTGACACCTCCCGCAATGTCACCGCTGGATGGTAGCGAATGCCACCTTTATAAGGTCCCAAAATATCGCAGTGCTGCACCCGATGTCCAGCTAGAACTTGCACTTCGGCATTATCCCGTTTTACAGGAATGGAAACTGTGACTACTTTACGCGGGTGGCTAAGTATTTCTAACAGACCTGGATCTAAATTTAATTCTCGTGCTGCTGCCTCTAAGTAGCTACATGCTTGGTCAAATGGACAAATATGCGCCGGAGTTGGAGCTTCCAGCGGTAGCAAGGGTGTTGAAACCATAAAATCTTCTCCCAATCGCGGTATATACGCGAACCGGATATATATGATATGGCTAGCTTATCTTTTTTTTTGAGAATAAATCAATTTTTGGTAACATTCGTTACAGTTTTTTATACAGTTTTAACTCTGAAAATATGGGTAATCAAAAAAGGATAAGGTACAAGATTTATGGCAAGCTAAGAACAAGATGCCAGTATTGTATTTTTTGAGGCAAAACTGCGATGACAAGCACCCGTACTGAGAAATCGCTTCCTTTACCCCCTGGCAGTTTCGGTTTGCCTTTCATTGGCGAAACAATTAGCTTTTTGCGCGATCGCGATTTTGCTCAGAAGCGACACGAGCGATATGGATCGATTTTCAAAACCCATCTGTTTGGGCGTCCGACTGTAATGATGTTGGCAGCGGAAGCCAATCGCTTTTTGTTTACGAATGAGAACCAGTATTTTTCTATCACTTGGCCTTATAGTACCAAAGTTTTGCTCGGACCTGGGTCTTTAGCGATGCAGACGGGTGAGATACACCAAAAGCGACGCAAGCTGCTATCACAAGTTTTTCAACCTAGAGCGTTGGCAGGATATATCTCGACAATGGAAAGTATTATCCAGAGTTATTTCCACAAATGGGAGCAGATGGGTACGTTGACTTGGTATCCCGAACTGAGAAAATACACTTTTGATGTTGCTTGCAAGTTGTTCATAGGCACAGATGCAACTGCTGATAGTTATTTTGGCGAGTTATTTGAAGAATATTGTCAAGGTTTGTTTAGTATCCCTGTGCGGTTGCCTTGGACTCAATTTGGTCGCGCGTTGCGTGCGCGTGAACAACTATTAGCGAAAATTGAAGAAGTAGTACTTCAGCGGCAACAGCAGCCAAATTCAAATGAAGACGCTTTAGGGTTATTACTGCAAGCGCGGGACGAAGATGGCAATAGCCTTAGCTTAGAAGAACTCAAAGACCAGGTGTTGACGTTGCTATTTGCCGGTCATGAGACATTAACATCAGCGATCGCTTCTTTATGTCTTTTATTAGCTCAACATCCAGACATTCTTGCTACGGCACGTGCAGAACAACAGCAATTGGGGTTTAAGGAACCACTAACCTTAGAACATCTCAAGCAGATGAACTATCTGGAATTAGTCATTAAGGAAGCTTTGCGATTGATTCCCCCGGTAGGGGGTGGGTTTCGAGAGGTGATCAAAGAATGTGGGTTGAATCAGTACTTTATCCCCAAAGGCTGGTCTGCCCTTTATCAAGTAAATAGAACACATCGAGACGTAAATATATATACTGAAGTAAATAACTTCGATCCGCTGCGCTTTGCCCAAGAGAGGGCTGAAGATAAAACAAAAGCCTTTAGTTATATACCGTTTGGTGGTGGAATGCGCGAATGTGTGGGCAAGGAGTTTGCGAAACTAGAAATGAAGTTGTTTGCAGCGCTTTTGATACGTGAGTATGAATGGGAACTAGTGCCGGAACAAAACTTAGATATGATAATGGTTCCTACACCGCACCCCCGCGATGGTTTGCAAGTGAAGTTTCGCAATGCTGTATCTAATTCCCACGCTAAACTTGGGAATTAGATAATCAGGCATTTGCTTCAAACTGGGTAAATCCTGTTATGAAAGAGATTTTACTCAAAAGACTTACCAGCTTTACTCAATAGCTTACCCAGTCTTTGAACTGGACCTTTAATTCCCCGTGGGGCTTCTTTTGCAGCTTCTTGAGTTTGTTCACCAAGCTTAGAGAGAACCTCGCCTATGTCAGCACCTTTGGCATTGCTGCGCTTGAGGAGTTGCTTGAGTTTCTTAAGTTCATTGGCGATTTCTTTGGTATTCTCGTCATCCGACTTGTGTAGTAAATTGTACCACTCGTCGATCGCACCAACAGCCGCCTCTGAATCAATTGAAGTTAAATCACCTTCAAGTGTTTCTACCACAGACTCAATGTGTTCAATATGCTCTTTGTCTTCCGCTTTGCCTAGTGAAGTGCCTATTTTTCTAAGTTGAGTACCCAATTTTTTGATTGGAGTTTTCAAACCCTTAGGTGCATCAGATGAAACCTCAGCTGTTTGTTCGCCGATTTCACTTAGTAACCCAAGTTGCTAGTTATAGCGATCGCTTTCGCTATGTGTCCATAAAGCAATAAAATCCCCGACTCGAAGAAAGAGAGGAGGGGTGTATGTTAAACGAAATAATTGCGATTTATGCGCTTCCCTGATGACTTGTTGAAAGCGATTGGGCATGATGAAGATAGTCGTAGAGTTGTGAGCGATGCAGAAATTATCACAACGGCTGTGTGTGCGGCGATGTTCTTTAACGGCAACCACAGTAAAGCTTGCAGTTATATGAAAGAACATGGATTGATACCCAATATGTTAGATAAATCACGATTTAACAGAAGATTACACGGGATTTTCATGTTAATGAACGATTTATTTCATCAAATGGGAATGATACTGAAAGAAAGTAGTGATGATACGGAGTATCTTTTAGACTCATTCCCTGTGCCAATCTGTGATAACATTCGCATTTTTCATGTCAAGTTAATTGAGTCAGAACAGTATAGAGGCTACATTGCATCGAAGAAAAGATACTTCTATGGCGTGCGAGTTCAATTATTAACAACTAAAACTGGAATCCCTGTGGAATTTGTGTTTTTACCTGGTAGTGCCAATGATGTACGTGGGTTAAATGCTTTACCCTTAAATCTGCCACCAGAAAGTGAAGTTTATGGTGATGCGGCTTACACAGATTACACCATAGAAGATGATTTAGAACAAACAAGTCAAATTAGTTTAAAAGTGATGCGAAAAAAGAAATCCACTCGTCTTGACCCCCCTTGGATTCAATATATAAAACAACATACTCGTCATTACATTGAAACCGTATTTAGTTCGATTACAAGTAATTTTCCCAAATCCATTCATGCCGTCACCTATCAAGGGTTTTTACTGAAAGTGCAAGCATTTATTTTTGCGTTTACTCTCCAGCAAGCATTTATCTAATAGGTAAATTTTATACATAAATTCCCCCTATTCCTCAAGGTTGCTTCTACAGAGCTATCTTTAATTTTTGATGCCTTTCTTGGCAATTGAAGCTCTACACACCATCCACCACTTTATTACCCGCAACTTGGGTTAGTATCTCACCAATTTCATGGCCAGTAGCTTTACCACTTTTGAGGAGTTTTTTTAAATCCTTGAGGTTAGTCGTTATTTCTTTGATTTCTGGTTCCGAAGCTTTATGTAAAGCGTCATACCAATGATCTAGCAAACTGAAAGCAGCATCGTTGTCTAATGCAGCAGATAGATCTCCCTCTAGGGTAGAAATCAGTGAATTTAGCTCTTGGCTATCCCCATTGTCACTTGTTGTATCTGCTGCGTTCTTCTGAGACGTTTTTTTAGTTGAATCTTCGTCATGAGCAGCACTTTTCTTATCTGTTTTACTAGCCATAAGTTAAATTTGATGACGGACATCACGTAAATCTACAGGTATCAGTTTATCAAAAAAATGGGTCTAAAACCTCGCCCTTGTAGGGCGACTTTATGCTAAACGTGCTATCATAAAAGAGCAGTTGGTTAGGTCGAAACCAGTGATAATATACGAGTTCAAAGTCAAAGGAAAAG
>JAESFM010000063.1_pt1 | contig 60809 bp, 50 predicted proteins | sample 9266171 | NCBI WGS metagenome assembly JAESFM01 (sample SAMN14505069, study PRJNA617099) | algae metagenome | isolation source: Hassallia sp. WJT32-NPBG1 and co-occurring heterotrophs from well developed... | place: USA: Mojave Desert, Joshua Tree National Park, California | collected 2006-06-22 | reverse complement strand
GTCAAGAAGAAGAAACCTACAACATCGTTGCAGCACACGGTTACTTCGGTCGCTTGATTTTCCAATACGCTTCATTCAACAACAGCCGCTCCTTGCACTTCTTCTTGGCAGCATGGCCAGTAGTTGGTATCTGGTTCACCTCCTTGGGTGTGAGCACGATGGCGTTCAACCTGAACGGTTTCAACTTCAACCAATCAGTAATTGATTCTTCGGGTCGTGTAATCAACACATGGGCTGACGTAATCAACCGCGCTAACTTAGGTATGGAAGTAATGCACGAGCGTAACGCTCACAACTTCCCTCTAGATTTGGCTGCTGGTGACTTCGCTCCTGTTGCTCTAACAGCACCTTCTATCAACGGCTAATCTTCAAGCTTAACTTGGATTTGAGAGCGCCCCCCGAATTTCGGGGGGCGCTTTTTAGTATGATTTCGTAGTCAGCGCTTCAGCGCTGAAATAAGCTTGTGGTAGTTGATGCGTTATTAATGACAATGACTAACTTCACAACTCCCTTACTGCCATCTATGGTAGACATTTGGCAGCAAACTCTAAATTGGCAACCTACTACCCAACAGCAAAAGCAATTCCAGCGACTTTATGAATTAATTCTAGAAGGCAACCGCCAGTTAAATTTAACTCGCATCATCGACCCCGAAGAATTTTGGGAAAAACATCTTTGGGATTCCTTACGGGGAATTGCCCCATTGCTATCAGGTAAGATAAACTTCCCTGTTTCCTCTACTTCTCCCGCTTTCATTGATATTGGTACAGGTGCGGGTTTTCCGGGTATTCCTGTCGCATGTGCGATCGCTAATTGTCAAATTACTCTTTTAGATTCAACTCGAAAAAAGATTACTTTTATTGAACAAATATTAACCGAACTTGCTTTAAGCAACACGAAAACTCTTGTTGGCAGAGCCGAAGAAATAGGTCAACAACCCCAGCATCGAGAACGCTACGATCTTGCCTTAATCCGCGCTGTAGGGACAGGCTCTGCCTGTGCAGAATATGCTCTACCATTGTTGAAAACTAAAGGTTTAGCGGTAATTTACCGGGGTAATTGGACAGAGGATGAAACGACAGCTTTACAGAATGCTGTTGAACAACTAGGTGGGACGATTGAATTAATTGAAAAATTTACAACTCCCTTAAGTAATAGCATTCGTCACTGTTTGTACTTGCGGAAGGTAACTAATACGCCAGCTAAATTTCCCCGCGCTGTTGGTGTACCGACTCAAAAGCCGCTTTAGCGCGTACTTCTCACCAGTTTTGAAACATTCCACAAACGGTGATGTGATTTTATCTTTTTGGTCAAGTTCCGTAATAGCGCAATTTTCCTGGTTTCCAAGACGGCTATGCTCCACTTCGGCAGACATGTCACTTGCACGGCTGACGAAAAACCCTTTCAGCAGTCAAGGAAATGGGAGCCGCGCACCTGGGGTGATTTCCACGCCAGATTAAGGCAGGTACTCCACTTGGGTCTCCCCAAGTGGAGCACTGCCTCCGTTGTCGTTTAGGCTTCAGTCTGCGGGCTTATGCGAACCGTATTGCTTAGTTATGTACCTGCAATTCGGCTATAGCCCAAGAGCAGTTAATACATCGCTGGCGTGGCTGGCTGTGCTGACATTAGCATCAACATGGGTGATTTTACCGTTAGGGTCAATCACATAGGTGACGCGTTTGGCATAACCGCCGCCATCGACATCGTAAGCTTTGATTAGAGTTTTGTCGTTGTCAGCTAAAAGGGGAAAATTGAGATTAAATTTTTCGGTAAACGCCTGATGAGATGCTTCGTCATCGGCACTAACACCTAAGACAACGACATTTTTATTTTGATATTGAGCTTGAGCATCCCGGAAGCTACAGGCTTGTTTGGTGCAGCCTGGAGTATCATCTTTGGGGTAGAAATACAAAACTACCGTCTTACCTGCAAAATCAGATAAAGAAACGGTGTTACCATTGGTGTCTTTGGCGGTAAATGCAGGTGCATCCGTACCAACTGCTAGAGGCATACTTGACCTTTCCTATTTGTTGATTGTTGGTGCATCTGAGATTTTACAATAATTTACAATGAATAAGTAAAGAAAGCTGTGACACATCGAAAATAATTAGTGCGGAAACAGACAAATTCTTTTATGTTCTTGAAAAAAACCCAAATACAAAATGCCTGCGGTTGATTTGCAAAGCCAAAATAGTTTTCCTTATCCTCACAGCACAGTAGAACGAGCCGAGCGATCGCTTGTATGTTCTCCGTTCAATCTGTGTTTATTTGTAGCGATGCGTCATCAGAGTGTACCAGTGGGTGCGATCGCCCTTAATTCTGGTGTAAAAAGTGGCTACACCAAACGACCTTTGTCAGAATTAACATGTGACAACGCCTTGGATTGGCTAATTCAAGTCGGTATATTGCGACGCGAAGTTGATGGTCAGGGAATTACAGATAGTTTTCGCCTCACTCCCCTTGGTCGCCAAGTCGTAGAAAAATTACAACAAAACCCAAGTCGTTCAGCTTCATGGCGCGATCGCCTTTATGACTCTTTAATTCGCTGGTTTAGACTACCTTTTTAGATTTTAAAGATAAAGAGTTAGCATTAGGGAATCAAAGGGAACAATATATACCGAAGTCTCATCCCCTTTATGAAGTCTTTACTATAGCGATTGAGAAAGAGGGGAAAAGGGTAAAGCGTAGAAATACTCATGTATGGAAATAAAGAGTTATTTAAATACATGTATGATATTCTTCCCCTTTTTCCCTTTTCCTTTTTCTCCATCCCCCTTTCCCTTAAAATTCAGCCCTTATCTGGAAAAATCAATAGTTTTCTATGAAATCAATTATGGTAGTGGGAACAACATCCCACGCAGGGAAATCACTGATAACCGCAGCTATTTGTCGCATTCTGGCGCGGCGTGGCTGGCGAGTGGCTCCCTTTAAAGGTCAAAATATGGCTTTGAATGCCTATGTCACCGCTAATGGTGGGGAAATGGGTTACGCGCAAGCAGTACAAGCTTGGGCGGCTGGAATCGTCCCTTGGGTGGAAATGAACCCAATTTTACTTAAACCCCAAGGAGACATGACCTCCCAGGTAATTATCAAGGGTAAGCCTGTAGGCAAAGTAAGTGCCGCAGATTACTACGAGCAATATTTTGAAATGGGTTGGCGAGCAATTGAAGAATCGCTTCAGCATTTAAGTACAGAGTTTGATATAGTGGTTTGCGAAGGTGCCGGTAGTCCGGCGGAAATTAATCTTAAGCACCGCGACTTAACCAATATGCGGGTAGCAAAACATTTGAATGCAGCCACGCTACTCGTAGTTGATATTGACCGGGGCGGTGCTTTTGCCCATGTTGTGGGAACATTGGAGTTACTAGACCCAGACGAACGCGCTTTAATTCGCGGTGTAGTAATTAACAAGTTTCGGGGACAGCGATCGCTTTTAGAACCGGGAATCAAATGGTTAGAAGAACGTACTAATATCCCCGTTGTTGGCGTAATTCCTTACTTAGAACATATGTTTCCAGCGGAAGACTCGCTTGACCTACTGGATCGGAAATCTCACAAAAACATCAGCGAACTGAACATTGCTGTTATTCGCTTACCGAGAATTGCCAATTTTACCGACTTTGACCCCTTAGAATCAGAATCCTCAGTTAACGTAAAATACTTAAGCCCCAAGCAAGATTTAGGGCATCCAGATGCGGTGATTATTCCAGGGACAAAAACCACAATTCCCGACTTGCTATTATTGCAAAAAAGCGGTATGGCAGAAGCAATTCAACATTATGCCGCATCTGGTGGAACAGTCTTGGGTATCTGCGGGGGGTATCAAATGCTCGGTCAGATGATAGCCGATCCTGAGGGGATAGAAGGGCACGCCGGCAGATATCAGGGTTTGAATCTATTACCGATAAAAACCGTGATTACAGGGCAGAAAATCGCTCGCCAGCGTCAAGTAACCTCGAATTTTCCGCAAATGGGGTTGCCGGTAAATGGCTTTGAAATTCACCAAGGGCGATCGCGCATCGAAATGGCAGGAACAGATTCCAAAGCTTTCCAACCTTTATTTGACGATGTAAATTTAGGTTTAGTAGATAGTTGCCAATCAGTTTGGGGTACTTATCTCCACGGCATTTTTGACAATGGTCCCTGGCGTCGCGCTTGGTTAAATCGCCTGCGTCAACAACGGGGTTTAAAATCTCTACCTACAGGCGTTGCCAACTACCGCGAAGAGCGAGAAAGTATTTTAGACTCCCTTGCCACGGAAATAGAACGCCATTTAGACTTAACTCCATTTTTGTCTCCGTAGGGTGGTGTTTTATGAGTGTTCGCATCCGCTTTTTACCAGATGATGTCACGGTTGATGCCGAAGTGGGAGAATCTCTGCTGGATGTAGCAGATAAAGCCGGGGTATTCATTCCCACTGGTTGTTTGATGGGGTCGTGTCATGCTTGCAGTGTGGAATTAGATGATGGTAATATCATCCGCGCTTGTATTACCTCAGTTCCCCCAGCAGATGAAGAGTTGACGATTAATCTGTTTAGCGATCCAACTTGGTAATGGCGTTTATCGCAGAAGTCACAACAAATTTCTAGAACCAAAGTGGATGTAGCTGAATTAGTACAGATTTTAATTATTCTTCTAGTCCTTGCCACTGGTGTAGCCCTGCTATCCCGTCGGTTGCGAATACCTTATGTCACGGGTTTAGTGTTGGCAGGTTTACCGATTACTGAGCTATTGTCTCGTCGCATTGGTTTAGATCCAACCCTTGTTTTGAATCTTTTCCTGCCAATTCTAATCTTTGAAGCTGGCATCAATACAGATGTTAGCCGCCTACGCAGTACATTTAAACCGATTGCTCTCCTGGCTGGTCCAGGGGCTGTACTTTCCAGTGCTATTGTTGCCGTCCTTTTAAAATTTGGGCTGGCACTGGCTTGGATACCCGCTCTATTTGTAGGAGTTATCCTGGCAAACACTGATACTGTTTCAATGATTGCCGTCTTTAAGGAGATACCCGTACCCTCCCGGCTTTCCACCATCGTTGAAGGAGAAACTCTATTCAACGATGCGGCTGCCCTAGTTTCCTTCAACCTGATTTTGCAAGTATATTCCACAGGTTCGCTCACGTTACTAGAGGGAATCCAACAACTGCTATTTATCTCTCTAGGAGGCTGCCTCGTGGGGTTAGTCTTAGGCTACTTGAGCATACCTGTATTTGCCCGTTTAGATGATCCCCTTAGCAGTCTCTTACTGACGGTAGCAGTTGCATTAGGAACTTTTCAGGTAGGGCAATTTCTTGGTGTATCAGGTGCTGTGGCTGTAGTTATAGCTGGATTAATTTTCGGGAATTTTGGGATTTCTGGCAATACTTCTGCTTCCAGTCGGATCACCTTGTTGAGTTTCTGGGAATATGCCAGTTTTACCGTCAACACCTTTATTTTTCTGCTGATTGGTGTAGAAATAAACCTGTTAACACTCTGGAGGACTTTACCTGCTATTCTACTTGCAGTTTTGGCTTATCAAGTAGGGCGAGTTCTTACGGTCTATCCGCTGCTAGCAGGGATTCGTTGGATTGACCGCCCAATTCCGCTGCGCTGGCAACATTTACTCTTTTTCGGCAACATTAAAGGTTCACTCTCAATGGCTCTGGCGTTGAGCTTACCCACCACGCTACCAGGGCGAGAATATCTTATCGCTTTAGTCTTCGGCAGTGTGCTGGTGTCGTTAGTGGGACAGGGTTTAAGCTTGCCGTGGGTGGTAAAACGCTTAAAATTATCTAAATTTTCAGAGGCTCAACAGCAAGTTGAAGAATTACAAGCTCAGTTAATCACCGGTAAGGCTGCACAAGATGAATTAGATAGCCTGTTGAAGTCAGGGGTGTTGCCAAAAGCCGTTTATGAAGAAATGCGATCGGCTTATCAGGTGCGAGTGGCAGGAGCAGAAAAGACACTGCGTGAATTTTATAATCGCCGTCCACAGGAGTTTGACACAACAAGTGGGGAACACACAAAACTTGATGCTATTCGTCGCCGTTTACTGCTAGCCGAGAAAGCTGCACTCAACGAGGCAATGCGTAAGCGAATTCTTTCAGAAGAAATTGTTCAAGCGCGGATACAAACCATAGATGAACAACTGCTCCGACTTGAGGATGATTGATAGCTTTTTAAGAACCCTGCACAGAAGATGAGCGCTTGCGATCGCTTTGACTTTTGATAACCCTGCCGGGACTAATAAAAGAAATTCCTTGCTGGAATTCAGTAGCAATCATAACTGCCTCCACTACAGGCTCAGAAACTTGTGTTTGGGCTAGCCACTCAACAATAAAGTTTGCTCCTAAACCTCCACTGGTGTCAGTTCTATTCACGACAAAATCTGTAGAAGCCATCGTACCAAGTTGAATAGGGCGCTCTAAATATTGTTTAACTAACTTACCATTTGAATCATAGTAGCGCACAGAAGTAATGATGATAGGATTGATCAAATCTGTATTCCGAATACTGAGCGTAGCCGCTAGATTGAGACTCTTCTGCCGATCATCATGATAGATATGGGAATAGATAGGTACATAAATGGTTTGACCCATTGCTATCTGGAAATTTTTATCCAGAGTCACCACCTTTGGAGATGAAGTTGGCTGAGTAGTATCGGATTGTGAGTTTGGTGGAATCTCCGCTGATGTGCAAGACGCAAGAAGAACAATAAAAGCAATTGCTAAATAAAAATGTGTGTACAGCTTCATTAAAATTATTTACAGCCTTCGATAAAATCAATGACTTGATGTAGCGAGCCTGGTTTTGTCACAATTAGCACAGTTGAACCCGGTTCCAGTACTGTACTGCCGTTAGGAATCATCAAATCTTCGTGGGGATGGGGTTGATAGCCAATAATTAGAGAGCCAGTGGGAAACCGGGAATCCTGAGCAATTTCGGCAATGGTACGACCAACCACGTAGCAATTGTTGGGAATGGAGAGTTTCAAAACTTCAATCTGCCCCTGGTCAAAATGCATCATTGATTCTACTTGCGGATATTCAATGGCATTTACCATCGTTGAAACCGCTAGCTCAACAGTACCAATGATATGGTTGGCTCCTGCCAAACGAAATGGTTCAGCAAAATCAAAGTGGCGCATCCGAGCCAGAATATGAGGAACACCGTAATGCTTGGCGAGAGTCACCATTGCCAAGTTCAAAGCATCATTTCGCAGAGCAGCCACTAAAGAGTCGGCTTTACGAATTCCAGCTTCTAACAATACTTCTGTACTCACTGCACTGCCTTCAAAAGCCATCGCTCCTACTTGTTCACGCGCATAGCGGCAAGCGTTAGGATCAATGTCAATGACGGCAACAGTATGCCCTAGTTCTACCAATTTTTGAGCCAAACTCACGCCCACTAAGCCTGCTCCACCAATTAGCACGTACATAGTTGCTCCTGATGTTCAACTTACTACTTTACTTTACAGGTTTGCAAGAAAGTGAAGGTATAGCTTGACTGGCTTGTTTGACATTTTTGAGAGATAGCTTGGTACACTAACAGATGCAAATGCTTCAACTCATGGGGTGGAAAAAAAGAACAGAATTACGAGCAACCTTTTTGACCATCTGCACTACAACTGCTAGATTTCTCAAACACTTGCGGAGCGGCAAAAGAGATTTCGGTATAGTATGATACTTTTATGCCGCTCTCCCTTGGCGCTAGCCTCTCCCAAAGGGAGAAGGGGAGACGCTGCGCGAAGGATTTTGTTTTTGCATAGCCTCTCTATCAGGGAGAAGGTTGCTCGGCAGATCGCGCTTTTATGCGTCCCCACTCCTGAACATCCCAACGCCTAGGAACAGGTTTGGTATGACGGATATCGTCTCTTTTTAGAATCAATTACCCGACTGGGGTGTTGTAGCTGGTCTAATTATCGGCGCTATCCCCACACCTGGGTTGACTGGCTGCTGTTTACCTTGAAGTAGCATTTGTTGTTGTCTTTTTCTAAAATCTAACGCTGCTGTATCCAGTTGTTGGTTTTGTTCTCTGGCAAAGTCCTGGTTCAAACCGCCAAAATTAGCGTTATGAATCAACTGAAACAAACTGAAAGGATTTTGCTCAGTATTGGTGCGAGATAGAGGATCGGTACTGTTTAGAGGATCGACGTTTTGCGGATCGTTAATCGAGCCGATTTGAGCCAAGCTAGGTTCAGACATTAGCAAGGAAGTAACGCCAATTCCAGTCACAGTAAGAATAAAGAGTTTGGTAAGCGGTAAAAATGGGATTTTCATGCAGTTTTGCCCCTTGTTGAATATATTTCCACATCAATTATGCTTTATCTTAAGCAAGAGTCCGGCGCAATTGGGGCTGAATGCTCAATAAGGCGACAACAGCAAAGCCCAACAATATCAGCAACGCTTCGCCAAAGGTAACAGCACCCCAAGGAGCTTGCATTACTACACTACCGAGTCCCCAATCACTGTGAAGATAAAGGTAGCGAATTGGTTCGATCGCGTAACTAAGAGGATTAAGGGTAGCGACAACCTGCAACCATTTAGGCATGAAGGATAAAGGAGCCAAAGCAGTGCTAGCAAACAATAGCGGTAGGTTAGTTACAAAAATTACCGCAATTAGTTCGATGTGTCCGGGTAAAGCAAAAGCCAAACCGAGGGAGATAGCTGTAACGCCCAAAGCCAAGAGAAAGACAATTAAGGCGATCGCACTCAAACCAGCCAAATCCGGTAGTCCAGCCCCCAAAAACGCCGCCGCCGTGACAATCACCGCTGCTTGCAACAAACTTTGGCTGATAATAAAGATTGCCGAAGCCAATACAATCGAAAAGCGCGATGCCAAAGGTGCCACAAGTAAGCGATTCAAAAACCCGAATTCTCGGTCAAACATCACTGGCAAGCCCGCATTCAGCGCTCCGGCAAAGGCAGTAAAAACAATTACCCCTGCACTCAAAAACTGTCCGTAATTTGTGGTACTGCCAAATATACCTTTTGGCGCATTTTGAAATAAAGCACCAAACAGCACCAACCACATCACCGGCTGAATAATTCCCGCAAGCAAAGTTGATGGACGACGCTGCAACTGAATAAACAAGCGACGAGTCAAAGCAAGCGTCTCTTGCACCAATTCACCAACAAAATTAGGAGCCGCATCAGCCTTAATTGATGGCGATGCTAGTTGTTGCCAACTTATATCAGATTTAGGAGTAACACTCATATTGATTTTGGATTTTAGATTGGGCAATGGGCAATGGGCAATGGGCAATGGGCAACGGAAAATGAGAGATTTTTTCCATGACCCATGCCCGATGCCCGATGCCCTTATCTCATATTTTGTTTCTTTTCTGCTTTCGGATCGCGATTTGCTACGGCTGCTAGTTCTGCATCCATCAATGTGCGTCCTGTGGCAGCGAGGTAAACATCATCTAAACTAGGGCGAGATTGGGCGATACCAAACATCGGTAAGCCTGCGGAATTCAGCTTTTGTTGGATGGTAATTAAAGCATCATTCTGCTGTGTCACCACCAAGTTGAGAGAATTACCTTGTGCGCTATTAATGATGACTTCTTGGACAAAAGGCAAAGATTGCAATAGGCTTTTAGCTTTTTCGGCTTCTTCGACGGGGGAAAATTCACGGATTCGCAAAGTAATGCGATCGCCCCCTAATTTATCTTTCAACTCTGATGGTGTGCCGGCAGCAATTACAACGCCGCGATCAATAATCGCGACGCGATCGGCTAGCGCGTCAATCTCTTCTAAATAATGGCTGGTAATTAGTACTGTTGTTCCAGCCGCACGCAACTTTCGTAAAAAATCCCATACCACAAGACGGGTGTCTATGTCAAGTCCTACCGTTGGCTCATCTAAAACTAAAACATCCGGTGCATGAAGTAAGCCAGCCGCCAAATCTAGACGCTTGTGTAAACCCCCAGAATAAGTTCCTGTCTTTTTATTGGCATATTCCTGCAAACCGAGTAAATCTAATACCATATTTACCCGCTGCTTTATCATTGCACCGGGTAAATGATAAAGTGCCGCTTGTAGTTGTAGCAGTTCTCGTCCAGTCAGCACTTTATCTGGAGCAACTTCCTGAGCTACATAGCCTAACTTTTGTCTGGCAGCTTTCGGATTGTCCAGCACAGAAATACCAGATACTTCGATTTTGCCAGCATCTGGTGTGGTAAGAGTACATAAGGTACGCAAAGTAGTTGTTTTACCGGCTCCGTTGGGACCGAGTAAACCAAAGATTTCTCCTGGTTCTACCTGAAAGGAAACATCCTTCACGGCTTCAACTGTGCCGTAGCGTTTTTGTAGGTTTTGAATTAAAACAGCGGGAGCCATGACAACAGCTTATCCCTAATTTACAAATCTCAATAAAGTCTAACTAGTTTCATTGTAGCTGTCTTTCGCCTACCCAATGACTGGGCAATGGGCACCTTCGCAATGGGAATTAAACAAGTTTAATAAAGTAATGCGTGTTCTAATAGGATTCTTTCCATGACGCGGCTATGCGCGGCTGTCGGGCACTGCCTCCCCAACGCACTGCCTCCACCATGACGCGGCTATGCGCGACTGTCGCAAAGTCTGCCGGATAGAATCTTCAGTTCTGCGCGAGCGAATGCGGGAAACCCTTGTCACGGCACTGGCTCCGCCATGCCCCATGCCCTATTGCCTATTGTCAATATCTAATTTTGACAAATCTTCACCTGTATCTGCTTATAATATAAGCAAGTAATTACTTGCATTCGTTTTGTGGAGAATTTTGGATCGAAGACAGCACAAACTCGTGCGCGATTGATTAAAGCAGCAACTGAAGTATTTGCGAATGAAGGTTTATCTGGAGCGACAACCCGTGAGATTGCGCGTGTTGCAAAGGTAAACGAAGTAACTTTGTTTCGTCATTTTCAAAACAAAGAGCACCTACTAGCAGCCGTGATCGAGCAAATGATAGCTTTGCAGGCTGAAGCCTTAGCCAACGAGGATGAGTGGACTCAGGATCTACTCATAGACTTAAGACATTATGCAACACTATTCAATCAGATGTTGGAGGAACATGAAGGTTTAATTCGGACATTTATTGGGGAAGCGAAGCGACATCCTAATGCTGCCTGTCAAATATTACATGATTCTGCTGAATCGCTGTATAAAAAGCTAATTCTATACTTAGAAAGGGGTCAGAAAAACGGCACAGTACGTCCAGATATAGATGCAGAAATAGCAGTAGATATGTTTACAGGTATGCTGCTTTCTGGAATGCTGCGTCGCACTGCTACCCCAACTACAGTAAGCTATAGCTGTGAATGCTACATCGATGCTTGCGTTGATTTGTTTATCCGTGGTATTAGCACTATGCCAATAAATACAGAGAATTTCTCTGTCAAAAAATTAGAAGAGCATTGACCTGAGTTTTTTATAACTATAAATATAGGTTTATAAAACACACATAAAAGAAACTTACGTAGACAAAAAATCGTTGAAAAATCTCTGTAAATGATTTTTCAACTAACCACAGGTTACCCAAGTCTAAGTAAAAAAAGAGAAAACAAGCATGTCCCAATCTAATTTATCTGAGTCTTCTGTACCCCTAGAAATAGAACAGGTTGCTGTTAATGATGACCGTCAGTCTGAACAAGAGTCCATAGCACAAGAGCAATTTTTGCAGCCACGTAAAAAGCGAAATTGGCTGGTGATATTGGGAATTATGCTTATAGTGATTGGAGGTGCAGGTTTTGGTTGGCGTTGGTGGCAAAGTCGTGGCGAGAATGCAGCCTCAGGTGCTGCGGCAATGGCTGGTAAACCTATGGCAATTCCTGTCAAGCTAGCTACTGTAGAGACGGCAACTATAAGACAGACTTCGGAATTTATTGGCTTTTTAGAGGCTGGACGCTCTGTAACATTAAAGCCAGAAATTGAAGGGCGAGTAAGTCAGATTTTAGTGAAAGAAGGCGATCGCGTCAGAGATGGGCAAGTAATAGTTCGCCTGCAAAGCGACGATGCGGAAGCTCAACTAGTACAAGCAAAAGGAACACTAGAACAATCCAACGCACGTCTTGCCCAGCTAAAAGCGGGTACGCGCAAAGAAGAAATTGCCCAAGCCAGAGCCAAGTTAGCTCAAGCACAAGCGCGTCTGGCAGATGCCCAAGCCGGAGCGCAACCAGAAGAAATTGCTCAGGCTCAAGCGCAAATTGAAGCAGCTCAAGCCGATGTCGTCTTGGCACAGTCAAGAGGCAAGCGATACCAACAATTAAGAACAGAGGGTGCGGTTTCCCAAGATCAGCTAGAAGGATATCTGCAAGAACAACGAAGTGCTGAAGCTAGACTGCGAGAGGCTCAAAGAAAGCTAGAGCAACTTCGCAAAAGTAGAAGGTCTGATATTAGCGAGTTAACCGCAGCCGTTGAACAAGAAAAACAAAATTTGACGCAGTTGGAGAACGGACCGCGTACTGAAGAAATTGCCCAAGCGCGATCGCAAGTTACTCAAGGGGTAGGACAAGTCCAAGCAGCACAAGCCCAACTCAAGTATACAAGAGTTCTAGCTCCTTTCACTGGCGTTGTTGGTGACATCCCGGTGAAAGTGGGAGACTATGTAGGCAAAGGAGACGAACTCACCACACTAACCAAAAACGACTCTCTGGAACTGAATATAAACGTTCCTCTCAACCAAGCCAAACAATTGCGCTTGGGATTAGCAGTACAAATGCTCGATGCCCAAGGCAAACCAACAGCAGGCGGTAGAATAAGCTTTATCTCTCCAAATGCTAGTGCAAATTCGCAGACAGTTTTAGTTAAAGCGACTTTTGGTAATGCCGGTGGACCATTGCTCAATCGTCAGTCCGTGCCAACCAGAGTCATCTGGGATCAGCGCCCAGGAATTTTAATTCCAGTTACAGCAGTCTCTCCTATAGGTGGAGAGACTTTTGTATTTGTGGCTCAAGCGGCAGAAAATCCCAAAGCGGGAATGCCGACTTTAGTGGCTCAACAAAAACCCGTGAAGCTAGGAGCAATTGAAGGAAATAATTATCAAGTTGTTGAAGGATTGAAGGCTGGTGAAAAAATCGTTGTTTCCGGCATTCTCAACTTAACTAATGGCGCTGCTATCAAGCCTGAAGAAGCCAGCAATCAGAATCCCTAACATGGCTAATAAGTAAATGAGTGTAAGTAAACGAAACGCTCTATGTAGTAAGCGGCTCTATCCCTTAAAACCTTTGCTATGAAGGACGATAAACCGCTCACCCTTCTCTTCTCAATCGCAAAGACGCTGCGCGTTTCGTGTCGCTGCGCGAACGGGTTCGCCACTCAGCAAGTGGGGGAAACCACGGTAGGTGCGGGACTGTCGGCAAAGCCGCGATAGCGCACTGCCTCCCCTTCGCCCTTGGTATCTCCCCTTCTTTCTCATAGAGAGGCGCTTCGCCTTTGAAGAAGACCGGGCTGGCTCACTACGAACAAAGCGTATTTTATATTTAATTACGCCCGCTTACTTAGCAATTAGCCATTAGTAATTCCCAATGCCCAATCCCTAATATTACAAAACAATGTTTGTTGATTTTTTTATTAAGCGACCAGTCTTTGCTACGGTCTGCGCTATCATTATCCTTTTGTTGGGATTAATTAGTATTCCGACACTGCCCATCGCTCGTTTTCCAGAAATTAGTCCCAACCAAATCAGCGTTACCGCCAACTATAGTGGAGCCAGCGCGGAAGTCGTCGAAAGTGGCGTAACAAATATCTTAGAAAGGCAAATCAACGGCGTTGAGGGTCTAAGATATATGACTTCCAGCAGCAGTAATGATGGCACCAGTACAATTACAGCCACCTTTGAAGCATCGCGGGATAAAGATATTGCTGCTGTCGATGTTCAAAATCGTGTTTCTGTAGCACAACCGCAACTACCAGATAACGTACAGCGCACGGGAGTTAGAGTATCAAAGCAATCTAGCAACATTCTCTTAGCATTTGGTTTATATACCGATAACAATGAGTACGACAATATCTTTTTAAGCAATTATGCTGACCTTTATGTAGCAGACGCCATAAAAAGGATCAAAGGCGTTGGTGAGGTGCGAATTTTTGGCGAACGTCGGTACGCAATGCGGTTGTGGTTAAACCCAAATCAACTTGCTAGTCGGGGATTAACGACTCAGGATGTCATCAACGCACTCTCCGAACAAAACTTGCAAGTCGGCGCTGGGAGAATTGGACAAGAACCAGCCCCAAAGGGACAAGAGTATCAAATTGACGTGCGTGCTACCAGCAGATTGACAAATACCTCTGAATTTCAAGAAATTGTTTTGAAAACTGAGGATGATGGCACTTTAGTTAAGCTTAAAGACGTCGGCAGGGCAGAATTAGGAGCAGAGAACTATAACACATTTTTGCGATTTCGCGGCAAAGATGCTGTAGGCTTAGGTATTTATCAGGTTCCTGGTAGTAATGCCTTGGATGTTGCTAAAGGCGTGAAAGCAGAAATGCAGCGATTGGCTGTTAGTTTTCCGCCTGGGTTGAAATATCAGATAGGTTTGGATACGACATCATTTGTGGAAGAGTCTTTGGCAGAAGTTGTCAAGACTTTGATTGAAGCGGTAGTGCTGGTTATTATTGTTATTTTTGTTTTCTTGCAGGACTGGCGCACTACTTTAATTCCAACGCTGACGATTCCTCTAGCTTTGGTTGGGACATTTATTTTCATCAGAGCTTTTAACTTTTCGATTAACAGTTTGACTTTGTTTGGTTTGACTTTAGCATCGGGGATGGTAGTAGACGATGCGATCGTTGTGGTTGAGCAAATTAGCCGCTTTATTCAAGATAAAGGAATTAACCCCCGCCAAGCCGCCAGTGAATCAATGGCTGAACTTTTTGGTGCAGTTATTGCTACTTCACTAGTATTGATGGCGGTGTTTGTGCCGGTGGCGTTTTTTCCGGGAACAACCGGAGCGCTTTATCGGCAATTTGCGCTAACGATCGCCTTTTCGATTTTAATTTCCACATTTCTGGCTTTGACGCTAACACCTTCTTTGTGTGCATTGTTACTGCGTCCAGGTCAACAAGCTTCCGGCTGGCTTGGTTGGATTTTTAAGCAAATTAATCGCTTTTTGGACTGGGTAACGCGGGGTTACAAGCGATCGCTTACCTTTTTAACAGGCATTAAAAGCATCGTTATTGGGCTGTTTATCGTCTCTTTAGGGATGACTGCTTGGCTTTACACAACAGTACCTACAGCCTTTCTACCTGAAGAAGACCAAGGCTATTTCCTGACAATTATCCAAGGACCTCAAGGAGTTTCGCTGCAATATACCAGCGAAGTCATGGCAAAGGTAGAAAAAGAAATTTTACCACTTCCTGAAGTTCTAGGAACTTTTGCTGTGGGAGGCTTTGGTTTTAGCGGTAGCACTGCCAATAGTGGCATCATATTTACAACTTTAAAACCTTGGGACGAGCGCTCGAAACCCGATCAATCAGTCCAGGGAATTTTGGGTAAGTTGCGTGGGAAATTATCCACAATTTCAGAAGCGCGAATTTTGCCTGTGAATCCACCTGCTATTCAAGGTTTGGGTAACTTTGGCGGCTTTGCATATCAACTTCAAGACCGCAGAGGTAACACTGAGTTACAAGATTTAGTTAAATCAATGGGACAGTTACTCGGTCGCGCCAATCAGACACAAGGATTACAAGCTGTATTTAGCACTTTTGCCGCCAACACACCACAATTGCTAGTTGAAGTAGACCGCAACAAAGCTAAAACATTGCAAGTCTCTATAGATGATATTTTCAGCACCTTACAAACTGCTTTGGGGTCACAATACGTAAATGATTTCAATCTCCAACGGCGCAATTACCGAGTGTATGTCCAAGCCGACCAACAATTTCGCTCTAATCCAAAAGATATCGAAAAACTGTATGTTCGTTCTCAAAAAAATGAAATGATTTCTTTGGGTAACTTAGTTAAAGTTACTCCGACTGTGGGAGCGCAAACAATTAATCATTACAATTTGTTCCGCTCAATTGAAATTAACGGTGCCGCTGCTGCCGGTTTTAGTTCTGGAGATGCTATTAAGAAAATGGAGCAGGTATCTAAAGAAGTTTTACCAGCAAGCTATGGCTATGAATGGTCAGGAACTGCTTTAGAAGAAATCGAATCTGGTAATTTAGCACCGATTATCTTTGGTTTAGGACTTGTCTTTGTCTTTTTAGTTCTAGCGGCTCAGTATGAAAACTATATTGACCCAATCATTATTCTGCTTTCGGTTCCCTTGGCTATTTTTGGCGCACTTATTGCTCAATCAATGCGCGGTTTTTCTAATGATGTTTACTGTCAAATTGGTCTAGTAATGTTGATTGGTTTGGCTAGTAAAAATGCTATTTTGATTGTGGAATTTGCCAACCAATTGCGAGAACAAGGTATGTCGATTACGAAAGCGACAATTGAAGCTTCTCAAGAGCGGTTGCGTCCAATTTTGATGACGGCATTTTCTACTTTGTTGGGGATTTTCCCCTTGACTACTGCCACAGGTGCAGGTGCGGGAAGTCGTCAATCCTTAGGAACAGCCGTGTTTGGCGGTATGTTGATTGCTACTTTTCTAAGTTTGTTTGTGGTTCCAATTTTGTACATCGTGATTAAAATGACAACCGAGCGTTTTACTAATCCTAATCGACGGCATCAACTGCAAACAGATACAGCTGTAGTCGAAAGAGAAACTGTTTCCCATTCGACAAAAACAAAGAATTAGTATAGCGATTTTGGGTTTTCTAAGGTACAGGCTATGACCTCACCCCGATAAAGCTTCGCTTTATCTCCCCTCTTCTTGGTAAGGAGAGGGGTTTGGGGACGCATAAAGTTAAGAAAAACGAGCAACCTTCTCCCAAAGGGAGACGCTGCGCGAAAACAAAACCGAGCGGGATAAAAGTATAGTCCGATACCAAAATCTCTCCTCCCGCTCGGTTTTGTTCAGAGATCTACAAGTTGTAGCGTAGACCAGCAAAAAGGTTGCTCGTTTTTCTCTCTTTTTTTCCACGGGGTGAGGTTTTCAATGGTTATTGTATAGAACATCATTCAAATTGAAGTTGCGGCATCAGTTGGAGAGTGCCAATACCCAACTCTTTCGGCGAAAGCGATCGCGCTTCAAATAAAGCCATCATATCGCGCAACTGAGGATTTCCGCGAGAAGCACCTGTAAGTCCTTTGGCAATAATTAAGCCACAGTAGCCCTGAGTATTTTTACAGCGCTGATTCCATTTTTTCCGTGCTTCTACATGAATCGGGTCATCATCCAAAAATTCACCAAAGAGAAATAATTCACCGTTATTAGTTTGCAGTAAACCTAAGTCGTAGCGATCGCCATCGAAGGCATCGGCACCAGGATTAAAACAAATTGCTTTAAGTTTCCCTGCCGCTTCAATATTTTCAATTACAATCTTCGCCTTGGGACGAGAAGTCTGAATTAAAATCACAGGCAATCCGTCACCTACTTGTTCAATTTCGCCTGCTTGATGGTATGTTACACCGTTGCGTAAATATTCCAACATTTCCCAAGACACCACCCCCAAACTGAGAAAGGAATCTTCGGGAATCAAGTCATCTCGCAATGACCGGAACATCGGGTTATCGGCAAAATCCCCCTCGTCTTGACTGCCAAAGCCTGCCATTTCCTCTAATTCGCCTGCTAACTCCGGCATCGTCGAGACAGTAACACTCACTGATTTAGTTAATTCATCCGATGGCAGTGTAATACGATAGCGACGGCTTAGGGTAACGAAAGTTTCTCCTTGAAGCTGGCGTCGATGGTCGCGGATAAAGCGAGAGAAGCTTTCTAGAGCCACCAAGACTACAATACCTTCTTCGTCATACAAAACAGACCGCAGCCCTTCTAAAGGGTGGATATTGCCGAATGTAGGCTCAATTTCCGATAACGGCAAATCTGCAAGATCGTCAACATCATCCTCATCTTCATCAATGGCGTTGCTACGCTCAAAGGTGAGAAACAGACAATCTTGCTTAAGGAAAGCTTCTTCTAAACGCTCTTGCGATTCATCATCTCTTAAAACCGTGGCGCGAAATCGCTTGAGAGATTCTTCTGAGCGATAAAACAAAATCCCATACTCCATCCCCAGCATTCCCATGACTGAGGCGTAAAGTGTACCAACATCCCACTTATTAATTTCTATTGATAAGATTTGTTGTTCTTCCAAAAATTCCCAAGGAGCTGCGCTCCATATTGCCAATGCTTTTTCCCGCAGGGTTGAGGCATACTGTGGAGGTAATACGGGGACTTGACTATCAACGATTTCCGCAAATCCGCGAAATAGTTCATCAATTAAATGCAATTCTGGTGCGTAGTCAATCGCAATATCCAAATCTTGCAGTACCCCGCGCAGGTAAAATTGGATCTCGCGATCCCTGACAACTATTCTTTGCGGACGAGCTGGTTTAGCGGGACTGTGGGGATGCTCCATTGCTCGCATGAGAGTGCGAACGATCGCCTCTGGACCAGTGTCGGGATCGACAACATCCATTCCGCGCACAATTCCTTGAGAGCCATCCACCCAAAGAATGCATTCTCCTTTTCCTTCCGAGTCATCTCTACTTGGTGATGACATCGGACGGCGATCGCCCTCCCATACAGAAGGAATTTGAATTAATTTCTGCAACCGACGACTGGTAGAGCGATTAAAACTTGTCATAAAGTAAAGAAGGTCAAAACAAGCAATGTGCAAGTAAAATTAAGGAAAATGGTGAGCGTTAGCTAAAAATTAATTAACACCGCTGCACCTTTATAGGGGTTAGGCTGCTGGCTACCAATGCCTGCTGTTCAAAAACATCGAATTAGAAAGACCGAGTCCCTCAATTCTAGAATAAAAATCTTTGGCAGCTTTTTGCGGCTTTTAAAGGAGTATTTACAATTTGGTCCTCTGGGACATCAATGTCGCTAGAATGGATACACTCAACAGCAAGGAGCGACCTCGGCGCGAGAGCTTGGGGTTTCAACTTACAAACTTGCCCAGATAAAGTTCTGGTTATACCACATAAAGGAGTTGAAAAGCAGATGACACAAGCACAAGTATCTCAACGGGGAATTCAACTGAGTGAAGCCGCATTGCAACAAGTGAAACGGTTGCGGGATAGTCAAGGTACAGACCTATGCTTGCGGGTAGGAGTGCGTCAAGGTGGCTGTTCTGGGATGTCTTACATGATGGATTTTGAAGACGCTAGTAAGATTACCCCCGAAGATGAAATGTTTGATTATGATGGCTTCAAAATTCTTTGCGATCGCAAAAGCTTATTATATCTTTATGGCTTGATGCTTGATTATAGCGATGCCATGATCGGCGGTGGTTTCCAATTCACTAACCCCAACGCCAATCAAACCTGCGGTTGCGGTAAGTCATTTGGTGTTTAGTCATTAGTTCAAAGTCCATAGTCAACAGTCCACAGTTGAAGGGTTTTTGACTATTGACTAATACACAAGCAACTAATGACTATTGACTCATGACTAATGATTCTTGACTCTTGATATGACTAATACTGTTGACTCTCTGTTTGATACAGGTTTAGAACGCTATAAAGCCGGAGAATCAGTAGATTCTTTAATCCCTGTGTTTCAAGAAGTATGCGATCGCGCTCCTAAAAGTAGTTCCGCTTGGACTTGTTTGGCGTGGTTGTATCTGCTAGATGATAAACCAAACTCTGCTCATAAAGCCGCGCAAAAGGCAGTAAAATTAAATCCACAAGACGCTCAGGCAAGAATTAATCTTGCCCTGGCGATGCTCGAAAAAGGCGAAAAAGGGTTAAGGCAACATATTGATTTTGCCCAACAATTAATATTTGTTAACCCAGAATGGCGGGATGATATCAAGAGCAGCATTGAAGACGGTTTAACCAGAAAACCAGATTGGCAGAGTTTGACAAAAGTCAAAAACTGGCTGTTTCCAGAGTAACTGGGCATGGGGCATGGGGCATAGGGCATAGGGCATAGGGCATGGGGCATTGGTAATAATTCTTTCCCCTTTACCCTTTACCCTTTACCCTTTTCCCCTCTTCAAAAAGCCCATTGCCCATTGCCCCATTTCCTAGTCCCTAGTCCCTAGTCCCTATATGAAAGATAAATTGTTAAGCTGGTTAAACTTCGTTTTGGTGGCTGATGTATTCTTGGTTTTGTTAGGATTTGCCTGGTTGGTGATCGCTGCGATTGGTGATGCTGCTGGAATAAATCTAGGTTTAGATTTATGGCATCAACTTTGGCAACCTGTATTTAACCCTGCGATCGGCATCCTCATGGGTGGTGCTATTCTTAGCGGTATTATCAGTTGGGTTTCCCGGAAATTCCTTTCAAGTCAATAGTTAGCTGTTCACGAAGAACCATAAAAAATATAAAATTTAGGGTGCGTTACGGACAGTCGTCCTAACGCACAAAAACTTGTATATTTGATGCCGTACTTCGGCTAACATAAGCTAGTAATTGTGAGCGGTAAACCGCTCACTACCAACTAATACAGCAGATTGCAGGTTTATGAAGTACAGCATCTAAGGAAAGAAAGCTAAATATAAAGCCTTTTCCACTTCTGACTCCTGACTCCTGACTCCTGATGCCTTTATTTAAGAATTTGTGCCAGTGCAGGGTTCAAATTAGGATATTGGTACTTAAACCCAGTTTCTAAGGTGCGTTTAGGCTGGACTTGTTGACCTTCGAGAACTACAATTGCTCCATCACCCAAAAGAGCTTCAATTGCAAAACTAGGAACAGGCAACCAAGAAGGACGATTCATTACTTGCCCCATAGTCTGCGATAATTCTCCCATGCGGACGGGGTTAGGCGCAGTGGCATTATATACGCCTTGCATTTCTGGTTTGCTTAAGGCTTCCACTATTAAATTAACTATATCATCTAGGTGAATCCACGAGAACCACTGCTGACCGCTGCCAATGGGACCACCAGCGAACAGTTTGAAGGGGGTAATCATTTTGCCTAAAGCACCCCCGGTTCCCAAAACAATACCGAAACGTAGAATTACCAATCGCACACCAGATGCTTGTACTTTTTGCGCTTCAGTTTCCCAAGCTTGGCAGACTTGAGCGAGAAAATCGTTACCAGAAGGGCTATTTTCGTCAAACGTAGCGGTTTCACTAGTGCCATAGTACCCAATAGCCGAAGCATTTACTAACACAGTTGGCTTAGGGTTAGCTTTGGCGATCGCTTCGACAATTTTTTGCGTACTGAGTTGGCGACTGTTGAGGATTTCCTGCTTCCGTTCTGGTGTCCAACGTCCCTCACCGATGGGTTCTCCAGCAAGATTAACTACAGCATCACAACCTGATAAGGTATCCTGCCAAGAACCAGAGACAGTTGGTGTATAGGCAATAATTTTTACATTCGGGAAAGCCTGAGAAGGAAAAACTTTTTGGGCAAAGGCGGTATTACGAGTTAACACTAGCACTGTTTGACCTTCCTTGTGGAGTCGCTCTACCAAACGACTGCCGACAAATCCTGTTGCTCCGGTAATTGCTACTTTCATTTTGCTTTTCTGCCCAGGTTACTATATTAAAGTTTTTTATCAAATTTTTAGCTTCTTTTACCTTCCGCTTTAGGTAATAGAAATTTAATTGTCTGTTGTTTTGCTTTATTTTTTCACTAACAACTTTGGCTTTCTCATGAATCTATAACTGAATAACTATGCATAAATAAAAATATCGATGTAAACAAATGTAAAAAGCATGTTTTCTTCCTATCCCCCATGATGCCAGATCCCTCTTTTTACGGAGACCAAGGCGAACAACGTTTGTGAGCTAGCTTCGGCTTGGTGGAGAGCCGGCACAGGCGATCGCACGGATTTGTGATTGAGAGGGAAAACGCCACATGTAAACGCTGCCCAAAGTGATATTTAATTGTACCAACCTACTTACTTGGCTTTTACATGCTTCGATATTATAGGATGGACGGAGTGTTGCAAGGCTTGGGGCTATTATGGCTCGCTATACGTGTTCATTTATTGTTTCTGTGACTATTGACCATCTCCAGCCATTGCTTGTAGAACTTCTACAAGACTGTGAGTTTGATGTTCAGTACTATACAGCCGATTACATTATGGCTCGTGAAATTCCTGGTAGTGTTTCCTTCTCGAAGTTAGTGAGGGTGGAAGTTTTGATTGATAAGTCAACAGCTACTGAAACAGAAACCCGGATGAGTATTGTGATTAAAAATGAGGAACTGCCTCTTCAACTTGATAATCACTGCCGACAAGTGTTTGAATACGTCAAGCAGGCGATCGAACATAATCGCCATTGGCATTTGATTGAAAGCATTGCGGGGTAGGCAGTGGCACATACGAGCAAGGCGTTTGCTGTAGCTAGCGCGAGAATATCAAGCTAGCTTAAGCAATACGCCTTTGGCAAAAAAGGAAAGGAAAGGAAGATCATAATAAAAACACACCAGTCTTGGCAGGTTTTCAATCTTCAATATCCTCGTCTATATCTTCAGCCATGCCGGGGTTTATGAGTGTGATATCATACTCTGTGGCATCTGTTTGTATTACGGGTCGTGCAGTATCTCTTAACAAATAATAAATAGCACGTACCTCAGGACCAAAAACAATCTCGTCTTCATTTTTGAGATCATGTGTTGGTATCTTGCGACCGTTGATCATTAAACCGTTGGCGCTAGGCTTGCCTTTGGCATCACCATCGACAATCCGATAATAATAATTATGACTTTTATCGTCTCGTGGCAGTCTAACTAATGTGGCATGACGGCGTGAGACAAACTGCGATACTAAAGTAATATCGCACTCGCGTCTACCGATAGAATACAAAGGGCGATCAAGCGTAAATTCTTTGCGCCCTTGATCATCTTCAATAATCAGTAGATGGCTTTCATTAGTTTCTGCTAGCTTAGTTTCTGCTGCCATTGACAAATCGTTGCTAGAAGTGGTTGTGTAATTAATTAAAATTTCTTTACTGTAGTTTCTTGCCATTCTCGCGCACTCAAAGTCTGTACTACTAATTTAATATGCAGTTCAATTGCATATTGATTTGCAATATGAAAGAAGAACTTGGTTCTACTGTTTTGGCTGCTGTTGCTCTTTTAAGAGTATCAACAGGCTTTCTGAGATGCGATCCGAAGCTGACTAACGACTTAGTTTAACCTGATATGGGCAAAGCCAAGACCTGCGCTGAAAAATTTTACCTCTAGAGGGGGATTTTAGGCACTAGCGTGCAAATCGACGTAATAATAGTGAATTGCTAACGACGCTCACAGAACTAAACGCCATTAAAGCAGCAGCACCAGATGGACTGAGGACAAAACCAAAACTGGGGAACAACACACCAGCAGCTAAGGGAATGCCCAATGTATTGTATGCAAAAGCCCAAAATAAGTTTTGACGGATTTTGTTGAAAGTTGCACGACTAAGTTGAATAGATTCTACAACGTCGGTTAAGCGATCGCGCATCAGCACAATTTCAGCAGTTTCCATTGCCACATCCGTCCCAGAATGTAAAGCAATTCCCACATCGGCTTGCGATAACGCTGGAGCATCATTTATACCATCCCCGACCATCGCCACTAGGGATTGGGGATTGCGGATTGGGGATTGGTGATTGGGAAGAAGTTTTCCCAGTCCCCAGTTGCTTGTCACGGCACTTTGATCAACGTTCGTGACCTCCGCACCTTTCATGTGGCTCCCCAGCCCCCCTTTCTGCAAAGACTCGATTGCAGCTGCTTTTTTGCTAGGAGGGACACCTGCCATTACATTCTCGCTATCTAGCCCTAATTGGTTGGCTATGGCACTAGCTGCCTCTAATCTATCGCCACTGAGCAGCATAACCCGCAAACCCATCAAGCGTAACTTGTCAACCGCTGCTTTAGCGTCTGGTCTGAGGGTATCTTGAGCCGCGATTAACCCTGTTAAAATCCCTTCTACTGCAACGTAAACGACAGTTTTACCATTTGCTGCCAATTCCTCTGCCATCTGGCGTGCAGTTTCATTCATAGAAACTCCGTGCCAACTTAACCAGTCGCAGTTACCTAAAATTACGTTTATGCCTTCTACTACAGCAGATACGCCAAGTCCAGGTTCGGTATGAAAGTCTTTGGCATCTGGGATTAATAACTGTTGCTGCTGTGCTGATTGCTGAATTGCTTTTGCGAGGGGATGGCAAGTACCGCTTTCTACTGCCGCTGCTAGTTGTATTAGGGAGTAAGGAGTGGGGGGAGAAATTACTTTTTTATCTTCCTCGACTTTAATTACAAGGCAGTCAGTAACAGTGGGATTACCACTAGTCAGAGTGCCTGTTTTATCAAAAACTATCGTATCTAGCTGATGTACTCGTTCTAAAACGTCGCCACCTTTAATTAACAAACCTCGTTCCGCACCGATGCCGGTGCCTACGAGAATAGCTGTAGGTGTGGCAAGTCCTAAAGCACAAGGACAAGCGACTACCATCACAGCGATCGCTAACTTTAAACTCAACAATAGCCCGGACATAGCTGGGGCAGGATAACTTTGCCCGTGGTGAGACATATCCATTGCGCTCTCCATGCTGACATTTTGCCAAATGTGGGTACCGAAAAAGTACCAAAAGACAAATGTCAACACAGCCGCTGTCAAGACACCATATGTAAAGTAACCAGCGACTGTATCTGCTAATTTTTGTACTGGTGCTTTACGAGTTTGTGCGTCTTCTACCAGAGCGACAATTTGAGCTAAAGTTGTATCACTTCCAATACGTGTGGCTTGAATAGCGATCGCTCCTGACTGATTTAGTGTTCCGGCTGTCACCACATCTCCGGGTTGCTTGATTATGGGCACAGCTTCCCCAGTCAGCATCGACTCATCCACCGTTGTTTGCCCTACCATCACTTTGGCATCAACGGGGATTTTATCTCCTGGCAGTACTTGCAACCATTCTCCCACACGTACTTGCTCTGCTGGAATTTCCACAGCAGTCGAGCCAGCACCCGCTTTTTCTGGGTTGGCAATTAATCGCGCTACTTGGGGCTGAAGTGCCAGCAATTGCCTAAATGCAGCAGCAGCACGACCTCTAGCATATCTTTCTAATGTCCGCCCCAACAGAATAAAGCCAATCATCATCACTGGCTCATCAAAGAAGCAATCCCAACCCATTTGGGGGAACAGCAGCGCTACTAAACTAGCAGTGTAAGCCGTAAGGGTTCCCAATCCGACTAAAGTGTTCATGTTGGGCGCATTTCGCCGCCAACCGCGCCAACCATCTACTAAAATCGGGCGTCCGGGAATTAATAACGCCACTGTGGCTAGTCCACAGTGAAGCCAGATGTTATCTAGTGGCTGCATTGAGCCAGTCATATGACCAAAATGCCCAATTCCTGACAGCAGCAGCAATATTATAGCGATCGCTAACTGCCTGAGTGAAGAACGCATTTCTCGGCGCTGTCGTTTTGCCGGATCTTCGTCATCTTGCTTATCGCCTAATATTTTATTGCCAGTTTGCCGGGGTTGAGTTGGAAATCCAGCATCCGTCAATCGCTTTGCCAGTGCATCTGGATCTACCGCACCAGTTTCAGACTCTACAACTGCGACTTCAGTTGCCAAGTTCACACAAGCGCTTTTGACTCCTGGATGTCCGATTAACTGTCGTTCTACGGTTTTCACACACCCAGCACACTTCATCCCCCCGACATCTAAGGTGATTTTCTCTGTTGTCAGGGCTGGTTCTGCTGGGAGTTGAGTTTTTGGGACAAGTTGCATGGAAAATGTGGGATAAGCTTATGAAACTTCAACGCCAAAATAAAAGCGTCTCTATTTCGAGGGTAGGCTAAATCCGCAACTACGACAGGCAGTAAATCCTAATAACTTTTTTAAGTTATCATCCCGACTCCCCCCCTCCCCCACTCCTCATCTCTCCGTAGAAGGTGAGTTAACGTGTTGATTCGAGCGTAAATAAGTTACATAGATGAGCGCGGCTATCTGTAGCGGTATAAACGCAATCTGGCTTTTCCAAAAATCGCTGATTTGCAAATTAGATATACCGTTAAAATACCCAAAGCCAAACAGCAGGAAAATTATCAACTTTAGTTTTTTATTTTTAAGTATCAGCATATGAACAGTAATAGTAATTTGTGAGGATTATTTTCTAAAAATTAAAAACTAATTTTTAGTTTTTCTTGTGAATTTATTAGAACCATCCCTGCTTCTTGAGATAATAAGTATTAATAAATTCTTCATGATTCTTGTTCAAATAAATCATGGCTTCAATTAAACCTACAAGTTGCATAATTAACAAGCTTAAGCCGTAGGTGAAATAACCGCCTACTGCGGAAATAACCAACATAATTAAGCCTTCTGGAGTGTACCCCAGAATGAACTTATGAACGCCAAAACCACCGAAAAGAATGCCACAATAACTAGCTAGAATTTGTTTATTAGCGTGACTTGGGTTGACATTTGCCATATTAATGTTGCTCCTTTATGGATGTATAAAGTTTCCGGATTTTTGTGTAATTAAAAATAGCTTCAATTCCTTGTGGCACTATTGCTTCATGAAGAGGGGTAAAGGGAAAAGGGGAAGAGGTAAAGGGGAGGCAGTGCGTTGCGGTGAAACACTTGGCGGTTGCCTGTACCGTCCCGCCAAAGTGTTGTTAGCCAAGCGTTAGCGACGCAGGAGCGTCACCCGTTCGCCTTGGTCTCCGACACGAGAAGGGAGCGCTAGTTTCGTGCGGGGGTGGAGGAGTGAGGCATCTGGCGTTGGGTTTCCCGCGTTGTAGCATCTGCCGTGGAAGAAAATGTATTGGGATTGCGACCCCACCCAACTTAATAGACCACAACCTTTGAAGTGGGGATCTTAAATCCGATTGGGGAAAGAATTGGAAAAAAGAATTCTATGCGTGTTTTAATTCTTCCCCTTTCACGCCAGTTCGCCCAAGTCGGCAGAGCCTTTCCAAGCGACTGGCTTCCCTTTCGCCCTCCTTGATAAGCAACGCTAGAAGCATCAGAGAGGTTTTCAGCTTGGTCTAAAACCATCCCTGTTCTGAATGAGTTTTGGTAACTTTGAGGCGAGATAAAATCCCAGCACAGCAGCTTTAGGCTCATGTGACGCGAGATAATTCAATCTACAAAGAATTAATCGCAATAATCGTCAACAACTACTCTGCTATATGACTTTCTACAGGTAAAGCCGTTTCTGTCCGGATTTTTTTTTTTAGATTGTTGCAAAAAGTAGAACGCTGTTATGAACGTTTTGGAAGACCGTTTATAACAGTGTCCTTTGATGGGGAGAATAATCTTTCCCTTACCTGTATGCCAAACTAGAGCGTAAGAATGAATCTGCTTTGCAGCGGATTTTTACGCTCTTGAGTGAAACAAGGATTTGCAACTAAATAATTTCAGCCCAAAAAGGCTTGAGAATGTAATTTATATCTCAACATTGGCTTTAATTGCCACATTGAGATTTAGTGCTAGATAGGTAGGTATTTTGTTAGCTATTTAACAGACTTAGTTCTGTTATTTTTGCCCACAACCGATTGCTGTCAAGCTAGCTTTTATTCATGTTTAGTTACCAATTATAACTAGTAAATACTAGTTACACTTAGAGATGTAAACAATAAAAATAGATTTTGGCAACCGTAGACTTAAAGTACTATTTATTACTTCCTAATAAAAATAAGCTGAGTAATGTACCACTATTCCAGAGACTGTGGACGAGCATTGGAGCGAGCAGGTTGCGCGATCGCGTGTAAACGACTCCTAAAACGACTCCCAAAGCAGATAGAGGGAGAATTTCCGATAAGCTGAGGTGAGCGATCGCAAATAATAAAGCACTAACAATAATTGCTCCCCAGACAGAAAAGTAACGAGTGAGCGAGGGCAACAAAAAGCCGCGAAACAAAACTTCTTCAAATAAAGGTGCTGCGATCGCTGCCGTAAAGAAAAATATGCTTAGTGCGGTAGTATCTTGGCTTTCTAGCGCTAGTTGCAACAAGGGATTACTACCACCTTGTCCTTGCCATAGTTGTTGATTAATCAAAGACACTAGCACCACTATGGGCAAAGCCGCACAATAACCACCGAATCCCCATAAAAACCACTTGTCTAGCACTCGAAAGCGAAACCAGTCGGACTCTAACGGTAAAAAGCGCTTCAGCGAGAAATACAGCACTGATAACGCACCCAATGCTAACAGCAAGTAACTAACTAAAACATAAACAGCCTGAATTCGCACATTACCCACAGGACGCGGAATCGGGAGCAGCGAAAACAAAATAGGCACTACTAATTGTCCCAATAAGAAAAAGCCGACAACGAAGACTTGCAAAATCGTTTCAGCATCCCAAGGGGTTGTCCAAGAGCGATCGCCATTTTGAGCTAATAAAGCGGCTTTTCCCTTTATCAAACGCTCACCAATTAAAAAAATCAGCAGTCCCATACCGATCAAAGCTGTTAAAGTGGGGATGATGCCGATGATGGCTAATTTCACCAAAGCTTGAGAAGCCGCTGCTTGTTTTGCAACTTCGAGACTTGAAAGTGCTTCTTGACGTTGCTGGAGTTGATATAGCTGGGTGAGAGCAGTAGAACTAAACCAACCTTCTAAATTTTCTTGAATGAGTTGTTGAGCATTTGGCAACAAACGCGGGGGATCGCTCCACAGCCCAGTCAACACAGCAGCAGTTTCCTTCAATTTAGAATCGATGTTTGATTCGGACAATTGTGTCCAAGTTTTGATGGCTGTCTGCGACTGTCCTTGCTGTGTTTGTAAAATTCCCAGTCGCAAGTCTAATTCAGCAATGAATTTTTGCAGTTGATTTCGCGACTGCTGCAACTGTTTTTGCTGTACTTCGCGGGAAGCGTTTGTAACGGGGGGGATTTCGGGTTGAGGTTTAGGGGTGGTAGGAGTAGTAATCGGTTGAGATTGCAGTTCTGCTAATTGGTTTTTGGTTTTTTCCAAATTAGTCTCAGCAGCTTCGCGCACATCTTGATACTGCTTTAGCGCTGCTTCTAGAGGTTTCTCGCCGAGTATTGCTTTACGGGCTGGCTTCAAATTGCCGCTATTATCGTTTTGCGGTTCCCATTGGGCAGCTTGCAGGGCAATATTTGTTTGGTACAGTTCCAGACGGCTTTGGAACTGAGGCTCTTTCCAACTCTTAAATAGAGAGAAACCAGCTATGGCGATCGCCACCAGCGTCAGCACAATTAGAATTAACCGCTTAATTGTCATGTATCTCCCCTTTACTAACCAGTGTAGAGCGCGTCCCTCTTGCGAATTATCGCACTCGTGAGTAATAGGTGGATAGATTTCAGCAGAAAATAGGGATTAGGGCGTGTTTTAAAACCCAAAAAGCATCGACATCTTAGAAACTGGGGAATAAAAAGAAAACACGCTTTTTACATTTGTTTACATAAGAGGATCGACATAAGTGTACATTTCGCCTTCCCAGTTACGCAATTTGGCTGTGCCGTTTGAGTAACCCAGCAGAGTATCGGCTTGAATTGGCACTTTACCACCACCGCCTGGGGCATCGATAACGTAGGTTGACACGGCGTAACCAGCAGTTCTTCCTCCCGTGGTATCACTTGTAACCGCAGTGGGCAAAGCGGATCTTCCGGGTCAAGCAGTGATGCAAAGTAAGGTGTTACGGCTAGGGCAAACTTCTCTGGTGCGATCGCAACCAGCGTCAACGAAAACGAACTTGTGTTCTGAACCAACGAACTTGTGTTCTGAACCAACGAACTTGTGTTCTGAACCAACGAACTTGTGTTCTGAACCAACAAACTTGTGTTGTGAACCAACGAACTTGTGTTCTGGACCAACAGACTTGTGTTGTGAACCAACAGACTTGTGTTGTGAACCAACGAACTTGTGTTGTGAACCAACGAACTTGTGTTGTGAACCAACAGACTTGTGTTGTGAACCAACAGACTTGTGTTCTGAACTAATATAAACGACCACACGCTTGACGCCCTGGTCGATGAACTACGTCACCGACTTTTAAAATTTTTCCGGTTTCGGATGCAGGGATTTGAGTATTCGCAGTCAATCGGAAAAAGTGATTAAACTGAGATAAATTCGCCCAGTCAGGTAAGGTTTCTTTACGTTTTTCTACAAAAATTTTCTCAAAGTTGGGGTAAGCTTCCCCAGTAAATGCATCTCGTGTTGGGACAGGACAACGTTGACAGGGATAAGTCCCCTCAAACAGCACATTTCCAACCTTAAAGGCTGAAATATCACCTTTTTCGGCATATAGCTGATCTTCCCAAAATGGGGGTACGTCGTCAATTTCGAGATTTGCACGAAAGCGATCGCGTATTTGCTCCAGACTTAGATCAGGAAACCAAGAAGCGACTTTTGTTAAAGTTGCGGTACTTACTACTGTTGGTCCAGGTGAGTTTAAGTCATCTGGAAAGCCCGTAAACAAATTTTCTTGCAATTTGACTTGAAAGCCAAAAAAGTCACTAAACCAATGTTCTATCGCCTTGCGTTCCTCGTCCAATTGAAAAAGTTGTTTTTTGGTTCCCATAACTTGCAGTGAGACGGTTCGATTTTGCAAGTCAAATCGCGATCGCACTAAATGTATTTTCGCAGTACGTTTAGCATTGACAATTTTTCCCTTTTCGTCAACTAACACTAACTCACGGTCATGCTGTAGTGACCCACCAGGAAGAATTGTTGCTTGATTGACAGCAACACCATCGAGTGACTTAATCGGGTAGATGATAATCTTGGCTAATTTTGGCACGATCGCACGTAATTACAATGAAGATTGAGGAAATTATAATAAGCCGGGAGTGTCAACTGCCCACTAAGATGGACTATAGCCAGTTTTTGAGGAGTTTGGTTATGACCGCAGCAGAAGACCCGGTGAAGTTGATGAAGCAAGAAGTTGGCAAAGCCGCCGCCAATTTAGTAAAATCAGGTTCGATTGTGGGGTTGGGTACAGGGTCAACCACAGCGTATACAATACAGTTTTTAGGCGATCGCCTCAAGTCTGGTGAACTTAAAGATATTGTTGGTGTGCCTACATCGTTTCAATCAGAAGTGTTGGCAAAGCAGTACGGTGTCCCTCTCACAACTTTAGACGCTATTGACTATATCGATATCGCCATTGACGGCGCTGATGAAGTTGATCCCCAAAAGAATTTGATTAAAGGTGGCGGCGCGGCACATACTCGCGAAAAAGTAGTAGACTACTTAGCAAATCAGTTTATCGTCGTTGTCGATAGCGGTAAATTAGTTGAACGATTGGGTTCTAGTTTCCCGGTGCCTGTTGAAGTCATACCGATGGCAATTACTCCGGTTATTAATGCAATTAAAAAACTCGGTGGTAAACCAGAACTTCGCATGGGTGTGAAAAAAGCTGGACCAGTGATCACCGACCAAGGCAATATGGTACTTGATGTCAGATTTGATAATATCGACGATCCGGTTAGCCTGGAAAAAACACTAAATAATATTCCTGGCGTATTAGAAAATGGCATCTTTGTCAACTGTGCAGATTTAGTTTTAATTGGTGAAGTCAAAGATGGTCAGCCTTTAGTCAGACAAATTTAGTGATAGGTTAGCTGTTAGTTGTTGCTTGTTAGTTGTAAAAAAGTACTTCTACCGATTACCCACGCTCCCACTAACTCTTAACTTCTGTAGAGACGCTTCGGAACCGAAGCGTCTCTACTCTAACCACTAACTAGATTAATTTTTAATAGTGCTTGTTTTTGACATCTAAATGCCATAGTTTTTCTAAAATTGCCATTTGTTTGCGTAGAACAGCAATACGATATCCTTTATAAGCTTTAATCCCTACAAAGAGCATAATGGGAAACATAATAATTAAAGCTGCCATAACATTGTTAACAGAAGCGTGTGCGTCATGGGAGCGTAAATCAAGGCTGTTATTTGTTGTTTGAGTTGTTGAATTGTGTTGCATTAGTTCCTCCGTATAATTATTTTGTAGTTTTACTAATAAGATTTCGACTTACACATTGACAAAAGTTTTTTTGTGTGAATTAACTCATAACTTAATTTCCTGAAAGTCAGTTAAGCTTGGATAGCTTTGCTTCTCCTTATGTGTTTTTAATGGTGTGAGCAAAGTCAAGTTATGCACTTTTGGGATATAAATTGGAAAAAATTAGCTTTTTCACAAACTGAACATGATGTGTAAGGATTGAGCTAAGGGTGTAAGACTTCGTGTCGTTAATTCACACAACTACTTGTTAAGCAAGTGCGTCGCTTTTAAAGACTTCACATCTAACCGTTTATGTTTCTGATTTTTAAGGCTATTTTTTATATTTCGCAAAAATTGCCTTGCCGTACTACAAAAATTGTCAGATTTACGCGGGTTCAGGAAATTTTGTAGTGGACATGTAGTTTAATTAATTTGAAATTTGAGATGAATTATCTGCGTGCATGTGTGGTTATAAATACTTATTAACCAGATTTTTGTCATCATAGGACTGAACGTACTATCGAAAATTTGCCACTATTATTAGTCACTGATCCAAAATCCCAAATTTACAGATGCTATATAGACGATTTGGACGTACAGAATTACAAATGCCTGTCTTTTCCTGCGGTGGCATGAGATATCAATATAAATGGCAGGATGTTCCGCAGTCGGAAATTCCACGTCACAATCAAGAAAATCTCGAAGCTACTATTCGACGTTCTTTAGAAGTTGGCATTAATCACATTGAAACTGCTCGTGGTTATGGTACTTCTGAGGTGCAGTTGGGAAGAATCTTGCCGAAATTTCCCCGCGCAAAGTTGATTGTTCAAACTAAAGTTAATCCTCTAGCAGATGCAAAACAATTTCAAGACAATATTGAAAAGTCCCTGCAAAATCTCCAACTCGATTATATAGATTTGCTGGGGTTACATGGTATTAATAATCCGGAAACATTAGATTATTGTATTCGTCCGGGTGGCTGTTTGGATGTGGCTAGAAAGCTGCAAGCACAAGGTAAAGTGAAATTTATTGGTTTTTCGACGCACGGTTCAACAGATATTATTACCCAGGCAATTAATACCAATCAATTCGATTATGTGAATTTGCATTGGTACTATATTAATCAAAATAATTGGGCGGCAATTGAAGCGGCAACTCGCCATGATATGGGGGTATTTATTATTAGCCCATCAGATAAAGGGGGAAAGTTATACGATCCGTCACAAAAGTTAGTAAATCTTTGTGCGCCATTGAGTCCGATGGTGTTTAATGATTTATTTTGTCTGAGTCATCGAGAGGTGCATACTCTAAGTTTGGGAGCGTCAAAACCCGAAGATTTTGATGAGCACTTGAAGACTTTAGAATTGCTGGATAATGCATCAGAAATTTTACCACCGATTTTGGCTGCTTTGGAGGAAGAAGCGATCGCTTCTTTCGGAGAAGACTGGGTAAAAACCTGGAATGTCAATTTGCCCAGCTATGAGGAAACACCAGGGAACGTAAATATTCCAGTGATTTTGTGGTTGAGGAATTTAGCGATCGCTTACGATATGACGGAATATGCGAAAATGCGCTACAACTTGCTTGGTAGTGGTGGTGACTGGTTTCCCGGTAACAAAGCAGACCAAGTAGACAAACTGAACTTGCAGCAATGTCTTATCCGCAGTCCCCACGCTGACAAAATTCCCCACTTGCTTGCACAAGCGCATCAAATGTTGGGAGGGGAAGCAGTTAAACGTTTGTCTCAAAAATAGGGCAATGGGCATTGGGCAATCGGATTTGAAGAGGGGTAAAGGGAAAAGGGAAAGAATTATTACCAATGCCCCATGCCCCATGCCCATTGCCCCATGCCCCATGCCCCATGCCCACCTAATTTTTATTTGTCGAATCAGGCAATTTATCTTCGCTTGGCACGACTAAAACTTTATCAACACGATTGCCGTCCATATCCATAACCTCAAAACGCATACCCTGCCATTGAAAATGATCCGCAGCGGCAGGGATACGTCCTAAATGGGTGATGACAAAACCACCTAATGTTTGATAGCTACCGCGTTCCTCAAACTCTAACTCTTCCATCTCAAAAAGTTCTAGAAACTCATCTACAGGCAACATTCCATCCAATAACCAGGAACCATCCTCGCGTTGTACCGCTTGGGGATTTTCCTCATCGTCATTAGAAGCAACATCGCCAACTATTTCGCTCATAATATCGTTGAGTGTTACTAATCCTTGAATTACACCGTATTCATCGACTACCAACGCGATGTGAGTTATGGTTTCTTTGAATAATTCCAAAACTTTTAAACCACGGGTGCTTTCTGGCACAAATACAGGCTGTCGTAATCCCACAGTTAAATCCAGTTCTTGATTAGAGAAACTTCGAGCTAACAAGTCTGTGACGGGTATGACACCGAGTACATTGTCAAGTCCCCCCTGACAAACTGGATATCGGGAATAGCCACTATCTACAATCTTCTGGCGGTTTTCTTCCGCTGAGTCTTCCAAGTCGAGCCAGACAATATCGGGACGAGGTGTCATAAAAGAACTGACGGGGCGATCGCCTAAGCGAAATACTCGCTCCACCATATCTTGTTCTGCTTCCTCAAAGGTTCCCTCTTCAGTACCTTGTTCAATTAAAACTCTAATTTCTTCTTCTGTAATTTGTGGCTCTGTAGACGGTCTGATACCCAATAACCGCAGAACTGCCTCCGTAGAAATAGTTAATAAATGAACAATAGGTGAGCCAATTTTAGCCAATAACTGCATCGGTATAGCGACTACACTGGCAATTGGTTCTGGATGATTTAACGCCAACCGCTTGGGCACCAATTCGCCAAGAATCAGTGTTAAATAAGTAATAATTATAATTGCTAATATTTTAGCTAACTGTTGTTTATAAGATGCGAACCAAGCTATGGAATTTAATACTGGTGCTATTCTCTTTGCGATCGTCTCTTCGCCGTAAGCACCAGATAAAATTGTCAAGAGTGTGATCCCAATCTGAACGGTTCCTAAAAACTGATTTGGGGAAGATGCTAGTTGCAAAGCAGCACGGGCTTTGAGATCACCTCGTTCGGCAAGTTGCTGCAAGCGCACCTTGCGTGATGAGACAACCGCCAACTCCGACATGACAAATACACCGTTGGCGAAGATTAGTAAGAAAATAATTAGAATTTCTATAGTTGGAGACATTCCTTGAATTGCCGATTTATTGGCTAAGTGCGCTTGACTAAAGAAGTTTGAAGTCTAAAGGATGAACGCGAGTGCGTCTTTGACAGGAGAAGGATAAAGTAAGAACTTGGTACATGTCGAGTGCAATGGTGGGCGAAAAACCCAAATTTCTCATGCCGAGTGCCCCGTTCCTTTAAGGGTAGGGTGATTTCATACTTCATACTTCATACTTTATTAGTATCTAGTATCGAAGGTGTTCCAATAATAAAAGAATCGGAATGCAGAAAAACTAGTTATTAGTCATTACGGGTAGAACACTGTTCGTATCTTAGCGATTAGTCAATGGTTATTGTACTAGAGACTAATGATTCTCAAGCAAGAGTACTACCGAGAACTGACACTTTTAAAATAATTGAGTTAGGCGCACAGCGCCTGCAAAGAGCAACGACTTCCACTTATAGTAAAACTTATGGCATTTTCTTCGATTGTGCGTGCTTTAGGGCGATCGCCTCTCACCACTGAACTCGTTTCTAAGTTAAATCGACAACATAATTTACGCTTAAGTGGCATTTCCCGCTTACCTAAGGGCTTTATCACTTCGGCATTAGCGCAAACTGATAAGCAAAATTTGTTAGTGGTGTGTGCCACTCTGGAAGAAGCTGGACGCGCTTATGCTCAGTTAGAGGCTATGGGATGGGAAACTGTACATTTTTACCCAACCTCTGAAGCATCCCCCTACGAACCCTTTGACCCAGAAACGGAAATGACTTGGGGACAAATGCAGGTTTTGGCGGATTTGGTGAAATTAAGGAAAGGGAAAGACGGGGAGAGAGGGGGAGAGGAAGAGAGGGAGAATTTTTCCCCATCTTCCACTTCCCCCATCCCCCCCTCCTCTAAGGTGGCGATTGTGGCAACGGAAAGAGCGCTGCAACCTCATTTACCACCTCCATTGGCTTTTAAACCTTTTTGTCTGACTCTCAAGCGGGGGATGGAATTTGATTTAGGTAGCTTTAGTGAAAAATTAGCTACTTTGGGATACGAGCGAGTGCCGATGGTAGAAATGGAAGGTCAGTGGAGCCGGCGTGGCGATATTGTTGATGTGTTTCCAGTTTCTTCGGAATTGCCAGTAAGATTGGAATGGTTTGGCGACGAAATTGAGCAAATACGCGAATTTGACCCTTCAACTCAACGTTCTGCCCTTGATAAAATTGACCAGCTAATTCTTACTCCTACTAGTTTTGCTCCGATTGTGATGGCAGCACTGAAAGACAGTGCTGAGTTGGAATTTAATTCAGAAGTACTAGAAGGTAGTCGTCGCTTTTTGGGGTTAGCTTTTGATAAACCCGCTTCTTTGCTAGATTATTTGCCAGAAAATACTCTGATTGCGATTGATGAGCCAGAACAGTGTCATGCTCATAGCGATCGCTGGGTAGAAAATGCTGAAGAACAATGGGAAATGGGCAATGGGCAATCGGCAATAGACAATGAGGAAGAATCTAAGCAATTAGCAATTCCCAATTACCAATTACCTAAAATCCATCGTTCGTTTGATGATTCTCTGGCAGATGCGGCAAAATTTAAAACATTATATTTATCGGAACTGGTAGAAGAAAATAGCGGTATTAATCTTGCGAGTAGAGGTGTTCCAGTTACACCGCATCAATTTGCCAAACTAGCAGAAACTCTCCGACAAGAACGCGATCGCAATTTCTCTGTGTGGTTGATTTCGGCTCAACCAAGTCGTTCTGTGTCTCTTTTGCAAGAACACGATTGTCCGGCACAGTTTATTCCTAATCCCCGCGATTATCAAGCGATCGACAAGCTACAAATTAACCACACACCGATCGCTTTAAAATATTCTGGTTTGGCAGAGTTGGAAGGCTTTATTTTGCCGACATTCCGGATGGTTGTTGTCACGGATCGGGAATTTTTTGGGCAACACTCGCTAGCTACTCCCAGTTATATCCGCAAGCGTCGCAAAGCTGCTTCTAAGCAAGTTGACCCTCAGAAGTTGCGTCCTGGCGATTATGTAGTTCACAGAAATCATGGTGTGGGTAAATTTGTCAAGCTGGAAAGTTTGACGATTAACGATGAAACTCGTGATTATCTCGTGGTGCAGTATGCGGACGGGTTGTTAAGAGTTGCAGCTGACCAAGTTGGTGCTTTATCTCGGTTACGCAGTACTGGGGATAAAGCACCAGAACTTAACAAGATGACTGGGAAGGCTTGGGAAAATACAAAAAATAAAGTTCGCAAAGCCATCAGAAAATTAGCAGTGGACTTGTTGAAATTGTATGCAGCACGATCGCAACAACATGGTTTTACTTATCCACCAGATATGCCTTGGCAAGAGGAATTAGAAGATTCTTTTCCTTACCAACCGACAACAGATCAACTCAAAGCAGTGCAGGATGTAAAACGCGACATGGAAAGCGATCGCCCGATGGATCGCTTAGTTTGTGGTGATGTCGGTTTTGGCAAAACTGAAGTGGCAATTCGCGCTGTTTTTAAAGCTGTCACCGCCGGTAAGCAAGTCGCACTGCTCGCACCAACAACTATTTTGACTCAGCAACACTACCATACTTTGAAGGAGCGTTTTGCCCCCTATCCGGTGAATGTTGGCTTACTCAACCGTTTCCGCAGTGCTGAAGAACGTCGCGAAATTCAAAAGCGACTGGCGACAGGCGAATTAGATGTAGTTGTTGGCACACACCAACTTTTAGGGAAAGGTGTCACATTCCGAGATTTAGGACTTTTGGTGGTCGATGAAGAACAGCGGTTTGGGGTGAATCAAAAGGAGAAAATTAAAAGCCTCAAAACTCAGGTTGATGTGCTGACTCTTTCTGCTACTCCGATTCCCCGCACTTTGTATATGTCCTTGTCCGGGATTCGGGAAATGAGTTTAATTACTACACCACCTCCATCAAGACGCCCGATTCAAACTCATCTCTCACCCGTCAACCCGGAGAGTGTCCGCACTGCTATACGTCAAGAATTAGACAGAGGGGGACAGGTATTTTATGTAGTTCCACGGGTAGAAGGAATTGAAGAAACGGCAACGAAGTTGCGAGAAATGATACCAGGGGCAAGACTGGCGATCGCTCACGGTCAAATGGATGAAAGCGAGTTAGAATCAACCATGCTGACTTTCGGCAATGGCGAAGCTGATATCCTGCTTTGCACGACGATTATTGAATCTGGTTTGGATATTCCGCGAGTCAACACTATCTTAATTGAAGATGCTCATCGCTTTGGTTTAGCGCAATTATACCAATTGCGGGGACGGGTAGGACGTGCGGGGATACAAGCTCATGCCTGGTTATTTTACCCGAAGCAACGAGCATTATCTGATGCTGCCCGCCAGCGTTTACGAGCGATTCAGGAATTCACGCAGTTGGGTTCTGGATATCAATTGGCGATGCGGGATATGGAAATTAGGGGTGTGGGTAACTTGCTAGGTGCAGAACAATCCGGTCAAATGGAAGCGATCGGCTTTGATTTGTATATGGAAATGCTAGAAGAGGCAATTCGGGAAATTCGCGGACAGAAAATTCCCAAAGTTGATGATACTCAGATTGACCTCAATATGACAGCATTTATTCCCGCTGATTACATTCCCGATTTGGATCAAAAGATGAGTGCTTATCGTGCGGTAGCAGCAGCGAAAAGTAAACAAGAATTATCAATGATTGCTGCCGAGTGGAGCGATCGCTTTGGCACAATTCCCAAGAGCGCAAATCAACTTTTGCGAGTGATGGAATTGAAACAGCTAGCGAAGAATCTCGGATTTAGCCGCATTAAACCCGAAGCTAAACAGCATATCGTTTTAGAAACGCCGATGGAGGAACCTGCTTGGAATTTGTTGGCAGCGAATTTATCAGAAAGTATGCGATCGCGCTTTGTTTTTTCACCCGGTAAAGTCACGGTGCGCGGTTTAGCAGTTCTCAAAGCAGATCAACAGTTGCAGCACCTCATCGATGCTTTAGGGAAAATGCAAGGTGCGCTTCCAGAAGCAGCTTAGTACAATTTTGCTTTGCCTAAAAGCGTAGCGTTTTTAACGCTACGCGTTAATGGCTTAACCGTGTAGCGAGTATTGAGATTGTTTCTGATTCAATTAGATTTTACATTGAGAGCGTATTCTCTAAACCGCTCTAAATCAGCTTTAATTGTAGATTCTACCGCTCGTCCCAAAAACAAGTTATCCATGATCTTGCCAAGGATACCGGGGATAGCATAGGAAATGGTAAGTTTAACAACGCTGCTATTTTTGCGATCGTAAAAGCGGATAGCTCCCTGATTGGGCAAACCATCAATCGATTCCCATTGAATAATCTGGTTGGGAATCATTTTCAAAATGCGGGATTTCCAGGTAAACTGCAAACCGCCAGTATTAAGTGTCCAAAAAGATAGCTCTGGATTATCTTCGGGAATCTTCACAGAATCAATCCACTTCATCCAGCGCGGCATTTGCTCCAAATCTGACCAGAGGCTCCATACTAAGTCTATGGGAGCCTCTACCTCCACCTGCACACTATGCTCTAGCCAGTCTGCCATTGTTTCTTTGCGTCCTTGGCGTCTTTGTGATTCGTTTCCTCGCTCATAATGCACCTAGCCTGGGGTAGGGCTAAACATACAAAGCCTGACGAGCGCAGGCTTTAAATCCGTAGTCCGCATAAGCGGTTCCTGCAAAATAAGAGTTTCCCTAATTTTTATTTCTTCACATTTTCTAAAATTACCTTCGCCGCACGCCGCCCAGAAATTGTCGCTCCCTCCATGCTATCGATATAATCTTGCTGGGTGTAACTACCCGCAAGAAAGAAGTTAGCTACTGGTGTCTTTTGGTGAGGACGGTAAACATCCATTCCTGGTGCTTCCCGATAAAGAGACTGAGCAAGCTTCACTACACTGTACCAAGTCATATTTAGCTCCCGCGATGAGGGAAACAACTCATGTACTTGTTTGAGGACGTGAGAAGCGATCGCCTCATTACTTTGTTTAATAAACGCATCTCCTGGTGTCAGCACCAATTGCATCAACGAACCCTCACCTTCTCGGTAATAATCAGCAGGGCTAGTCAAAGCCATATCCGCAAAACAAGAAAAGTCAGCATCAGCGGTATATAACAAATTATCTATCCCCGCCGCATGATTTAGCTGTTTGCGTTTCTCTGAGTCTTGCAATTCCGTTACCCACCCATCAAAACGCAACTGCACTGTTGCTACTGGCACTGCTTCTAATTTATAAATGTTGTCAAATTCTGACCACTTGCGCCACTGTTGTGGTATAATACGCTGAATTCCGGGAACATCGCAAGCAAAGACGTAAGCATCAGCGGTGATATTTTCTTCTGTCTCACCTTGGGCAACGGTAATACCAGTAACGTGAGTTTCTTCACCTGAAGTAAACTTAATTTCCCGGACTTGGCGACGTGTATAAACTTTGGTTCCTCTAGCTTCTAAATATTCGAGGATCGGTTTATGTAAATACTCATGCGGGGAACCTTCGAGCATTCGCAGTATCGACGCTTCAGTTCTAACCGCAAATAACTGGAAAATTGTCAACATACAACGGGCAGACATATTTTCGCAATCAATAAAGCCCAATGCGTAAGCGATCGGGTTCCACATGCGTTTGATGCTACCATTACTGCCGCCATGACTGCGAAACCAGTCGGCAAAGCTGACTTTATCCAAGTTGCGGATGTTTCTCATCGCTCCATCAAAGTCTACCAAACCGCGCACTACTGGGCTTGTAGCCAGAGCGATCGCATTCTGCAATTTATCGAGAACCGAGAGTTGGGAAGTAGTAAAAAATGCTTTGAACCCATTGAATGGCGCACCTGTAAAGAAACGAAAATCTAATTCTCCAGTGCGTCCCCCTTTGTTGACAAAGGTGTGGGTGTGTTCTTTGAGGCGTAAATTCTCAAACGCCCCCACTTTCTTCATCAAGTCAAATAGCTGATAATAACAGCCAAAAAATACATGCAACCCCATTTCAACGTGATTGCCATCGCCATCAACCCAACTGCCAACTTTACCACCGACAAACGGACGGGACTCAAAAATCTGGACTTCACAACCAGCATCAGCTAAATCTACTGCGGTTGCTAGCCCAGCCAGTCCCGCACCTACGATTGCAACGCGCATTCCGTCTTTCCTTTTCAGCTTCTTTACAGATTGTAACTGGGTTGGTGCCGGAATTTGCTACTAGTATTCAGTCAAGAGTCAAGAGTCCTCTTTGTCCTCAGCTTTTCGTCCCGTTGGTATCCTCAGTAACTTGCAACCCTCGGATCAATTCGCGAATCACATCAGTTGCTGGTCTACCTGTTATCTGACAATATCTTTCCAGTTTTTCTGCTTCTTGTGTTGCAAGATTTACAGTAATACGCTTCACAGCCCACTTTTTATTAGTCATTATCATGTTATTTGCTATCTATTAAGATTATTGGGAGAATCTAACTCAAAGACGAAGTTGATAAGAATACCAGAGTTCTTGTCAGGAAACAAGCAGCGCCACTAAGACGAAAAACGGTGGTTTTGTCACAGGATTCCTTATTTTCTAATAAAATAGTAAAAAGGAAAATTTAATTGTTGCTGTTGTGACAGGACATAGAGCGCACACTGGCTGTTAAAGGAGATACAGTCAGTGACAGAATCACTTAAGCCATAATGCAAAATTTTATAGATTAAGTTCAAATACCTTCTGTTAGCTAAATGACGCTTGCCAAAATTCGTCATAACATTGTGTGATTTTCTACCCAGATCGAGTTCGGCAAACACTTTTGGAGAAAACATCTGCTACAAAACCTGAAAATATGGGATTAAAATGTCCGCTTGTTTGGGAATTAAGCGATCGCGAATTTCCTGTCCAAGCAAGTGCAGCATTTGACGAATAAGTTTACACTGCACTTTTAATGTGAGATAAAGCATTACAGACAATCGAAATGACTCTTGTTGAATAGCAGATATCTCTTGTAGAGCACATACCCAAAGGTAGACTTGAAACATTTTTACATCTTGAATACTAGAGCTTTTCACCGCTGAATCACTTAACAAACCGATGTAAAAACGATAAATTGCATAGATTTCCACTATCCTTTGGAAAACATTTTTGGCAATTTTTATGCTGTGTAGCAATTGTTGTACTGCTGATAAAGCGTGATAATCATAATCATGTATAGCCGCAGGTGCATAAACGTGTTGCAGTGGCATATACAAGTGATCGTCAATGACTTTAAAGTATGCACCAACAAGGGTAGACGCACAGCGGGTTGTCGTCAGACATCGCTCTAAAGCAGAAAGTGGTTCTAAAAGCATCTCGTACTGTAATTAAATTGCATATTCACAAAGCCAATAAATCTGGGAACGTTTTTGGTATATTTGCGTGGCATCAAGACAACAGTTGTAGTAATTGCCAAGGCTAACTGGCTAGGTGCTACTTGTTCAGTATAAATTTATAGCGCCTTTCTATAAAGTGACTCATCTTCACAAGTGAGTTTCATCACTGTAGCTAGTTGCCGCAACGGTGCTTGCTTGGTGTATACATCTAAAGCGGTTTCGTAAATACTAAAAAAATCAGCCGCAATTTCCCAAGGATTAATCAAATTGGGTTTAATGTTATTCCGCTTGACTTCCGCTGTGAAAAGCGCCTCAGTTTTGTTCCAAGCTTTTGCATTAACACTGCGTAAAGATTCCATTAATTTGTAAGCTATTTTTTCTCGTCCCGCTTGCGAGACAGCTTCTTTGAAATTCATTCCATCAGTAGTTTGTTTCTCGTATTCATCAACTTGCAGGTTTTGCAAATACTTTTTAGTCCGTTGATCCGCTAAATATTCGACACCTCCTTATCTTCTTTTTCTAAGCTTGGCTTGAAACTACTGCCAAAAACTTCTTTAGCTAGAGCCATAATGATGTGTTTTTAACTTGTAGTATAAAAAGCATTGTTATATACAACTCTTTTTATTGTTTGTTCATTATAGCTATTATTGATCACCTTTAAGTAATCTTTATTCAAAGCATACCTAATGTTATTTTTTCTTCTTTATAAAAAATACAAAGTTAAATCTATTAGCCTAAAGTTTTGATTAATAGTATTGACAAATAACAAATAACTTACTAAATATTTTCCAAAAAAGAAGACTTACGCATTTCAACGGAATTAGATCTGCCGCGTAAGTCCGATACAAGTATGGTGTCTTTCTCAAGCTAGTAAGTTTCCACTTTTTGCTTTCACTGAGAGGGAACCATAAAAATGGCGTTGGAGAACAGTGGGATGAATTGGGGCAAGCAGGGGAGGCAGGGGAGGCAGGGGGAGAGATGAGCGTTAGTTGTTAAATCATCCCGCAAATATGCAACGCCATAAAAATAAATCTCCAGCCGCATTAAGGAATTACTCTTGCGTTGCCAATATCCAGGTGTGACTGTGTTGGGAGTCGGCGGAGTCAGTTTTTGTCTATTCGTACTGATTCTCGCATTGGGCTGGAGATTTGTTTAGGCTGATGTGCCTGAGAATGACTCCACGTTCGATGCTACAAGCTCATGTGTGTACTTCTATAATTGCATATTGATACAAGAGCGATAAATTAGTAAAGGTGATTTTACGTACATAGTGTCGTGAAAAATTAATTTACTAAGTCAGGAAAAACTGACTGCACCGCAGGATGGACTAAGCGATGATTTTGTACATTGACACCTTTAGCTAATGCTGGGTTAATTTCTAATGCTTTGGTTCCGAGATTCGCTAACTCGACAACATATGGTAAGGTACTGTTATTCAGAGCTTGGGTTGCTGTCCAAGGTACTGCCCCTGGCATATTGGGAACGCCATAATGCACCACATCTTCTTCGAGATATATTGGACTGGTGTGGGATGTAGGATGTAAAGTTTCTACGCAACCGCCTTGATCTACGGCAACATCGATAATTACAGAACCAGGACGCATTTGTTTAACCAAGTCACGCTTGACTAAAATCGGTGCTCTACGTCCTGGAATTAAAACTGCACCAATGAGCAAGTCGGCTTCTTTAACTGCGGCTTCGATGTGGGCGGAGTTACTGTACATGAGTTCGACTCTAGAGCCAAACAAAGTTTCTAAGTAAGATAAACGCTCAACATTAACATCTAAAATCTGGACAGCAGCACCCATACCTACAGCAATTTTCGCGGCTTCTGTGCCAACGACACCACCGCCTAAAATCACTACTTTGCCTGGTTTGACACCGGGAACACCGCCCAAAAGCACGCCTCTACCACCTTGCTGACGTTCGAGGAACCTTGCGCCAAATTGTACAGATAGGCGACCAGCAATGATGCTCATAGGAGAGAGCAAAGGTAATTTGTTAGCACCTGATTGTTCTACAGTTTCGTAGGCGATCGCACATGTGCCAGAATCTATTAAATGCTCGGTCAATTTGCGATCGGCTGCTAAATGCAGATAAGTAAACAGTAATTGCCCTTTGTGTAAAAATTTGTACTCTGATGTCAATGGTTCTTTCACCTTGACAATTAAATCCCGATTCCAAGCAGCATCAGGTGTAGAAACAATTTCTGCCCCAGCGGTTTTATAATCATCATCTGTAAATCCAGCACCAGTACCAGCGTGTGTTTCTACAAAGATGTTGTGACCATTTTCCCGCAACACCCGTACGCTTGAAGGACTCAACCCTACCCGAAATTCTTGATCTTTACTTTCCTTAGGAACGCCAATTTCCATTTACTGCCTCTGATTTATTTTTTGTTTAACTTTAGCCTGCCAGTTTCTAGGTTGCTACTTCCGTATTACAGATAGCTAATTATTTATTGCCCTAGCTCTGTTATCCTCACTTACCCTATGCTTGAATTGCCCTTGACTATTGCTCCAGTATTCTTAGAATATATAAAGAATAATTAAAAATTGTAACGCAAGGGCAATAGTGCGGAAATTTTCCCAATTTTTTGGTTGACATTTAAGCACTACTACGCAGATCAAAACCCGAAGTTCCGACTTATGAGTAGACATCCCTTGCACTCATTTCTGACTGCAAGAGGTGGGAAAACAAGTTCATGGTTATTGGGGAAGGATTTTTCTTACTTTCCCTTTACCCCTTACCCTTTCCCCGAATAAGTCAAACAAGCCTAATGTAAAGTTCAGTTTGCCCAAAATAGGAGTTCTTTATGATGACACAACCACAACCCACTGTTACGCCCAAACTAGAAGAGCCAAAATTTGGCTTTAATGAATATGCTGAACGCTTGAATGGTCGAGCTGCCATGATTGGGTTCATCTTGATGGTGATGATTGAATTCTTCACCAATCAAGGAGTGCTATCATGGCTCGGTCTAAGGTAGAACTGCTTACGCGCAAGCTTCACCATTACTTCTGGTTACTGACTTGTTGAAAGTTGTAAGCGTGAGTTGTTGAAATTTTAACTAGTTGGTATCAGGGGAATGCACCACCTACCATTACCGTTGACTAGGGCTAAAGCCTGAAGGCTGGTGCAATCTTTGAGTAAACCCAACTGGTTTTGACTTTAGTAATTTAATTGCGAACTACTTTGCGCCACAAGTCGTTTAAAGCTGCTCAACAGCACACCACACGCTTTGAGTGTAAGTGTTATCCTAGACTTGAAACTAAAATATATGCAAGCGGGTTAAATTCTACACTTCTCTCCCCTACTAGAAAAATTATAATTTCTTAGTGGCTCTGATTAAAAGTGCCTTCTTCGGGTAAGGTATTCTTGGTAAATTTAGACAAGCATGTGAACAGGAACCAATCAAGCAAAAGATGAATGCTGTATTACCTCGTTTTTTGAAGTCAGCGTACCGTAGAGAACCATTAATTAGTGTATTAATTACGATGGGTATTGTCGATGCCCTGATTGGTGGATTTGACGATAGCTGGTCGTTGTTTGCTTTTGGCTTGGGAACTGCTGGCATAACCCTTGCATGGCGGTGGTGGCGTATCCAGCAGAGTCGCCCTTTGCCAGAGGAGCCTGTGGTGCAACATTATTTGCCCTCTCGCTCTTCTAGTTCTGCTTTACCGCTGCTAACGGTTTCTAAGAAAAAACCACCTCTGTAAAAAGTTAGAGTTAAGAGTCAGCAATAGAACTCGTAACTTAGTAACTTGGAAAAATTAATTAACGCGCCTATTTAAAAAGTGAGGAAAAAGAGTGAGGAGTAAGGGAAAAGGTAGGGGCGGTATTTTCTTGCACCCGTATATTCTCGTGGCATTTGCTACTGCTGTTGCCCTTCCTGTTACGTTCTGGGAAGGGTTTTATGTTCGTGCGGCTGATGCTCCTGTTGAAGTAATACCATCCCAAGCTCCTCAAAACTTTGCCAATCCAGAGTTGGTTTACACTTTTAGTGGACACGCGGGAACGATTAAATCTTTAGCGTTCAGTCCAGATAGCAACGTTGTGGTGAGTGGTGGTGGTGAAAATGAAGGTGTAATTCTGTTATGGAATACACAGAATGGCAAAAAGGCGGGAACTATTCGCAAAGCCCACAAAACATCTGTGGAATCTTTGCTAATTTCACCGGATGGTAAAACCTTAGTCAGCTGTGGTGCTGACAACACTATTAATCTTTGGAATCTGAAAAACAATTACTTTACCCGCTCTTTTGTCGGGCATACCAGTAATATATTGTCTTTAGCGGTGTCGCCTGATAGTAAGGTTCTTGTGAGCGGTGCTTTAGACGGAATTCGCATGTGGGATTTGTTACAGCAGCGCCCTCTGGCTACTTTGGTTCGCTTTGATAATGCGATTTATACGTTGGCGATAAGTCCCGATGGTCAGCAGATCGCTAGTGGTGATAATAAAGGTGTAATTAAACTCTGGGATTTGAGTACTGGTAAGTTAATTCGTGAATTTCCAGCGCATTCTAATACAGTCAGCGCGGTAGCTTTTACAGCAGACGGTAAAACTTTAGTTAGTGCTAGCCGCGATCGCACGATTAAACTTTGGAATTTGAACAGTGGAGAACTCGCTAAAACTCTCACAGGACATAATAACTGGGTGAATGCGATCGCCATCAATCCAGATGGACAAACTCTGGCTAGTGGTGGTAGAGATGGTATTAAAGTGTGGAATTTGACTACAGGCGAGTTAACAAAGACACTTTACGGACATTCAGATTGGGTGAGTGCGATCGCTTTTAGTCCTGATGGTAAAATGCTGGCTAGCGGTGGTTTTGATAAAAAGGTCAAGCTTTGGCGCAGTCAGTAATCCAGGAGATGTCCACGCAAATGGTTCATTGCTTGCTGGAAGCAGAAAATAAAAAACCCCCACTAAGTGGGGGTTTTTCACTCATAGCGAGGATAAAAAATTGATAGTTAAAGTAGATATAGCAATCCGAAGAGGATAATCCAAATTACGTCAACGAAGTGCCAGTAAATTTCAGCAGCTTCGATGCCAAAGTGCTTTTCGCTATTGTAGTGATCCTTGGTGCGCGATCGCCACAATACCGCAAGAATCGCGACAACGCCGATGGTAACGTGCAATCCGTGGAAGCCAGTTAAGACGTAAAATGCACTAGCAAACAAATTGGTAGTCAGACCAAATTCAAGATGGGTATACTCATATACCTGCCCGAATAAGAAAGTAATACCCATTGCGGCAGTTATCGCCAACCAAATTCGCATTCCCCGCGCATCGTTCTTTTTAATCGCGGTGTCAGCATTGTGCATGACAAAACTGCTAGCAATCAAATTCACAGTGTTGACTCCGGGGAGCAACAATTCTAACTCTGGCGTGCCTTCTGGGGGCCACACAGGTAAAATAGCGCGAAAAGCCAGATAAGCTCCGAACAACCCCAGAAAAATCATCCCCTCAGCGACGAGGAAGACAATTAGCCCAAATATGCGATGGTCTGGATGTTCTTCGTGATGAGCCTCTGCTGTAGCCGCATGGTGATGATTAAGTTCTGTTTTAGCTGGGTCAATAGTTTGACTTTGCATGAATCTTTAATGTTTAGAGGACAAGTTAGGAGTTAGGAGTTAGAAGTGAGGAGTTACAAGTTAAAAGTTAGGATTAAGAATTCAGCAGTTAAGAGCTTTTGAATTCAATAATTTCTTTAACTCATCACTATTCACTCATAACTCCTAACTTTATTAGCGTTTTTCAGTACCAGACTCAATAGTTGGATATGGTTCGTCGGGTTTGGCGCGTAACACTGAGTTAGGACCGCCAGACAAAAGTGGATTGGGATCGTCTAGGGGTACACCTTCTTTCGCTTTTTCCAAACCGTAGTCGTAGGGTCCGGTAGCCAATACTGGGAGTTGATCGAAATTCTCGATCGCTGGTGGTGAGGTTGTCATCCACTCTAAGGTCAGTGCGTCCCAAGGATTGTTAGCTGCTTTGGGACCATACATCCAACTCCAAATCGCATTGATGATGAAGGGGAATGTGGAAACCGCCAGTATATAAGCACCGTAGGTGCAAATTTCATTCAAGAATGTAAATTTGGGGTCATACTGAGCAACGCGTCGGTTCATGCCCATCATTCCCAGCTTGTGCATCGGTAAGAATGCCATATTTAGACCGACGATAGTTAAGGTAAAGTGAACCTTACCCCAAAATTCGTTGATCATTCGTCCCGTCATTTTCGGGAACCAGTGGTAAATTGCGGAATAAATGCCGAGAACGCTACCACCAAACAGGACATAATGCAAGTGCGCGACGACAAAATAGGTGTCGTGGACGTGAATATCAAAAGGCACTGCCGCCAACATTACGCCACTGATACCGCCAATTACAAAGGTGCCGACAAAGCCCATTGCAAACAACATTGCGGTAGTAAAGCGAATTTTACCACCCCACATGGTCGCCAACCAACTGAAAATTTTAATACCAGTAGGTACGGCGATAATCATGGTGGTGATCATGAAGAACATCCGCAACCAACCAGGAATACCGCTGGTAAACATGTGGTGCGCCCAGACGATTAGTCCCAAGAAGCTGATGGCGAGACTGGAGTAGGCGATCGCTTTATATCCGAAAATAGGCTTGCGGGAATTAACTGGGATCACCTCAGAAATCGCCCCAAAAAAGGGCAAAATCATGATGTAAACCGCTGGGTGCGAGTAAAACCAGAACATATGCTGGTACACAACTGGATCGCCACCACCAGTCGGGTTAAAAAATGTCGTTCCTGCAATCAAGTCAAAAGACAACAAAATCAAACCCGCTGCCAACACTGGTGTTGATACCAGAGTCAGTGCTGAGGTAGCAAACATTGACCAGCAGAACAAGGGCATTTGATGAAAACCCATACTAGGGATACGCATCTTCAGCAGGGTGACAAGGAAATTAATTGCCCCCAAAATCGCAGATGTCCCCAGCAAAAGGACGCTCATAATCCATATTCCCTCACCCACCTGACCTGTAACCAAGCTCAAGGGAGGGTAGGAAGTCCAACCTGCATCCGGTGCATCGCCTACTAATAAACTGCTGATTAGCAATATACCAGCTGGCGGAATCATCCAAAAGGCAACGGCATTCAAGCGGGGGAATGCCATATCTTTTGCCCCAATCATCAAGGGGATCAAATAGTTAGCAAACCCCGCACCCGCAGGCACAATCCACAAGAAAATCATGATTGTGGCGTGCAGCGTAAACAGGCTGTTATATACTTCTGGCGTGACAAAATCGGTTTCTGGCGTTCGCAGTTCCGTGCGAACTAAGTCAGCCATTACCCCGCCAATACAGTAAAAAATGAATGTTGTTACCAGGTATTGAATGCCAATTACCTTGTGGTCGGTATTAAAGCCAAAGTAGTCTTGCCATTTTCTTACCCCTGGTTCTTCACTCAGGGCAGGGGTATTCGCAGTTTCCTGCAACTGTGCTTGTGTCATAAAAGTCCAAAGTCCAAAGTCCAAAGTCCAAAGTCTAGAGTCCAAAGTCCAAAGTCTAGAGTCTAGAGTCCAGAGTCCAAAATTCTTAATTTTTGACTCTTGACTCTTGACCATTGACTCTTGACTGTTGATTATTGACTAATGGTGAATTTGATGAAGTAGTTCTGGCTGAATTCCCATGTCCTTGGTGTAAGGAGCGAGAAATTTATCTGCTGATATGTCCTGCGTGTTGACAGCAACGGCTTGATTTAGCGTTTCGGCGCTGGCAACTAGCTGCTCTTGTACCCAGTTATCAAAAGCTTCCTGCTTTTCCACAATAACTTGTGTTCTCATCGCACCGTGGTATGGACCGCAAAGTTCAGCACAGATGAGCGCATATTCACCCTCTTTGTTGGGAGTAAAGCGAATCTCGCTTTGCCGACCGGGGATCGCATCTTGCTTCAGGCGAAATTCTGGCACCCAAAAGGCGTGGATGACATCGTTCGCTGTCATATTGATTTGCACTTCGCGCCCGATGGGAAGGTGCAGTTCACCCGAAGTGACACTAGTTTCAGGGTAGGTGAAAATCCAGGCATACTGCATACCTGTAACGTTCACTACCATTGCCGGTGGTTTGCCTTCTTTTCCGGGAACCGGACCGATGGTGGGAGAAACAACACCAACGCCAGAGGCATCTCGCAGTTGGGGAATTTGGTCAGCATTGCGGACTGCTGCTGTCGCAGGGTCTTGCATTGCCTTATCAGATTTTTCCTGATTAAGGTTGGGACCTGTGCTGGGTGGCGTATCGTTTAAGGTCGCGGCGATCGCTGCCCCAGGCATTTTCATCGACTGCTGCTGAGTAATCGGGGCTTCGTGGACGGCATGGGGGTTAAAGCCACCGATTTCGTTATATACGTCAAAGCTGTAAACAGAAATACCGAGAACGATAATTGCGGGGATCGCTGTCCAAAGAATTTCTAAAGGTACGTTGCCTTCGACGGGTGGTCCGTCTTCATTGTCGCCAGGACGACGACGGTATTTAATGGCACTATAAATCAAAATACCCTCGACGAGCAAAAATATACCTGTCGAGACGGTCATCATCGTGTTAAACAGACCATCCACCAACTCGGCTTCGTCAGTTGCTGCTGTAGGCAACAGACCGTGATTTTGACCGTACCAGAGGCTGACCAGTGTCAGCAGGATGCCAATGAGTAACGTCCAGATTGAACTTGGAATTTTCACGGTTGATTAGAGTTAATGACTTTACTATTTTGGACAGAACTGCTTACTTACTTACTTACTTACTTACTACGGTAGTCCAGCCTAGAAGACATTGAGTCTAAAGGTCTGAAATTTTTATTAATTTTTTTCGGAGCTTTACTCATTTTGAGTAAAGGGTATTTGCTAGATATTGCTAAGGATAGATGTAAACATCAGGCAAAAATTTAACAAAGAATTTAGAACAGTTAAATGATTGCCATTAATCAAATCCTGACAAGGCACAAACCCGCGATTCGGAATACCCAGCCCTCCGGGTTCATCAGTACGAATAGACGGAAACCCTTGCGGGTTCGGGGGTTCGCAATCGACGGGAACCGCCAAGACTGCGACCCCCTCACCGACCCCGCCGACTGATTCACCGTCAAACCTAGATCCACGATACTAACGTTCGCGCTACTCGTCTCCCCTTCTCCCAAAGGGAGAGGCGAGCGCCAAGGGAGAAGAATTTCAATACACGGCGCAGGATTTTATTTTTATGGTTCCCCCCAAAAGAGAAAATTCTCTAAAGCTTTTGGCTAAAAGTCGATTCGTTCATTCACAGTATAAATCAGAGCTAATGTTTAACCTTGGTTTATACGCTAGGGTGGAAATGAGAAGAGACACTTGCGCTTTTCGGGCAGAGTGTCTCATATGTGACAATTTTTAGAATTTTAAAGGCTTACAAACAGCTGGTGTGAAGGTACCATTCATGAGCGAATTTGTCCTAGAACAACAAAATCAAGCGGCACAAGAGCAGCAAAAACCCAAGCAAATGATTCGTCGCTTGGTGTGGAAAATTTGTGTAGCCACCTTAATTTTGATGGCAATAGGCAGTGCCACCCGCGTGATGAATGCTGGACTCGCTTGCCCAGATTGGCCTTTGTGCTACGGGGAACTTGTGCCAGCTAAACAAATGAATTTCCAAGTTTTTCTGGAGTGGTTTCACAGGTTGGATGCTTCGTTGATTGGATTGAGTGCGATCGCTCTTTTTGCATTAAGCTGGTGGCATCGTCGTTCTTTACCAAGGTGGCTTCCTTGGGCTTCTCTTTTCTCGCTGTTTTTAATTGTCTTCCAAGGCATCTTGGGTGGACTCACCGTTACTCAACTTTTGCGCTTTGATATCGTTACCGCGCATTTGGCAACGGCATTGTTATTTTTTACTACTCTACTAGTTATCGGCACAGCACTCGCCCCCTACCAAGGAACTGGAACTGTTGGTAAGTTACCTTGGGTAAGTTTAACCGCCGCTATTTTGGTTTATTTACAAAGTTTGCTTGGTGCTTTGGTAGGATCTCGTTGGGCGCTACATCAATGCTTTGGCGGATCTCAACTTTGTGCTGTAATGTACAGTCATATCGGTGGGGTGGTGCCGCCAACAGTAGCAACTTTGGCTGTAGTATTTCTCTCATTGCGTACACCAGCACTACATCCAGCTTTACGGCAATTAGCTAAGATAACTGCTGGACTGCTAGTTTTACAGATTTTGTTGGGAGTTGGCACTTTTAAGTTACATCTCCAAGTCGAGCCACTTACCGTCTCTCACCAACTTATCGGTGCCTGTTTGCTGGGTACTTTGGTAATTTTCACGGTTCTCTCCTTGCGTGATTTTGCTACTAGTCGTGGTATTAAGGCTTACTCATCTGGTGTCGCGGCGACTATAAGTGTAGATGGAGTGAATCCATAAATTAAATGCGAGTGCTGCAAGTCTGTATTTTTGTTGGACTATGAAAGCCAGACGCGACAACGATAGCACAGAAGTTATTGAACAAATAAGGAATTAGAGTCAACATGATTGAGACTAATGTCTCGAAGCACCACCAAACATTTCCCCAAGTTATTCAAAGCTACTACCAACTGACTAAGCCTCGGATTATTCCGCTGCTATTGATTACCACTGCTGGTAGTATGTGGATTGCTGGTGAGGGAAAAGTAGATCCATTGCTGTTGTTAGTAACTCTAACTGGTGGTACTTTGGCAGCTGCTAGCGCTCAAACGATTAATTGTATCTATGACCGAGATATTGATTATGATATGGAGCGCACGCGGCATCGTCCTTTGCCATCTGGTAGGATACAGCCTCGCGATGCTTTGATTTTTGCGATCGCTTTGGGTGTTCTTTCTTTCAGTCTATTGACGGTATTTGCCAATTTACTAGCTGCAATGCTGGCAATGTCTGGTATTGTCTTCTATATTTTGGTCTACACTCACTGGCTAAAACGCTCTAGCACACAAAACATCGTCATTGGTGGAGCTGCGGGGGCGATTCCGGCGCTGGTTGGCTGGGCAGCTGTTACGGGAACTTTAAGTTGGGTTGCTTGGTTAATTTTTGCGATTGTCTTTGTTTGGACACCTCCCCATTTCTGGGCTTTAGCGTTGATGATTCGGGATGATTACGCAAAAGTTGGGATACCAATGTTACCAGTTGTCGCAGGCAATGAAGTGACGGTGCGGCAGATTTGGTTTTACACGCTGATTTTAGTGCCAACTACACTGTTGTTAGTGTATCCGTTACATGCGACGGGAATTGTCTACGCAGCGATCGCACTTGCTTTGGGAGGATTATTTATTCTCAAGGCTTGGCGCTTGTTACACAATCCAGACGATCGCACTTTGGCTAAAGATTTATTTCTCTATTCCATCTCTTACATGATGCTGTTGTGTCTGAGTATGGTGATTGATAGTCTTACCCTGACTCATCGTGTAATTAATGTTCTGGCAAGTCAGTTGCATTTGGTTAGCTAATTGGCTGATAATAAACCGGGTTTTTCTGAAGAACCCGGTCAATCAAAATGTGCGATCGCATGCTAACTGCTTTTAATATGCCAAAAAAGGCTCAAGCAGTACTTAGTGCTTGAGCCTTTCCTAAATTAAATTAACTTAACAATTCAATCTAACTAGGCTTAGTAACGGCTGTTGCGGGAGTTGTAGCCACCGCCACCGCCGCCACCGCCACCGCCACGATTACCACCGAAGGAACCACCTCTGTCTTCCTTGGGTTTCGCTTTGTTAACTTTGAGATCGCGTCCCATCCACTCAGCACCATCAAGCGCGTCGATGGCTGCTGTTTCTTCAGCTTCTGAACCCATTTCTACAAAAGCAAAGCCACGTAAACGACCTGTTTCACGGTCGGTAGGCAACTGAACTCGTTTTACAGAACCATATTCTGCAAAAACTTCATTCAGAGCGTCTTGTGTAACTTCATAAGAGAGGTTACCTACATAGATAGACATAGATTGTCTCCAAAATCATGAGTGTGTGGAGATTTAGATTTCGGAGAGAAGTCTGTAAACACCAAAAGAAGAATACCTGTCAATGCTAAAAACAAACGCTGTCGCCGAATTAATTCTCATATCGATAGTAGCATAACGAGTAACTTTTGAGAGGAAGCGAGAATAAATGTTATGAAAATTTATGTGTAGTTGAGGGCGATCGCTTGTCTGGCTAACTAAAAATAAAGAACAGGCGATATATGCAACCAACGCTAAGAGCGATCGCCCTAATTCATGTTCTTCTAAACATAAATAAGCATCTCATTGACAGCGCTTCCAACTCTAGTCTTTTGGCGCTTTTGCTAACCTAGTAATAAAGGGTTAATTACCCAGCCACCTGCTGAGTGGGTAAAAGAGGTTTAATATGGCTCATTTAAATCTGCGGCGTTTGGAAAACGTCAACGGCGATTTTTATGTCGATACTTCCTGTATTGATTGTGACACCTGTCGCTGGATGGCTCCGGAAGTATTTATTGAAGTTGGTGATCAATCGGCAGTTCACCATCAACCAGTTAATGAAGCGGAACGATTGGCTGCGCTACAAGCTTTGTTGGCTTGTCCAACAAGTTCCATTGGTACAATCGAGAAGCCGCAAGATATCAAATACGCTCAACTGACTTTTCCAATTTTAGTTGCGGAAAATGTTTACCACTGCGGTTATCATTCGGAAGATTCTTTTGGTGCTGCTAGTTATTTGATTGAATTACCAGAAGGTAATATTTTGGTAGATTCTCCCCGGTTTACCCCGCCATTGGTGAAGCGGATAGAAAAAATGGGGGGGATACGTTATATGTATATGACTCACAAAGATGATGTAGCGGATCATCAAAAGTTTGCCGAGCATTTTCAGTGTCAGCGGATTCTCCACAGTGACGAGATTACAGCCTCTACTAGCGATGTAGAAATTCAACTAACTGGTAGTGAACCATTTGATCTAACTCCTGATTTACTAATTATTCCGGTTCCCGGTCACACTAAAGGGCACACTGTTCTACTTTACAAACAGAAGTTTCTTTTCACTGGCGACCATCTCGCTTGGTCTGATACATATAAACAGTTGATTGGCTTTCGCAATGCCTGCTGGTATTCTTGGTCAGAACTGCTTAAATCAATGCGAAATTTAGCTAATTATAGATTTGAGTGGGTGCTACCAGGTCACGGGCGACGATATCATGCTGATGCTGAAGCTATGAAAGAGCAGATGCATAAGTGTATTGATTGGATGGAATCGGCTGGGCGGTAAGTATAAAAAGTTTATTTTCCTACCGCCCCCTGATTGTCTATTAACTCAAGTTCGCTTAATTACTTATAAATCCCGAAACACCCCACCCGCGCTGTCGCACACCCTCCCCTTGGCAAGGGGAGGGTTAGGGAGGGGTAACGGGAGAACTGCAATGATAACTAATCATCAGAACTTGATATTAACTGAAGTTGCTAGTTACAGCGTTAGAAGCAGAAAGCCCATCGGCTAAAAGCCCTGGGAGTGTCAACTAACTCGCCATTAATTGCGAGGGTGCGTTGCGCCACAATTGATATAAGCGAGTCGCATGTATTGTTAAATACAAAATATCTCCGTCGCTGAGGTTGATTTCTAGTAAATCCCAACCGTGAAAAGTCTGGGAATTTCTTTGCACATACAAAGGCACACAGTCGGCGGACATTGCCGCATCTTTCACTTGTTGCCCGCAAAAGGGATGTGAGGGTGTAATCAAAGTTGCGAAAGCTACCCAAAGACTATCTCCTGTGATGCCATTACCGAGGATTCGTCCACCTAGTGCAGCAGCGGCAAATGCTGGTGCGGCAAGTTCAGCAGGACTCAATACTGCCTCAAAGCCGAAAACTTGTTGCGCCATGCCAGCAAAATCAGGATCGGCATAATTGACAATTACGGGAATGTTGGGTGTCAATCCTTTTGCTTTTAGGGCAATCTCTAGGTTGGTAGCGTCATTGAGGGTAACGGCAAGCACAGCAGCGGCAGAGTTGATGTTGCTTGCTTTGAGTGTGACTCTAAAGCTAGTATCGCCTTCAATTACAGGAATACCTAATTCACGGACAGTGTTGATAAATTTGTTATTGGAGTCGGTTTCAATTACTACCACATCATGTCCACTGGCATGGAGTTGCTGGACAATTGCCACTCCAATACCGCTTAAGCCACAGACGATGTAGTGATCGCTTTGAGGAATTCTGACGGCATCCCAAAATTGCTTGAAACGGTTTCCCAGAACAAAATCATTGAGTAGGGCATACCAAATACCAATCACCACTGCCCCAATCAACATGATAAAAACGGTAAATAATTTAATTATCTTAGGAGCTTTTTCGACAACTTTATCATTACCACCGGCTCCAGTAATCATACCTACAGAAAAGTATAAAGCATCGATTATGGGCATTCTCACCTCGGTACACATGTAGGTGAGCGTGGCAATGATAATAATCGCTATAAGTACAATACCCCCCACTACAACCGATCGCCCGTGTTGTTGAAGTTGCCTGAGATTGCCAAGGATTTTCATTCCTTTTTTAATCAGTGATTTTCGTCGCTGACGGATGCGCGGTTGGATAGCAACAATTAAGCGATCGCCTACTTTTAATTCTTGTCCAGAAAGTACCGCAGATACCAAATTCATTTCACCTTCGACTGGCTGATAATAAATCAGCATCCGCGCTGGAGAATTCCACAAATCACTAAGTTTGCAACCCTTCAAAGGATGATTTTCGTCAATATATTCTTCGCGGATCAGCCCAGTTTGCTGAAATAATTTGATTTGTCCGATCGCTTGATTTCCTAGTGCGGCAAAGGTGAATAGTGGTGCTGCTAATTTTACAACACTCATACTCACATGATTTGGCAAAGTTTGATCTAGGCGATCGCCTAAGTTTGTATTATAAAAGCGGTTGATAATCCGAATGCACGGATTTAACACCCGCGCTTGCATCATTATTGACAAATTCACAGCATCGTCAGATCCAGCTATCACTAAAGTGTGTGCTTGGTCAATTCCGGCTGCTGTGAGCGTACTAGCTGCATGTAATTCGCCAACAATTATATCTCCTGCTGCTTCGCCAGGAATAAGTTGGTGATGAATACCAACAACTAACGCTCCCTGCTGTCTGAGCAAGCGAAAGACTTTATATCCGGTACGTCCTAAGTTACAAACAATGATTCGGGGTTTCATCGAACAGCAGCATGATTTACAGACAAAGCTGCACGTCTCAAGTTTTGATTTTCATTGTTGCTTATTTTCTTAGCTGTTAACTGTAGCTGCAAACACGATAATTGCGAGTTTGGTAGAACTTTAACTTAGGTGAACTTAGTACAGCATTTTATTAATTTGTAGCGAATTAAATTTGTGAGCATCCCAATTTGGCAAAAAGCCCTCAGGCTATAAGCCTGGGGCTATACTAACAAAGCCTGCCTTCGCAGGCTATATGAGTCTTTGAGCCTGCGAAGGCAGGCTTTGTTTGTGTAGCGATACCCTTCAAGGGTATTGCGGCAAAATTGGGATGCTCCCATTAAATTTAGCAATACCCTGTATTGCTTGTGCATTTAAAAACGCTACGATTTTACGCTCATGCTGTACTGAGAAAGATTTTTTCTCAGGCTTTCATATAAAAAAATCTACCTGAGGTACATAAAACCTCACCCCCTTCCCCTCTCCTTAGCAAGGAGAGGGGTGTCCGGAACGGACGGGGTGAGGTTCTATATTGTATGTATCCAAGTGCAACCCGCTATATATATTGATATACAGTAATTTCCAAAAGTAGATTTAAAGAATATGTCTAATGCAGTTAAAGTATTTTTTTCGTACTCCCACAAAGATGAAGCCTTGCGTGACGAGTTGGCAACTCATCTGAGCTTGATGAAACGTCGGGGAGTTATTGAAGCTTGGCACGATCGCGAAATCACTGCTGGGAGTGAATGGGCAAATGCCATTGATGACAATCTTAACGCTGCGGATATCATTTTGTTGCTGGTGAGCGCTAACTTTCTGGCTTCAGATTACTGCTACGACATTGAGATGCAGCGAGCAATGGAGCGACATGAAGCCAAAGAAGCTCGCGTAATTCCCATTATTTTAAAGCCGTCAGACTGGAGTGATGCACCTTTTGGCAAACTGCAAGCACTTCCTAAAAATGCTAAAGCTGTCACAACCTGGCAAGACCAAGATGAGGCTTTTTTAAATGTCGCTCAAGGAATTCGCAGGGTAGTTGAAGATATTGCGAAATCAAAAACCTCTTCAACTGCTTCTGAAACTGCTATATCAACGATAATCAGCGGTGGATTAGCAGATAGGCAGCGTGGGAGATTAGAACAAGAACATAATTCACTGCAACAACAGTATGACTTGGCTAGGACAAAATTAGGTAAGCTGCGTCAAGCACACTCGATTGAAACTGATACACTGATAAAGTTTAAGCTAGAGAAACAGATTCAGGAAAGCGAAACAGAACTAAATCGCTTGGCTCGGCAGCTTGAGGAAATCGAGCAAAAGCTTGTGTAGTTTTCTACTATATATAAATAATGCCCCCGATGAAATCTGTTGAAGTTTTTATTTCTTACCACGAAAATGATAACGACTTACGCGAAGAGTTAGAGAAGCATCTAGCTTCTTTGCAGCGGGAAAAAATTATTACCAGTTGGAGCGATCGCCAAATCATCGCTGGGCAAGAATTTAAAGGTGAAATTAATAAGTATCTCAACCAAGCTGGGCTAATTCTGCTGTTGGTGAGTTCAGATTTCATTGCTTCGGACTATCACTGGACAGTTGAAGTTACACGAGCTTTAGAGCAGAATGCAGCAGGAAAGGCTAGTGTTATCCCGGTGTTACTGCGTCCTGTGCATTGGAAAACCCCTCCCATTGATAAATTGTCTCCACTGCCTAAAAATCGCAAACCGATAAAAAAGTGGGATGACCGAGATGAGGCATTTTTGGAGGTTGTTAAGGGAATTCGGCAGGAAGTTAAGCGATTAGTTGCTAGCTCGAATTACTCACCACCCAAACAAAGTTCTGCAAACCAAAAGCCCCTTCTTCTGAAACCCGCAGCAGATAATGCTCCACCTCAGTCTGGCAATCAAGTTGAAACTGACCTGACGCTAGAACTCCCTCTTAGCATTAATGAATTGACCTACGGCACAGAAAAGAAGATTGCGCTGGAGGATGGCTCAATTACCGTGACTGTTCCATCTGGTTTTAGTCCTGGTAAGAAGCTGCGGATTCGAGGTAAAGGTAAAGTTAACCCGATAACCAATCAACGCGGAGATTTGTATCTAAAGATTGTCAGTATTCAAAAGGTGGAGGTATCGCTGGAGGACTATCAGCAAAAGTTGCGACAATATGAGCAAGAATTAATCAAAGTCCTTCAATCGGAGTATCCACTCAGTGATCACAGCCGTGAAAGATTAAAGAATTATCAGCAGATGCTACGACTCAGGGATGAGGATGTAACCCTGATTGAAGAGCAAGTCACTGCACAAGAGCTAGAAAAGCGCCAATATCAAGTCACAAGCCTGATTAACGAAGCAGATCATTTGCTCAAAGATGAAAAGTTAGAGGAAGCAGCTCTCAAATACAAAGCAGCTCTGCATCTTGACCCAAACTCAGTAAGAGCGCATATTGGCTTTGGAGATGTTTTAAGTGAGCAGGAGAAGTATAACGAAGCAGCACAGGAGTATCGTCAAGCGATTGATTTGAATCCTGACGATGCAGAAGCTCACTTTAACCTGGGTGCTACATTATTTGTTCAAGATACGCTTGAAGATGCAATTGATGAACTTCACAAAGCTATCAATATAAATCCAAATTTTAGCTTGGCTCACCTTTATTTGGGGTTTGCTTTGAGCAAACAGGGCAGACTTGAAGAAGCTCGCTTGGCACTAGAGCAAGGTACTAGCTTTACTTTTAGTGACAAGCTGACTAAGAGTCTCTTAACAAGAGCGTCAGATAAAGGTCTTGCTGGTTATCATCTATTATTAGGATATGCACTGTCCGAGCAAGGCAAAGTAGAAGAAGCGATCGCCTCCTATCAAAAAGCGTTGCAAATCGACCCAAACTATGCAAATGCTCACAATAACCTGGGGTCTGCACTGTCTGATCAAGGCAAACTAGAAGAAGCGATCGCCTCCTATCAAAAAGCCTTGCAAATCGACCCAAACTATGCAAATGCTCACTATAACCTGGGGTATGCGCTGCAAAAGCAAGGCAAACTAGAAGAAGCGATCGCCTCCTATCAAAAAGCCTTGCAAATCGACCCAAACTATGCAAATGCTCACTATAACCTGGGGTATGCGCTGCAAAAGCAAGGCAAACTAGAAGAAGCGATCGCCTCCTATCAAAAAGCCTTGCAAATCGACCCAAACAATGCAAGTGTTCACTATAACCTGGGGTCTGCACTGCAAAAGCAAGGCAAACTAGAAG
>JAESFM010000062.1_pt1 | contig 60842 bp, 56 predicted proteins | sample 9266171 | NCBI WGS metagenome assembly JAESFM01 (sample SAMN14505069, study PRJNA617099) | algae metagenome | isolation source: Hassallia sp. WJT32-NPBG1 and co-occurring heterotrophs from well developed... | place: USA: Mojave Desert, Joshua Tree National Park, California | collected 2006-06-22 | reverse complement strand
TCAACCGCCCGAACCAACCGCCGACGAAGGTCCGCAGACAAGGGTGCCGTCATCATCGCCTCGACGCCGCATCAACAGCGTCGAATCAGAACGCGCGATTCCAAGCAACATCAAAGTGCTCTAGCGGATGCCCCAGCTCTTATGGGCCTGGATGTTGAGGCGCCACTCGGGGTGGCGGAGGCAATAGGCCGCCGCGGCGGCGGTGTTCTCGGCGAGGGCGGGACCGTCCATCGGGGACAGCCAGCGCTCCCGTGCCGGGAAGGCGCGGAACTCGGCCGGGTCGATGCCGGCTTGCGGGTAGACGAGCTTCAGCTCGTCGGCCCGGGACAGGGCGAGGGGAGCATTGGCCTTCGGGCTGACGCAGACCCAGTCGACCGGGCCGGGCAGGGGCTGGGTGCCGTTGGTCTCGACGGCGACGGTGAAGCCGGCCGCGTGCAGGGCCTCGAGCAGCGGGGCATCGACCTGAAGCAAGGGCTCGCCGCCGGTGAGGACGCAGAAGCGGGCAGGCGCCTCCGTCGGCCAGAGGGCAGAGGCGGCGGCGACGAGGCCGGCGAGGTCATGGCGCTCGCCACCGCGGAACTCGGTGTCGCAGAAGCGGCAGACGGCGTCGGCGCGATCCTCCTCGCGGCCGGACCAGAGGTTGCAGCCGGCGAAGCGGATGAAAACGGCGGTGCGGCCGAGATTGGCGCCCTCGCCCTGGGCGGTCAGGAAGATATCGTGGACGGTGTAGGACACGACTGGGGTTCCGGTGCGGGCCGTCCCTTCGGGCAGAGGCTGCGCGCTGTCAATGCTTGAAAGGCTTCGAGGGCTTCAGGGCGCCAGCGGCGAAGCCGTCGGCGGGCCAGGGTTCCGACGGGGAAACCGAGGGTTCGAGCGGCCGTCGCTTGCCGCTTGCAGGGGGGTCGTCGGAATATTCCCGTGCCGTCGCAGCGATGCCGGCGCAGGGCCTATGCGGCGCTGCGGTCCATGCGGTCGCGCAGGCGGTACCAGCCGCCGATGAAGGGCAGGACCCAATTCGGGTTGCCGGAGTAGAGCGGGCGGGTCGGGAAGGGAAGGCCGTCGAGGGGGAAGGGTTCGTTGGCAGCACCCGCCAGCTTCAGCGCGATGTTGTGGCCGAGCCAAGTGGCCATCGCGACGCCGCTGCCCTGGCAACCGGCGGCGTAGTGGATGCCGCGCTCCACGCCGATATGCGGCAGGCTGTCGAAGGTGAAGGCGACATTGCCGGTCCAGGCATGGGTCACCTTCACCTTGGCCAATTCGGGGAAGCATTCCGTCATGTAGCCATGGAGGGCGGGGGCGGTGTCCTCGGCGGTCGCCGCGCGGAAGCTGGCGCGGCCGCCCCAGAGGATGCGCCTGCCGTCCGGCGAGGGGCGGAAATAGTTCAGCACCCGCTTGCTGTCGGAGATCATGCGGCGGCCGGGGAAGAGGCGGTCGATCTCCGCCTCGCCCAGCTCCTCGGTCGCGATGATGTAGCTGTTCAGCGGCACCAGGCGACGGGCGAGCCAGGGGCTGGCAGTGCCGCGCCTGTCGAGCGAGTAGCCGTTGGTGGTGACGAGGACGGCGTCGGCGCGGAGCTCGCCGCGGTCGGTGGCGATGCGGAAGCCGCTGCCCTCCTCATGGATCTTCTGGACGCGGACGCCGTCGACGAGGAGGGCGCCGGCGCGCTCGGCCGCCGCCGCCAGGCCGCGGGCATACTTGCCGGGATGGAGGCTGCCGGTCGCGGCGGCGAGCATGCCGCCATGGTAGTGGTCGCTGCCGAGGGCCTCGCGCTGGCGGGACCTGGGCAGCATGCGCGCGGGAAGGCCGGTCACCTCCTCGAGCAGCTCGGCCTTCCGCGCCATGGCGTCGTAGTGCCTCGGCGACCAGGCGGCGGCGAACCGGCCGCAGCGGACATAGTCGCAGTCGATACCCTCGCGGGCGATGGTATCCTCGATGAAGGGGAGGCTGGCGGCGGCGGCGAGGGCGATGGCCCGGCCGCGCTCCCTGCCATGGGCAGCCTCGAGGGCGGGGCCGACGATCTTCAGCCCGCCGGAGACCATGCCGCCATTGCGCGAGGAGGCGCCCCAGCCGATGCGCTCCGCATCGAGCACCGTGACGGCCTGGCCGAGGCGGCGAAGGGTCAGCGCCGCCGAGAGCCCGGCATAGCCGCCGCCGATGACGGCGATGGCGGCGTGGTCGGGGAGGGGGTTGGCGCGCTGCGGGGGCTCGGCGGCTTCCCACCACCAGGGGCTGAGCTTGAAGCCGGGGGCGAAGACGGGGTGGGGCATGGCAGGGCTCCCGGGCTGGAGCGTGATCGGCGGCGGTGCGGATCACGCAGCGAGGCAACCGGCTGGACCACGACCGGCGATCCGATGATCGTGGTCCAGCGGGGATGGCGCCAGCGTCATGCGCCCGGCGCAGGCGTGCAAGGGGGTCGGCCTGGATTATGCTGGGCCGGCGGCGAGGCGAGGATGGGCGGATGGCGGTGCTAGTGGTGAAGTCCGGGGGCGAGGCGGCGATGCCGGAATGGCGCGAGAGCTTCGCCGCCTGCGCGCCCGGCCTCGATATCCGCGGGTGGGATGAGGCGGGGCTGCGGGCGGAGGAGGTCCGCTATGCCCTGGTCTGGGACCCGGAGCCGGGGCGGCTGGCGGCGATGCCCAACCTGCGTGCGGTGTTCGGCTCTGGGGCGGGGGTGGACGGGATCGTCGCCGATCCATCCTATCCGCGGCAGGTGCCGCTGGTGCGGATGAGCATCCCCGAGGCGACGGAGCGGATGGGGGAGTTCGTCTGCTGGGCCGCGCTCTCGCTGCTGAAGGATGCGCGACGGATGGCGATCGCCCAGGCGGAGCGGCGCTGGGACGATTTCGAGCCGCGCTGGCGGGCGAGCCAGCGGACCGTCGGCATCATGGGCCTCGGCAATATGGGCAGCCGGGCGGCGCTGATGCTGCGGGGCATCGGCTTCCCCGTCATCGGCTGGTCCAAGGGGCGGAAGGCGCTGCCGGGGGTGGAGAGCTATGCCGGGCCCGGGGAGATGGACGCCTTCCTCGGGCGGAGCGATATCCTCGTCTGCCTGCTGCCGGCGACGGCGGAGACCCGGGGCATCATCAATGCGGAGACCCTCGGGCGGCTGCCGCGGGGAGCGGGGTATGTCGGCGTGGGGCGGGGGATGCAGCAACGCCTCGGTGACATCGTCGCGGCGCTGGATGAGGGACAGCTCTCCGGCGCGGTGATCGACGTGTTCGAGACGGAGCCCTTGCCGCCGGAGCATCCGCTCTGGGGCCATCCGCGGGCGACCGTCACCGCGCATGTCGCCAGCCTGCCGAGCCGGGCGGAGCGGGCGGCGGCCGTCGCCCGGGCGATCGCCGGCTTCGAGCGCGGCGAGGGGCTGCCGAACCTGTTCGATCATGAGAAGGGCTATTGAGATGCCGATGCCGCCGCCGCCCGTCCGGCCCGATCCGGACCATGTGCCCGATGAGCGGGAGCTGCGCGAGGACCTGGCCGCAGCCTACCGGTTGATCGCGCTCTTCGGGATGACGGACCTCGTCTTCACCCATCTCTCGGTGCGCATCCCCGGGGACGGGCACCGGTTCTTGGTCAATCCCTATGGGCTGCTGTTCGAGGAGATCACGGCCTCCTCCCTCGTCGTCGTGGATGCGGAGGGCGCGCCGGCGCAGCAGACGGATTGGCCGGTGAACCCGGCCGGGTTCGTCATCCATTCGGCGGTGCATCTGGGGCAGCCGGATGCGCAATGCGTGATGCATACGCATACGCTTGCCGGGATGGCCGTCGCGGCGCAGCAGGGGGGACTGCTGCCGCTCAACCAGATCAGCATGGAGTTCGATGGGCGCGTCGCCTTCCACGACTACGAGGGGGTAGCAGCGGACGACAACCTCTCCGAGCGGGAGCGGCTGGTGCGCGACCTCGGCAACAAGCCGTGCATGATCCTCAGGCATCATGGGTTGCTGACCGTCGGGCGGACGGTGCGGGAGGCCTTCTACTGGATGTGGTACCTGGAGCAGAGCTGCCGCATCCAGCTGGCGGCGCAGGCCTCGGGCGTGCCGCTGGCGCTGCCTTCGGCCGAGACGGTGGCGCGGACGCGGGCGCAGTTCAGCACGGGGCCGACCAAGGGCTGGCTGCCCTGGCAGGCGCTCAGGCGGAAGCTCGACCGGGAACAGCCGGATTACAAGGATTGAGCGGGACCATGCGGCATATCCTGATCGCCGATTGCTCGCCCTCGGCCGGGGGCGAGGCCTACCGGGCGCTGGGCGGACCTTCCAATGTGCAGATGTTCGAGGCGGGGCTCAGGCTGCACGCGCCGGATCTGCGCTGCCTCGGCTTCAACCTGGCGGATGGCGAGGCTTTGCCGCTCGGCATGACGCCCGGCGATGCGGATGGGGTGGTGCTGACCGGCTCGCCCCTGCACGTGCCGGAGGGCGGGCCGGAGGTGGAGCGGCAGATCGAATTCGCACGGACACTCTTCGCCACGGACCGGCCGGTCTGGGGAAGCTGCTGGGGGTTGCAGCTGGCGGCGGCGGCGCTCGGCGGGCGCGTGCGGACCAATCCGCGCGGGCGGGAGATCGGCGTGGCGCGGGGGGTCGCGCTGACCGAGGCCGGGCGAGGGCATCCGATGCTGGCCGGAAGGCCCGCGGTGTTCGAGGCGCTGTGCTTCCATCTCGACGAGGTGGAAGCGCCGCCGCCTGGGGCGGAGGTGCTGGCCGGCAATGCGATGAGCGCGGTGCAGGCGATGGCGCTGCGGACGCCCGGGGGCGGGAGCTTCCACGGCGTGCAATACCACCCCGAAATGACCTTTGGCTGCGTCGCGGCACTGATGCGGACGCGGGCGGCGGCCTTGGCAGTGGATGGCTTCGGGGATGTCGAGGCCTATGCCGCGGACCTGCTGGCGCTGGAGGCCGATCCCGGGCGGATGGACCTCGCCTGGCGCTACGGCATCGGGCCGGAGGTGCTGGACCGCCGGCGCCACACCGTGGAGCTGGGCAACTGGCTCCGCGCCTACGTCCCGCCTCGCCGCTAGCTCCCGGTTTCCAAAGGCCTTTCGGCCTTTGGTGGGAGGAGTTTGAGGAGGGCGACGCCCCCCTCAACGCCTTGCGATGAGCAGCCCCAAGGCAAACCCGACCGCGCCTGCGCCGAGCAGCGCCAGCAGCGGCTCCTCCCGCACGCGGTCGTTGAGGTAGTCGGCCGCCTGCTGGCTCTGGCGGTAGGCCTGGCTGCCGGCCTCGGAGAGGCTGTCGCCCGCCTGGCGGGCCATCTGCCCGGCCTGGGCCCCGTAGTCCTGCGCCATGCCGCGGGCGTTGGAGACAGTGTCGTCGGCAAAGCCCATGGCCTCGCCGGCCATCTCCCGGGCCTTCTGCATCGTGTCGTCGGAGCCGCCCGGCTTTTGGCCGACCGCCGAGGGGTCGACGCCCTGGGGGCGGCCGCCCGGCATGTTGCCGGATTGCATCGCATCCTTGCTGTGGGCGCCCACGGCAGCGGCGCCGCTGCCTTCCATCCGGTTCTCGCTCATGGTCGGTGCTCTCCTCTTCCGTTCCGGCATGAACGCGGGAGGGCGGGAAGGGTGCCCTATTTCTTTTCGACACCCCAGAACACGGGGATGATGGTGGGGCGCATGCCCTCGAGGTTCGCGCGGCGGGCGCTCAGCGTGCGGTACTGACCGGCATTGATGTAGGGCAGGACCTGGTAAGCGCGGGCATGGACCTGCTCCAGCAGGGCGCGGCGCTTCGTCGGATCGGGCTCCTCCCACCAGGCGCGGCGGAGGCGCTCCAGCTCCTCGTCGCAGGGCCAGCCGGCGAGGCCACCCTCGCAGGGGCTCGCCAGATAGAGGTTGGTCAGCGGGTTCTGGGCGTCGAGGACGTTGGCGATGGTGACGAAGAGGTTCCAGCCGCCCTGGTCCTGCGCCTCGCGCCGGTTGCGGCGCTGGGTGAGGGTGGCCCAGTCCATCGAGGGCACGTCCATGGCGAGGCCGGCGCGGCGGAAGGCCTCGGCCATGGTCAGCGTCACCGCATTGTTCACCGGGCTGTCGGTGGCGTTGAGGAAGACGACCTTGCGGCCGTCATAGCCGGCCTCGCGCAGCAGGGCGCGGGCGCGCTCCGGCTCGGCCGCGCGCAGGCCCTCGGCGCCGGCCGCGCTTTCGAGCGCGGTGCCGCAGAGGAAATAGGCGGGGCAGTAGGGAATCTGCTCGCTGGGGCGGATGCCGATCGCCTGGATGTTTTCCTCCTGGTTGACCAGGTGAAGCAAAGCGCGACGAGCGCGCGGGTCGTTGAAGGGCGGCTGCGTGTGGTTGATGCGGAGCCAGACCACGGAGCCGACCGGGTTGAGGGCGAAGAGGCGGATGGCGCGGTTGCGCTCGAGCGTCGGGATGAGGTCGGGCGAGGGAACCTCGAGGAAGTCGATCTCGCCGGACTGGAGCGCCGCGGCGGCGGTGGCCGGGTCGGGCATGGCGAGCCATTCGAGGCGGTCGACCAGCACGCGCTTGCCGCCGGCGAGGCCATCGGCCGGCTCGGGGCGGGGGCGGTAGGCCGGGTTGCGGCGGTAGACGGCACGGTTGCCGGCCTGCCATTCGCTCGCCTCGAAGACGAAGGGGCCGGAGCCCGTTGCATCGGTGATGGCGGTGGTCACGGGGGTCTGCGCCAAGCGCTCGGGCATGACGAAGAGGGCGCTGGCGGTGGGGCGGGCCAGGGCTTCCGTCACCAGGGCGAAAGGGCGGGCGAGGGTGAGGGTGAAGCTCCGCTCGTCCGACACCTCGAGGGAGGCGGTGGCGGCGGCGAGGGCGCGGCCGACCACGTCGCGCTGGGCCCAGCGCCTGACGGAGGCGACGGCGTCGGCGGCGCGGACGGGGGCGCCGTCGTGGAAGGCGAGGCCCTCGCGCAGGGTGAAGCGCCAGCGCATCCCATCCGGCGAACGCTCAAAGGACTCGACCATTTGCGGCTGCGCCTCGCCCTTGCTGTCGAGGGCGAAGAGCTGGTCGTAGACCATGAAGCCGTGATTGCGGACGAAGGCGGCGGTCGACTGCACCGGGTCGAGGCTGGCGAGGTCGTTCGCCAAGACGACGCGGAGGGTCTGCGCGGCAGCGGGCAAGGCGAGCAGGGCCGAGAGGGCGGCACCGGCAAGGAGTCGCGTGATGCGGGAGGGGGCGGGCATCGGGTCGTCCTGCTGCGGTGATGGGCAGCGGCAGTCTTGCGGCGGAATGACGGGGCGGCAAGGGCGGTTGACGCGGCGGCCGGCCCTGGCCGAGCATCGACGGGCGAAGGGGAGGACCCGGGATGAGTGCCGATCTGCTGCTGGAGGGGCGCATCTTCCGCGGGCTTGCCGGAGGCTTCGCCGAGGCGGTGGCGGTGAAGGACGGGCACGTCGCGGCGGTCGGGACGCGCGCGGAGGTGGAGGCTGCGACGGGGCCGGGGACGCGGCGGGTCGCGCTCGGCGGGCGCGTGGCGATCCCGGCCTTCAACGAGGCGCATATGCATCTGCTGCCCTATGGGCTGGGGCTGGCGCAGGTGAACCTCCGCGCGGAGGAGGTGACGAGCCTCGATGGGCTGCTCGGGCGGATCCGTGAGGCGGCGCGGGCGGCGCCGAAGCAGGCCTGGGTGCTCGGGCGGGGCTATGACCACGGCGCGCTCGATGTGGGCCGGCATCCGACCGCGGCGGAGCTGGATGCCGCGGCGCCGGACAACCCGGTCTGGATCGTCCGAACCTGCGGGCACATGGCGGTTGCCAACAGCGCGGCGCTGCGGATGGCGGGCGTCGGGCACAACACGCCGGACCCGGAAGGCGGCATCATCGAGCGGCGTGGCGGGGCGCTGACGGGCCTCGTGCAGGAGCGGGCGATGCGGCTCGTCGCCTCCGCCATCCCGCAGCCGGATCAGGCGCGGATGGTGGAGGCCATCGAGGTAGCGTGCCGCAAGCTCGCCGCGATGGGCTTCGCCTCGGCGACGGACATGAATGTCGGCATGACGGCGGGGATGGCCGAGATCGGCGCCTACGAGACGGCGAAGCGCGACGGGCGGCTGCCGCTGCGCATGTGGCAGGTGCTGGCGGGGAATCCGGAGGGCATCGCCGAGGCGGCCTGGGAGGTGGGACTGCGGCCGATGGCGGGCGACGATTCGCTGCGCTGGGGGGCGGTGAAGGTCTTCGCCGATGGCAGCGCGGGCGGGCTGACGGCGGCCTTCTTCGACCGCTACCTGCCGGCGGATACGCGGGGGGTCTTCACCTTCCCCGACGAGACGATCCACGCGCTGCTGCGGCGCTACCACGAGCAGGGCTGGCAGCTCGACATCCATGCGATCGGCGATGCGGCGATCGAGCAGGTGCTGCAGGGGATGGAGGCGGCGGATTCGGCGCAACATTCCTTCACGGGACGGCGGCACCGGATCGAGCATTGCGGTTTCGTCACGCGGGACCAGCGGCGGCGGATGCTCGCGCGCGGCATCCTGCCGGTGCCGCAGCCGGTCTTCATCTACGAGTTCGGCGACACCTACATCGCCAATCTCGGACGGGAGCGGAGCGAGTACGCCTATCCCATTAGGACCTGGCTGGAGGAGGGGCAGCATCCGGCGGCGTCGTCGGATTGCCCGGTCTCGACGGTCGATCCCTTCGTCAACCTCTACACCATGCTGACGCGACGGACGAACAAGGGAACGGTGCTCGGCATCGAGGAGGCGCTGACCGCTGAGCAGGCGGTGCACTGCCAGAGCTGGTGCGGGGCCTATACGCAATTCGCCGAAGGCCGCCGCGGCACGCTGGAGCCGGGGATGCAGGCGGATATCGCCGTGCTCTCGGGCGATGTCTTCGCCATGGAGCCGGAAGCGGTGCTTGGCGTACGGGCCGACCTCACGCTCCGCGAGGGTGCGCCGATCTTCGACCGGCATGGCGAGATGGCCTGATGCTGCGCCATGCGATGCGGCGGGTGGCGCTGGTGGTACCCGTGCTGCTTGGGGTGCTGCTGATCGGCTTCCTGCTGATGCAGGTGGTGCCGACCGATGCTGCGACGGTGCGGGCGGGGCCGACCGCGAGCCCCGAGGTGGTGGAGGAGATCCGCCGCGACCTCGGGCTCGACAAGCCGCTCTACGTCCAATTCGGCCTCTACCTGTGGCGGCTGGCGCAGGGGGATCTCGGCGTCTCCATCATCAACAACGTTCCCGTCTCGCAGGAGCTGGGGGCGACGATCGGGCCGACGCTGGAGCTGATGGTGGCAAGCCTGATCTGGGCTATCCCGCTCGGCATCCTGCTCGGGACCGTGGCAGCCTATTGGCGGGGGATGCTGGTGGACCGGGCGGTGCTCGCCTTCAGCGTCGCGGGCGGGTCGGTGCCGGTCTTCTTCCTTGGGCTGCTGCTGATCTGGTTCGTCGGCTTCCAGTGGCAGCTGCTGCCCTTCACCGGGCGAGGGGGGCCGCTCTGGAGCGTCGAGGGCTTGCGGGCGATCGCGCTGCCGGCGCTGACCCTGGGCGGCGTCTTCATCGGGCCCGTGGCGCGGATGACCCGGACGGCGGTGCTCGACGTGCTCTCGGCCGACCATGTACGGACGGCGCGCGCCAAGGGGCTGACGGAGCGGCGCGTCGTCACCGCGCATGCGCTGCGCAACGCGCTGATCCCGGTCGTCACGCTGATCGGGTTGCAGATCGGCTTCCTGCTCGGCGGCGCGGTGGTGACGGAGACGGTCTTCTCCTGGCCCGGCGTCGGGCGGCTGGCGGTGGGGGCGATCCTCTCCTCCGACCTGCCGATGGCGCAGGGGACGATCATCGTGCTCTCGGCGGGCTTCATCCTGATCAACCTCTTCGTCGACCTGCTCTATGCGGCGCTCGACCCGCGGATGCGCACCGCATGAACGCCATCCTGCCTCCGAAGCGGGCCGGGCTGCTCATGCGGCTGCTGCGTGACCCGGCCGCGGCCGCGGCGCTCGGCTTCGTGCTGCTGATGGTACTGGCGGCGCTGCTGGCGCCCTGGATCGCGCCGACCGACCCGTTCGACAACGATCTCTCGCTCTCGATGAAGCCGCCGGGAACGCCGGGGCTGCCGCTCGGTGCCGATGCGCAGGGGCGGGACCTCGTCACGCGGATGCTGTTCGGGCTGCGTGCGTCGCTGCTGATGGGCTTCGTCGCCACGGCGGCGGGCGGCGTGGCGGGGGTGCTGCTGGGCTTCCTCGCGGCCTACTACCAGCGTTGGCTGGACGGGCCGATCATGCGGCTGATGGACATGATGCTGTCCTTCCCGGCCATCCTCGTCGGCCTCGCCATCGCGGCGATCCTCGGGCCGGGGATCTCCAGCGTCATCCTGGCGCTGGCCATCGCCACCGTGCCGCTGATGGCGCGGATCGCGCGCGGCAGCGCGCTCGTCACCATGCGGCTCGACTATATCGAGGCGGCGCGGGCCATCGGCATGACGGATGCGCGGCTGATCTGGCGGCACCTGGCGCCCAATTGCCTCTCGGCGATCTTCGTCTTCACTACGCTGCGCTTCGGGCAGGTGATCCTGCTCGGCTCGGCGCTGTCCTTCCTCGGACTCGGAGCGCAGCCGCCGATGGCGGAGCTGGGCGCGATGGCGAGCGAGGGGCGCAACTTCCTGTTCTTTGCGCCGCATATCGCGGTGATCCCCTGCGTCGGCATCTTCGCCATCGTGCTCGCCTTCAATCTGCTCGGGGATGCGCTGCGCGATGCGCTCGACCCGCGGCTTCGCTTTTGAGGAGAGGTCCATGAAGCAGCTTCTTGTCGCCGCGCTGATGGCCGTCTCGGCCGGCACCGCGCTCGCCCAGCCGGCGCCGCGTAACACGCTGGTCGTGCTGCGCGAGATCGATGCCGACAACTACGACCCGCCGCGCTCGACGGCACGCGCGGCGGGCGAAAGCATCTACATGATGAGCGATACGCTTGTCTCGCTCGACTGGGACATGAAGACGGTGAAGCCCGGCCTCGCGGAGCGCTGGGACATCTCGCCGGATGGGAGGACCTACACCTTCCACCTGCGGCGCGATGTCACCTTCTGCGACGGCAAGGCCTTCACCGCGCGCGACGTGGTCTACACTATAAACCGCTGGCTCGATCCGGCGACGCGAAGCCCGGTGCGCTGGCGCGCAGGGCCGGTGAAGGAGGTGCGGGCGGTCGACGACTTCACCGTCGAATACGAGCTGACGGAGCCCTATGGCGAGCTGCTCTACCAGCTCAGCTTGTTTTTCGCCTCCATCGTTGACCAGGCGACGGTCGAGAGGCTCGGCGCGAATTTCGGGGTGCAGGGCTTCAACGGGACGGGGCCCTATTGCTGGGCGAGCTGGACGCCGCGGCAGGAGCTGGTGCTGCAGCGGCACCCGAACTACCGCTGGGGCCCACCGATCTACCGTAACCCCTCGCCGCAGCTGGAGCGCGTCATCTGGCGGGTGGTGCCGGAGAGCCAGACGCGGCTCGCCGCCCTGCAGACGGGGCAGGCGGATGCGACGCAGTACATCCCGCCCATCGCCATCAACCAGCTGCGGCAGATGACGAACCTGGTGCGGATGTCGACGCAGGAAAACTACTTCTGGGACTATTTCGTCGGCTTCAAGGTGGACAAGCCGGTGATGAACGACCCGGCCGTGCGGCGGGCGATCAACCAGGCCGTCAACCGCGCGGCGATCGTGCAGGCGGTTTGGTTCGGCTCGGCGGTGCCGGCCGACAGTTACCTCAACCCAAACACTGCCGGATATGACGCGGAGGCGGCGAAGCTGGTGCCGCGCTACGACCCGGAGGCGGCGAAGCGGACGCTCGACGAGGCCGGCTGGCGGATGGGGCCGGATAATGTGCGGGTGAAGGACGGGCAGCGCGCCAGCTTCCTCACCTATGTCATCAACACCCAGCTTGGCCGGCAGGTGCTGGAGGCGATGCAGGCCGACCTGCGCCGCATCGGCATCGAGATGAAGATCCAGCTCTGGGATGCGACGGTGGGTTGGGGAAGGCTGGCGACGCAGGAATTCGACGCCTTCATGATGTCCTACCCCTATGTGACGGCAACGGACGGCTTCTCGCTCTATTTCGACAGCCGCAACCGGCCGACGCCGAACCGGATGAACTGGTCCGACCCGGCGACCGACCGGGCGCTGGAGCAGGCCAAGGTGGCGCTCGACCCGGCGGCGCGCATGGCGGCGATCGCCGAGGCGCAGCGGCTGGTAACGGCGGCGAATGTGTGGTTCCCGGTGGCGCGGGAGCAGCTCTGGGTCGCATCCTCGATGCGAGCGGAGGGCGTGCGCGCGCATGGCATCTACGGCGTCGCTCTCTACAAGGGCCTCGATATCAGGCTGACCAGGTAAGGGAGACAACAATGTCCGTCACGCTCATCCGCAATGCGGATATCGTCCTCGCATGGGACGAGGCCCGCAAGCAGCACGTCTACATGCCGAACGGCGATGTCGCCTATGAGGACGGCAAACTGCTGTTCGTCGGCCGCGACTATGCGGGGCCGGTGCACGAGACGATCAGCGGCACCGGCATGATGGTGATGCCGGGGCTCGTCAACATCCACTCGCACCCGTCCTCCGAGCCGATGAACAAGGGCTTCACCGACGAGGTGGGGACGCCGGGCCTCTACAATTCCTCACTCTACGAATACCTGCCGATCTTCCGGCCCGATCCGGGGGCGGTGCATAGCTGCGTGAAGGTGGCGCTGTCGGAGCTGCTGCTCTCGGGCGTCACCACCGTCGCCGACCTGTCGATGGCGCATCCGGGCTGGCTCGACCTGCTGGCGGAGAGCGGCATGCGGGTCTGCATCGCGCCGATGTTCCGCTCGGCCCGGTGGTTCACCAAGAACGGGCATGTGGTGGAGTACGAGTGGGACGCCGCCGCTGGAGAGAAGGCGATGGCGGAGGCCTTCACCCTGGTCGAGCGGGCGGAGCAGCATGAGAGCGGGCGGCTCTTCGGCATGGCGGTGCCGGCGCAGATCGATACCTGCACGCCGGAGCTGCTGCGCTACAGCCATGACGAGGCGCGGCGGCGCGGCATCTCCTGGCAGATCCATGCGGCGCAGTCGGTCTCGGAATTCCACGAGATCACGCGGCGGCACGGCTTCACCCCGATCGGCTGGCTGCATGAGCAGGGCCTGCTGGATGAGCGGGCGATCATCGGGCATGGCATCTTCCTCGACGACCATCCGAGCACGCCCTGGCATACGCGCCGCGACCTCGAGATCCTGGCCGAGACAGGCACGACCGTCGCGCATTGCCCGACCGTCTTCGCGCGGCGGGGGATCACGCTGAAGCATCTCGGGCGGTACAAGCGCTCGGGCGTCAATATGGGGCTCGGGACGGATACCTATCCGCACAACATGCTCGATGAGATGCGGCTCGCGGCCTATCTGGCACGGACGCAGGCGACGGACCCGCGGAGCATCTCCACCACCGAGCTGTTCGAGGCGGCGACCATCGGCGGGGCGAAGGCGCTTGGGCGGGACGACATCGGGCGGCTAGCGGCGGGGTGCCGGGCGGATTTCGTGCTGGTCGATGTCACCCATCCGCAGATGCGGCCGGCGCGGGACCCGGTGCGCAGCCTAATCTATGCGGCGGGTGATCGGGCGCTGCGCGCGGTCTATGTCGATGGGCGGCAGGTGGTGCGCGACGGCGAGGTGCTGACCATGGACTACCCGGCCGCCGCCGCCGAGCTGCACGAGGCGCAGCAGCGCTGCGAGGCGCAGGTGCCGGACCGGGACTGGGCGCATCGCCCGGCGGAGAAGATCTCGCCGCCGAGTTTCCTCTGGACGTGAGCGGGGAGGCGATCCTTCGCCTTGAAGGGCTGCGGACGCGCTTCGGTGCTTTCGCGGCTGTCGATGGCGTCGATCTCGAGGTGCCGCGCGGGCGGACGCTCGGCATCGTCGGCGAGAGCGGCTGCGGCAAGTCGGTGCTCTCGCTCTCGGTGATGGGGCTGGTGCCGCGGCCGGGGCGCGTCGCCGAGGGGCGGGTCGTGCTGGAGGGGAGGGACTTGCTCGCCCTCCCGCCGTCGGAGATGCGGCGGGTGCGGGGTGGGCAGGTGGCGATGATCTTCCAGGAGCCGATGACCTCGCTCAACCCGGTGCACAGCGTCGGCGCCCAGATCATGGAGGCGATGCGGGCGCATGAGCCGGGGGCGCGCGACCTACGCGGGCGGGCGATCGAGGCGCTGCGGCGGGTCCGCATCCCCTCGCCGGAGCGGCGCTTCGAGGAGTACCCGCACCAGCTCTCGGGCGGGATGCGGCAGCGGGTGATGATCGCCATGGCGCTGGCCTGCAATCCGCGCGTGCTGATCGCCGATGAGCCGACGACGGCGCTCGACGTGACGGTGCAGGCGCAGATCCTCGACCTGTTGCGGGCGCTGCAGGCGGAGACGGGGATGGCGATCATCCTCATCACCCATGACCTCGGCGTCGTGGCGGAGATGGCTGATGAGGTGGCGGTGATGTATGCGGGGCGCGTGGTGGAGCGGGCGCCGGTGGCGGCGCTGTTCGACGATCCGCAGCATCCCTACACGATCGGGCTGCTCGGCTCGGTGCCGCGGCTGGACGAGGACAGGGCGCGGCTGCTCGCCATCGAGGGCAGCGTGCCGCCGCCCTTCGCCCTGCCGCCGGGGTGCCGGTTCGCGCCGCGCTGCCCGTTCGCCGTCGCGGCCTGTCGGGAGGAGGTGCCGGGCCTGCGTGGCATCGGGCCCGGACATGGGGTCGCCTGCATCCGGGCGCCGGTGGAGTTGGCGGCATGACGGCGCCGCTGCTGGCGCTGGAAGGCGTCGCGCGGCACTGGCCGGTCAAGGGCGGAGTGGTGCGGGCGGTCGATGGCGTGTCCTTCGGCCTGGCGCGGGGGGAGACGCTCGCGCTGGTCGGCGAGAGCGGCTGCGGGAAATCCACCACCGCGCGGCTGGCGCTGCGGCTGATCGAGCCGACGGCGGGGCAGGTGCGGATCGACGGGGTCGACATCACTACGCTGTCGGGCGGGGCGCTCAGGCGGATGCGTCGCCGGGCGCAGATCATCTTCCAAGACCCCTTCGCCAGCCTCAATCCACGGCTCGCGGTGGGCGAGGCCATCGAGGAGCCGCTGATCGTCCATGGCATCGGTGACAGGGCGGCCCGTGCGGCGCGGGTGCGGGAGCTGCTGGGGCTGGTCGGCCTCGCCGAGTGGCAAGCGGGGCGGTTCCCGCATGAGTTCAGCGGCGGGCAGCGGCAGCGCATCGGCATCGCCCGGGCGCTGGCGGTGCAGCCGGAGCTGATCATCTGCGACGAGCCAGTCTCGGCGCTGGACGTGTCGATCCAGGCGCAGGTGGTCAACCTGCTGAAGGAGCTCCAGGGGCGCTTCGGCCTCGCCTACCTTTTCATCGCGCACGACCTAGCGGTGGTAAAGCACATGGCGGACCGGGTGGCCGTCATGTATCTCGGGCGCATCGTGGAGGTCGCGGAGACGCGGCGGCTCTTCGCCAATCCACGGCACCCCTATACGCGGGCGCTGCTGGCGGCGATCCCGAGGCCGGATCCGCGGCGGCGGAGGATGGTGATGCCACTCGGCGGGGATGTGCCCAGCCCACTCAACCCGCCGCCGGGCTGCCGCTTCCACACGCGATGCCCGCTGGCGCAAGCCATCTGCCGGGAGGTGGAGCCGCCGGCGCTGGAGGTGGCGCCAGGGCACCACAGCGCCTGCCATTTCGCCGCCGGGCTGCCGCCGGCGGAGCAGGTGGCGGCGGGCGGGTTGTCACCGGTTGCCGCGCGGCGGCTGGCGCTGTTCGCCGAAGCGAAGTCCGGTCGGGTGGAAGCACCTGCCCGCAGCAGCGGGCTTGCCCAGGCAGGAAGCCGGAGCAAACCCTGATCGGAGTGACTTGCTCGACCAAACGACAGGCTCGAGCGGCATCGGCGGGTGGAGGCGAGCTACTCGGCGCCGAGCACCTTGACGTAGCTGCCGGGCGCCTCCTCGATCGCCGGCAGGGCGCCGGTGCCGGGGATGCGGGCGGGCACCTGCTCCTTCGCGCCCTTGTCCTGCGCGGTGACCCAGCGATGCCAGTCCGGCCACCAGGAGCCGGCGAGCTCGGTCGCTGTCTCGAACCATTGATCGGCCTGAGGCGGCAGGGCCTCGTTCACCCAGTGGCTATACTTGCCGCTGCCGGGCGGGTTCACGATGCCCGCGATATGGCCCGAGGCGGCGAGGACGAAGCGGATCGGGCCGCCGTAGAGCTGCGTCGCGCGGTAGGTGGACTTCCAGGGCGCGATATGGTCCTCGCGCGTCGAGATCATGTAGCTCGGCGTCTTGATCTTGCGGAGGTCGATCTTGACGCCGAGCAGCTCGATGCCGCCCGGCTTCACCAGATCGTTCTGCTGGTACATCCGCCGCAGGTAGAAGCTGTGCATCTTCGCCGGCATGCGGGTGGAATCGTCGTTCCAGTAGAGCAGGTCGAAGGGGAAAGGCTCCTGCCCGAGCAGGTAGTTGTTGACCACGAAGGACCAGATCAGGTCGTTGGCGCGCAGCATGTTGAAGGTCGTCGCCATCTCGCGCCCTTCGAGATAGCCACGCTGCTGCATCTTCTCCTCGAGGCCGCGAAGCTGCTCCTCGTCGATGAAGACGGAGAGCTCGCCCGCCTCCTCGAAATCGGTCATGGTGACGAAATAGGTGGCGGTCTTGACCCGCGTGTCGCGCTTGGCGGCCATATGGGCGAGCGTCGTCGCCAGCAGCGTGCCGCCGAGGCAGTAGCCGATGGCGTTGACCTGCCGCTCGCCGGTCGCCTGCTCGATGGCGTCGAGCGCGGCATAGACGCCCTCGCGCATGTAGTCGTCGAAGCCCTTCTCGGCCAGGTGCTCGTCCGGGTTCACCCAGGAAACGACGAAGACCGTATGGCCCTGGTCGGTCGCCCATTTGACGAAGGAGTTCTTCGGCCGAAGGTCGAGGATGTAGAATTTGTTGATCCAGGGCGGGAAGATGACGAGGGGGCGCTTCAGCACCGTCTCCGTCGTAGGTTCGTACTGAATCAGCTGCATCAGGTCGTTCTGGTAGACGACCTTGCCCGGCGTCACCGCGATGTTCTCGCCGACGCGAAACTTGCTGTCATCCGTCATGCGGATGCGGAGCTTGCCGCGGCCGCGCTCGAGGTCGGCGAGGAGGTGGGAGAGGCCCTTCAGCAGGTTCTCGCCGCCGGTCTCGGCCGTCTTCCGCAGCACTTCCGGGTTGGTAAGGAGGAAGTTGGAAGGGCTCATGGCATCGACGAACTGCCGGGTGTAGAAATCGACCTTCTGCGCCGATTTATGGTCGAGGCCCTCGACGCTGCCGACCACCGTCTGGAAGTAGCGAGCGCTGAGCAGGTAGCTCTGCTTGATGAAGTCGAAGACCTCGTTCTCGCGCCAGGCCTCGTCCTTGAAGCGGCGGTCCCGCGGGTCCTCGGTGATGACGGGGGGCGCCTCGGCACCCATCATGCGGCGGGCGGTGTTCTGCCAGAGGGTCAGGTAGTCCTGCCAGAAGCCGAGTTGGGCCTGGACCAGGCTGGCCGGATTGGCCATCAGCCGCGTCGTCATCTCAAGGAAGGCGCCGCCGATGTTCAGCGGGTCCGGCACGGCGCCGCCATCCTCCTGCCGCTTGAGGAAGTCGGCGACGATCCGCTGGCCGCGCTCGGCGACCTCGGACATGGTACGGGTGACCAGCGCCGGGTCGGGCAGCCGGAATTGGTTGGTGTCGGTAAGTTTCTCGTCGGCCATGAGGCATCCTAGCCCTTGGGGCTGGACCCTCCAACCCTGGCGCTGGCCGAGGGTTGCTTCCCTGTCAACCGGTTCCGCGCTAGTCCTGCGCCGGCAGGGAGGCCGGATGATGCGGAGCGTGCGGGCGGGGATGCTGCTGGTCCTGATGCTCGGCGGGTGCTCCGTGCCGAAGGAGGTCAATCCGGTCGAGATCTACCGCACCGTCTCGGGCGCGGCGGATGCCGGCCGGCCGCCACCGCCAGGGATGGACCGGCCACGGCCCAACCTCGCCAGCGTCCCGCCGCGGCCGGAGCGGCCGCCGCCGGAGGTGCGGGATGCCGTCTCCGCCGCGCTCGCCGCCGACCGGGAGCGGTCGCGGGAGGCGCTGGCACCACGGGAGGTGCCGGCCCGGCTAGGGGCGGCCTCGCCGGGCGATCCGCCGATCCCGGCCGCGCCGCCGCCGCGGCCCTCGCTCGCCGGCGCGGCCGCCGTGCCCTGGAGCGAAGCCCCGCCGCGGCGGGGCCGGGCCGCGCCCGCGGCACCGGCCGAGCCGGAGCCGCCGGCCATGCCGGACTTCGCGCCCGCGCCGCCGCCGCCGGACCTGCTTGGCCCGCCGCCGCGGCCCTGATCCGCGCCGGGAGCCTCGCGGGCGCCGGCGCAACCGGCTATAGGGGCAGGCCGGGCGTCTGCAAGGCCCGGCTCAACCCCGATCGGACCATGTCGATGACCGAGGAATTCCACCGTATCCGTCGCCTGCCGCCCTATGTCTTCGCGGAAGTGAACGCCGCCAAGGCCCGGGCCCGTGCAGCCGCGGAGGACATCGTGGATCTCGGCATGGGCAACCCGGACAGCCCGACGCCGCCGCATATCGTCGCCAAGCTGGTCGAGGCGGTGCAGGACCCGCGGACGCACCGATACTCCATGTCGAAGGGCATTCCCGGGTTGCGGCGCGCGCTCGCGGGCTACTACAGGCGGCGCTTCGGCGTGACGCTCGACCCGGAGCGGGAGGTGGTGGCAACCCTCGGCAGCAAGGAGGGGTTGGCCAACTTGGCGCAGGCGATCTCCTCGCCGGGTGACACGATCCTGGTGCCGAACCCGTCCTACCCGATCCACCAGTTCGGCTTCATCATCGCCGGCGCCTCCGTCCGCAGCCTGCCCTGCACGCCGGATGACGAGATGCTGGCGGCGATCGATCGGGCCGTCAGGCATTCCGTGCCGAAGCCGACGGCGGTGATCGTCAACTTCCCCTCCAATCCGACGGCACATCTGGCGAGCATCGAGTTCTACCGCGACCTCGTCGCGCTCTGCCGGCGGCACGAGCTCTTCATCCTCTCCGACCTTGCCTATGCAGAGCTCTATTTCGGCGAGACGCCGCCGCCTTCCGTGCTGGAGGTGCCGGGGGCGAAGGAGGTAACGGTGGAGTTCACCTCGCTCTCCAAGACCTACAACATGCCGGGTTGGCGAATGGGCTTCGCCGCCGGCAACGAGCGGCTGATCGGTGCGCTGACGCGGGTGAAGTCCTACCTCGACTACGGGGCCTTCGCGCCGATCCAGATCGCGGCGACGGCGGCGCTGAACGGGCCGCAGGACACCGTCGCCGAGATGCGGCGGCTCTACCGCGAGCGGCGCGACCTGCTGGTGAAGGGGCTGCGGCAGGCGGGGTGGGAGACCCCCTCGCCGGAGGGGTCGATGTTCCTCTGGGCGCCAATCCCGGAGCGGTTCCGGCATCTCGGGAGCGTGGAGTTCAGCAAGCTGCTGCTGGCGCGGGCCAAGGTCGCCGTCGCGCCGGGCCTCGGCTTCGGCGAGCATGGCGACGGGCATGTGCGCATCGCCCTCGTCGAGAACAACCAGCGCATCCGGCAGGCGCTCAGGGGCATCCGCAGCTTCCTCCAAGGTGACAATCTCGGGCCGGTGGCGGCGGAGAAGGAGCAGGTTTCGGCATGAGCAAGCCGCTTTCCATCGGCGTCGCAGGACTCGGCACTGTCGGGGCCGGCGTGCTGAAGCTGCTCGCGGCGAATGGTGAAATCGTCGCGGCGCGGGCGGGGCGGCCGGTCACGGTCGGCGCCGTCTCGGCAAGGTCGCGGGGGCAGGACCGGGGCGTGCCGGTCGACGGCCTGCGCTGGCACGACGATCCGGTGGCGCTCGCCGCCGATCCGGGCGTCGATGTCGTCGTCGAGCTGATCGGCGGCAGCGGCGGGCCGGCGCGGGCGCTGGTCGAGGCCGCGATCGCGGCAGGCAAGCCGGTCGTCACGGCCAACAAGGCGCTGCTGGCGGTGCATGGCGCGGCGATCGCCGAGATGGCGGAGGCGCGGGGCGTGGCGCTCGCCTTCGAGGCGGCGGTCGCGGGCGGCATCCCGGCGATCAAGGGACTGCGCGAGGGGCTAGCGGCCAACCGGCTGAAGCGCGTCGCTGGCATCCTCAACGGCACCTGCAACTACATCCTCACCGTGATGCGCGAGCAGGGCAGGGAATTCGCCGAGGTGCTGGCCGAGGCGCAGGCGCTCGGTTATGCGGAGGCGGACCCCTTCTTCGATATCGACGGCGTCGATGCGGCGCACAAGCTGGCGATCCTCGCGGCGCTCGCCTTCGGGCGGCCGGTGGATTTCGGCGCGGTGCATGTCGAGGGCATCCGCGAGGTGACGGCGATGGATATCGCCTTCGCCGGGGAGCTGGGCTACCGGATCAAGCTGCTCGGCATCGCCGGGCGGGACGATGCAGGGATCTCCGCGCGGGTGCATCCCTGCATGGTGCCTGTGGCCGCGCCCATCGCGCGGGTGGATGGCGTGTTCAACGCGGTGGTCGCCGAGGGGGACTTCGTCGGGCGGGTGATGCTGGAGGGGCGCGGGGCGGGGGCGGGGCCGACGGCGAGCGCCGTGGTCGCCGATCTCATCGACATCGCGCGCGGGCGGCACACGCCGGTCTGGGGCGGGGCGCTCGATGCCGCGCCGGCGGTGCCGATGGAGCGGCATCGCGGGGCCTACTACCTGCGGCTGATGGTGCTCGACCGGCCGGGCGTGATCGCGGATGTGACCGGCATCCTGCGCGACCAGGCGATCAGCCTGGAGTCGATGCTGCAGCGCGGGCGGGCGCCGGGCGAGGCAGTGCCGGTCGTCCTCACCACGCATGATTGCGAGGAGGCGGCGATGCGCGCGGCAATGGACCGGATCGCCGCGCTGGATGCGGTGCTGGAGAAGCCGGCCCTCATCCGCATCGAGGCACTGTAAACGACAAGGGAGAACAGCATGTCTGCGGCCAATCTCGGCAAGGTCGTCGACCGCAACCTGGCCTTGGAGCTGGTGCGGGTGACGGAAGCGGGCGCCATCGCCGCCTCCCAGTGGATCGGGCGCGGGGACAAGAACTCCGCGGACGGCGCCGCCGTGGATGCGATGCGGCGCGCCTTCGACACCGTCGCCATCACCGGCACCGTGGTGATCGGCGAGGGCGAGATGGACGAGGCGCCGATGCTCTACATCGGCGAGAAGATCGGCCTCGGTGGGCCGGAGGTCGATATCGCCGTCGATCCGCTGGAGGGGACGTCGATCACGGCGAAGGGCGGGCCGAATGCCATCGCCACGCTCGCGCTCGCGGAGAAGGGCGGGTTCCTGCACGCGCCCGACATCTACATGGACAAGATCGCCATCGGGCCGGGCTTCCCGGACGGGCTGGTCGATCTCGACGCCTCGGTCGAGGAGAACCTGCGGGCGCTGGCCCGCGCCAAGAAATGCGAGGTGGGCGACCTCATGGTCTGCACCCTCGACCGCGACCGGCACAAGGCGATGATCAAGGCTTGCCGGGCGGTGGGGGCGCGGATCACGCTGCTCGGCGATGGCGACGTGTCGGGCGTGATCGCGGTCAGCCAGCCGGAGACGGGGATCGACATCTATATCGGCTCGGGCGGGGCGCCGGAGGGCGTGCTGGCGGCCGCGGCGCTGCGCTGCATCGGCGGGCAGCTGCAGGGGCGGCTGCTCTTCGAGAATGACGAGCAGGTGGAGCGCGCGCGGGGCATGGGCGTCACCGACCCGAACCGTAAGTATAGCGTCGAGGAGATGGCGCAGGGCGAGGTGATGTTCGCGGCGACCGGCGTCACCACCGGGCCGATGCTGCGCGGCGTGCGGCGGACGGCCCATGGCGCCATCACCCATTCCATGGTGATGCGCAGCAAGTCCGGCACGGTGCGCTATGTCGAGGGGCACCACAATTACGAGCGGAAGCCGCTGCCGTTCTTCGGCTGATATGATGGTGGAACCTGCTCTCGGCATCGGCCGCAGCCTGACCGGACGGCGCTGGGTCTGGCGCGAGGGGGAGGCGCGGCTGGGCCTTGCCATCGCGCAGCGGGCCGGGCTGCCGGAACTGGTCGGGCGGCTGCTGGCGGCGCGCGGGGTGCCGCTGGAGGGTGTCGGCGACTTCCTCGAGCCGACGCTGCGGGCGATGCTGCCCGACCCCTCGCGGCTCATCGACATGGATGCGGCGGCCGAGCGGCTGGCCTGGGCGGTGCGCAGCGGCGAGACGGTCGCTGTCTTCGGCGATTACGATGTCGACGGGGCGTGTTCCGGCGCGCTGATGGTCCGCGCGCTGCGGCGGCTCGGCTGCACCGTCAGCCATTATGTGCCGGACCGGCTGAAGGAGGGCTACGGGCCCAATCCGGCGGCGATCCGCGCGCTGTGCGAGCGCGGGGCGACGCTGATCGTTTGCGTCGACTGCGGCATCGCAGCGCATGAGGCGCTGGCGGCCGCGGAGGGGCGGGCGGATGTGGTGGTGCTCGACCACCACAAGTCGGAGGGGGCGGTGCCGCGCGTCGCGGCGGCGGTCAATCCCAACCGGCTCGACTGCACCTCAGGGCTGCGGAACCTGTGCGCGGCAGCGGTCGCCTTCCTGGCCGTCGTCGCGCTGCACCGGGCGCTGCGCAAAGCGGGGCATTTCATCAAGGTCGAGGAGCCCTCGCCGCTCGAGCTGCTCGATCTGGTAGCGCTGGCGACGGTCTGCGACGTGATGCCTCTCACCGGCGTCAACCGGGCGCTGGTGGCGCAGGGGCTGAAGGTGATGGCGCGGCGGGGGCGGGCGGGCGTCGCTGCGCTGCTCGATGTCGGGCTGGTGCGGGACGTGCCGACGGCGCATTCGCTTGGCTTCGTGCTCGGGCCGCGGATCAATGCGGCTGGGCGGGTGGATGAGCCCGACCTCGGCATGCGGCTGCTGCTCTGCGACGACCCGGTCGAGGCGCGGGCGATGGCCGAGCGGCTGGATTCCGTCAACCGGCGGCGGCAGGAGGTGGAGGCCGAGGTGCTCGGCGCTGCCTTCGCCGCGGCCGAGGCGCAGCATGCGGCGGGGCACCCGGTGCTGCTGGTCTGCGGGGATGGGTGGCATCCGGGCGTCGTCGGCATCGTGGCGGGGCGGGTGAAGGAGAAGTTCAACCGGCCGGCCTGCGTCGCCGGGAGGGCCGGCGGGGTCGCCAAGGGCTCGGGGCGGTCGGTGCCGGGGGTGGATCTCGGCGCGGCGGTGATCGCGGCGCGGCAGGCGGGGCTGCTCGAGACCGGCGGCGGGCATGCGATGGCGGCGGGGTTCAGCTTCCTCGAGGGCCGGCGCGAGCAGTTCCATGCCTTCCTTGACGAGCGGCTGGCGGCGGCGGGGGGGCTGCCGGGGGCGGCCGACCTCGTCGTCGAGGGAAGCGTGGCGGTGCCGGCGGCGACGACCGACCTTGCCTGCCAGGTGGAGCGGCTGGCGCCCTTCGGGGCCGGGAACGAGGAGCCGGTCTTCGTCCTGCCGTGGGCGCGGGTGGTCCGGGCCGACCGGGTGGGCAAGGAGGGCAACACCATCCGCGCCTTCGTCGAGGGCGAGGCGGGGGGGCGGCTGAAGGCCATCTGCTTCCGGGCGAAGGAAGGGCCCCTGGCCGAGGCGCTGTTGGCACGGCAGGCGGGGCCGCTGCATCTCTGTGGACAGATCAGGGCCGAGCGCTGGAACGATACGGTGAGCGCCTGCCTGCATGTGGTGGATGCGGCGCAGATCCAGCCCGGCTGACGTCAGCGAATGTCAGCGGCTTGGCGGCGCGGCTGTCACGCACCGTCACGGCTTGCCATGGCATGGCGGCAGGGTTGCCCCGACGCAGCCTCCACCCGGATGGAGCGTTGCCCGGGCAGGGATGAGATGGGAGATAAGCATGCGCCGCTTGCTGCTCGCCGCAATGCTGGGGCTCGAGATGCTGTCGGGGGCTGCCTCCGCGGCGCTGGCGGGGCCGGGGCTCTCGGTGGCCGAGCCCAGGCTGCTGGCGCCTGTTCAGTATCGCCGGGACTATGCGCCGCCGCGCCGCCGGTAGGGGCCGCCGCCGCGGCGCTACTACCGGCCCTACCCGCCGCCGCGGGCGCGCTATGCTCCGCCTCCGCGTCCGTACTACCGGGCCTATCCGCCGCCGCGGGCACGCTATGCGCCGCCCCAGCCGCGTCGCCACTACTACCGCTAAGGCTGGGCGTCCAACCGGCCAGGCTGGTGTCCGTTCGCCCCGGCTTGCGGAAGCCTTTCGAGCTTGCCACAGGCCCGAAGGGATTGACGCCGCCAGGGCTGGTTCCCTACCGGCGGGTTGCGGCCCAGGCCTCGGCGATGCGGGCGATCGGGTCGACCGGGACAGCCGGCGCGGAACTGCCGCCCGGCACATCGCCCCAGCGGCGAACCGGGCCGCTGTCGAGATGGACGAAGTTGCGGCTGTTGTAGACGCCGACGCCGCCGCGCCGCATCTCGAGCGCCACATTGGCGAAGCCCGGCATCTGCGCCGCAGGCAGGCAGACATCGAGGGCGCGGGCGACCAGGTGCTGGCTGTTGCCGGCGCCACAGACCAGCGCATTCGTCTCCGGGCTGCGGAAGCCGGAGACGACGAGGAACTCGCCGCGCCAGCGGCTGCGCTGCCCGGCCTCCCACAGGATGTCGATGGCGGTCGGGTCGAAGGCGTGGACGGTGCCGTTGCGACTGTCGGCAAGCACGGTGGAGATGTCGGCAAGCGCCGCCGCATCGACCGTGCGGCCATCATGGTACACGCCGCTGAAGCGGGCGCCGGTCGCGGCGTGGCGAAGGCTGAGCCGCCGCAGGCCGGGCGCCGTGCGCTGGGTGGCGAGGGCAGGCGTCGAGAGGACGGCGGGCGCGAGCGCGCCGAGGAGGAGGGATCGACGGTGCATGCCGGCCTGCCTACCGGCGTAGTGCCGGTGGCGGAACCCTCGCTCGCGCAATCGCGTCCCACCTCCCGCAAGCGCGACCTGGAATTCAACTCCTGTACGGTGGTGTCTGTGAAGTTGGCACGCTCAGGGTGTTACGCCGGCCCGGTGACGGCATGGGACATCGCGCTTGCGCCAGGTCAGTGTCGCGGAATCGCCACAGCGCCGGGCTCGTCGGAGAGGGTCTCGTTGCGGAGCAGGACGGAGGGGTCCACGCCCTCACCGAGCGAGAGGGCAATGCGAACCTGGCTGCCCTGGTCGTCGACGGCGGCGACGCAGGCGGGCCGTTGCCCGTCGCGTTCAGGCGGCAGCGGTCGGTGATGGGTCCGCGCGGCGCGCAGGATGTTGCGACCGCTGATAGAAACGGGCGCGATGTCGGTGAGCGCCATCGCCTCGTCCTGGCTGTTGCTGACGTGGATGAAGCCGATGCCGAGCTCGCGCTGCGAACGCTTCAAGGCCGTGCGTCGCCAGGCTGGGGCGACATTGTCGAGTGAGGCGAGGTACGGCAGGCGGGCGTTTGACTGGATAATCATCGAGGGGCCGCACTCGAGCGGCGGCAGCTTGGTGGCGTTGCTGTCATGGACGAGGATGTCGCCCTCGGAAATCGCCTCGTGGCCGACGATCATGCGCCGCGTGCTGGCCTTGGCGCAGGCGCTCGGGCCCAGCAGGCAGCCGACTGCCGACGGGCGGTCTCCTCGGAGGACACGGCAGCGCTGGAGGCGCATGACAAGGGCGAGGAGCGTCGGCGAGGTGGCGCTCGAGATCAGTGCGTCGATTACCAAGCGGCAGGGTGTCGCGGTTGCTGGCGACCAGCGTGGTGGGGGCCTGTTCGTCGTAGCTGAGGGTGAGGGCGTCCATCGTCCCGCCGGGGACGCCGGGCGGCAGGATCGGCAGGGTGCCGTGGCGGGGTGCGGCCAAGGCTGGACGTTGCCCGCAAGGCGGTGTAGTGGAGCCGCCCGCGGATCCGATCGGGTCCGGCGCAGGCCTGTCCCCATCGTCTAGAGGCCTAGGACACCAGCCTTTCACGTTGGTAACACGGGTTCGAATCCCGTTGGGGACGCCAGCCCGGCCGCGGCATCAGTCCAGCCAGCCGAGGGCAGCGAGCCTTCCGCGCTCGCCCTGCAGGAACCGCTCTCCGATATCGGCCCGCCAGCGCAGCTCCGGCGCGATGACGTTGCGGGCGCGCGTGCAGGCGGCCTCGCGGGCCGCGGCTACCGAGGGGCCGGTGCCGGTGACGATCATCGCATGGCCCGAGCGGCGGCGGACCAGCAGCTGCCCCTCCGCGTCGCGCCGCGAATCGACCAGGTGGTAGTGGCGCAACGCCTCGCCCTGCGGCGGGTCGAGGAAGAAGAGCGGCACGTCGTCGCCCGGCGCGGCGGTCTGGTCGACGGCAGGGAAGGGGGGGACGGTCAGCACGATGGCGACCGACCAGCCGGGCGTCGTGGCGAAGCCTTCCGACCCGCCCTCCGCCATGCGGCGGAAGAGGTCGCCCCAGCCATCGCGCTGCATGGCGGCCAGCACGGCAAAGCCGGGATTGCCGAAGCGGCAGGTGAATTCCAGCGGCAGCGGCCCGCGCTCGTCAACCATGAGGTTCAGGTTGACGTAGCCGACATGACCAGCGCCGGCAAGATGCGGCGCGACACGGGCAAGCGTCGCCTCGAACAGCCGTTCGGCGCCTTCGTAGCTTGCCAGCGTGCCCATCTCGCCGGTCATCTCGCCCATCTCGCCGGGGAAGAAGCGCTTGTGCTCGAAATCGATGCAGGCCGGGCGGAGGAAGCGCTGCCCGTCGAAATAGGCGCCGATGCCGACCTCCACGCCGGCGAGCCGCTCCTGCAGGAGCACGCCGCCGGAAGCGCCAAGCCGCATGGCGCGGCGGAGCATGAAGGCGAGGTCGGCGCCTGCGGGGTGCTCGCCGACGAAGGTCGGCAGGTGGGAGTCGTCGAATTTCAGCGCATGCCGCCCGGGATGCGCCGCAAGCCAGGCAAGCGCGGCCTCCGGGTTGGGGAAGGCACGGCTCCCGGCGACGGGCAGGCCGGTCTCGCGCAGGATCGCCTGGCCGAAGGCGCGGTCGTTCTCCAGCCGGTCGCCGAAGGCGCTGCCGCCGATGACGCGATAGCCCTCGGCGCGCAGCGCGTCCTGCAACGGGCCGCGATTGGCGCGCTCGAACAGGACGAGGCCGTCGCGCCCGACCCAGCCCAGCTCGGCGCGCCAGTCGGGCACGGGCTCGATGAGGCCGCCGAAGGCGCGTTCCTCCGGCGGGTCCTCGGCATGGACGCGGACCTCGTGACCCTCCCGCATCAGCGCGAGATAGATGTCGCCGAGATAGACCCGTGGCCCGATCGCCAGCACACGCATCGCCCGTTCCCGTCCGCTTCCGCACGGCAACGCGGGGAGCTGCCGGCCGTTTTCGGGCCAGACAACCGGAGTGGACGATGGGTGAGCTGGAGGCCTTCGCGGAAGGCCGTGAGGAGCTGGAGGCGGCGCGCCTGGCGCATCGCCCCGGGCTGGTGGCGGCGATGCAGGCGCGGCTGGCGCATCATGGGCTGCTGGACCCGCCGGCGGATGGGCTGCTGGGGCCCGGCACGCAATGGGCGCTCGGCGCCTTCGGCCGCGCGGCGGGGCTCGGCTTCGAGGGGGCGCTGACGCCGCCGGCCGCGGCGGCGCTCCTGCGGGAGGGCCCGGTGCTGCCGCTGCGGCCCGATGGAAGCCTGGCAGGCCGCATTGCCGCGGCGCTGCTGCGGCGTGGCGATTGGCTGTGCCGCGATCCCGGCTGCTCGACCGTCGTCTATGTCGAGGGCATGGACGAGACGGGGCGGGCGGTGCCGCGGCGGCCGGATAGCTTCGATGACCTGCGGCTGCTACTGCGCATCGCGGCCGGAGGGCAGCCGGAGATCCTCGGCGCCTGGGCCGCGACGACGGCCTCCGGCCGGCCGGCGGTCGAGGGGCCGGCGGAGCCGGAGGGGGCGCCGCGCCTCGCGCTGGGCCAACACCGCGCCTGGGTGATGGGCCGGACGGCCATCGGCACGGCGCTGGAGCAGGAGGCGCTGGTCCAGCTCCTGCCCCTGCCGGTGACGCGGGATGCCGACCGCGACTTCCGCCGCCAGGGCGATCCGCGCGAGCGTGGCCTCTACCTGATCGACCAGCATGGCGGACAGGATGCGCCGGCCGCGGAGGTGGGGGGGATCGGCGCCGGTTGCCTCGTCGGCCGGAGCCAGGAGGGGCATGGCCGCTTCATGGCCCTGCTGCGGGAGGATCCGCGCTGGCAGGCCAATGCCGCGAATCTCTTCACCACCTCCCTGCTCCGGGCGGAGGAGGTCGTGGGCTGACGGGCGTCAGGCCGCGCGCGGGGCGATCAGCTCGGCCAGCAGCGGGTTGGGGAAGCGGCGGTCGAGCGTGACCGCGAGGAAGAGTTCGTGGATGCCCTTGAGGGAGTGCGCCTCGAGCAGCTGGCCGCTCGCCAGCTCGTCCTGCACGACGATCGGCGGGATGACGGCGAGCCCGGCATCCTCGCGGGCCAGCAGCCGGATCATCGCCATGTCGTCCACCTCGGCGGCAATGGTGACCGTCAGGCCGAGGCGGGCGAGGAGGGTGTCGAAGGCGGCGCGAATCGCCGTCTCCGCGGTCGGCAGGATCAGCGGCTCGCGCGCCAGCAGGGTGGCGAGCGGGGCGCCGGCGCCGATCCGCCGCGGCGTCCCGATCAGGCCGACCGGCTGCTCGTCGAGATGCTGGATGAGGTAGCGCCGCCCGGCATCCCGCGCCGGCTGGATGTTGGTCAGCACCACGTCGAGCGTGAGGGTCTCGAGCCCGCGCAGCAGGTCGCCCTGCAGGCCGGAGCGCAGCACGACCTCCACATCCGGCCGGCCGAGCAGGCGGCGCAGGAAGCGCATCTGGAAGTTGCGCGAGAGGGTGGCGAGGGCGCCGACGCGGAGCGCCCGGCGCGGCCGCCCCGTCTCCCGCAGGGTCGCGGTGAGGTCGGCGGCGGTGCGGAAGATCGCATCGGCATGGTCGAGGGCGAGGCGGCCGGCCTCGGTCAGGATGAGGCTGCGGCCCTGGCGCTCGAACAGGTCCTGCCCGAGCGACTGCTCGAGCGTGCGGAGCTGGGCCGAGAGGGCCGAGGGCGAGAGGTTCAGCTGCCGTGCGGCGCCGGTCAGGCTGCCCTCATGCGCGACGGCATGGAACAGGCGCAGGTGGTGCAGGTTGAGTGCGGCCATCGTTCCATCAGACCGAACGGTATGGCGCAAATAATGTGATTTTCTAGAATGGACGCAAGAGCTATCCGGGCTGCGTCCGTACCGATCGGAGCTGCCCGATGACCTTGCCGCTGCCCGTGCTGTCGCCGCCCCTGCTGCTGCTCCCGGCCCTCGTGGCGCTGGGCCGCCACGGGCGCCGCCCCGGCGCCCTGCCGCGCCTGGCGGAGAGCGGGGCGCTCGCCGCGCTCGTGCTCGCGCTCTGCGGCGCGCTGCAGGCGGCGGTCGCCGGGCCGCAGGCCTTGGCGATCGGCGACGGGCTGCTGGCGATCGTGCTGCGGCTCGACCTGGTCGGCGCGGTGATGAGCCTGCTGATCGGCTTCATCGGCTGGGTGGTGGTGCGCTACGCCCGCAGCTACCTGGATGGCGAGGCGCGCGAGGGCGCCTTCCATGGCCTGCTGCTGGCGACGCTCGCAGCTGTGCAGGTGCTGGCGCTCGCCGGCAGCCTGGCGACGCTGGTGCTTGCCTTCCTCGCCATCGGCCTCGGACTCCGCCGGCTGCTGATGTTCTATGCGGCGCGGCCGGAGGCGCAGCGGGCTGCGACGAAATTCACGCTCGTCTCCGGGGCGGGCGACGTGGCGCTGGTGCTGGCCTCGATCCTGCTCTGGCACGGCTACGGCACCGCCGACCTCGCCGCGATCAACACCGCGGCCGCGGCCGGGTCCGCGCCGGCCGGGACAGGGCTCGCGGTCGGGCTGCTGGTGCTGGCGGCGCTGCTGAAGAGCGGCGCGCTGCCGCTGCATGGCTGGCTGACCGAGGTGATGGAGGCGCCGACGCCCGTCTCCGCGCTGCTGCATGCGGGCATCATCAATGCCGGCGGGCTGCTGCTCATCCGCCTGGCGGAGCCGATGCAGGCGAGCCCGGGGGCGATGGCGGCGCTGGTCATCCTGGGCGGCTTTACCGCGCTCTTTGCTGGCCTCGTGATGCTGACCCAGGCGGCGGTGAAGACGGCGCTCGCCTGGTCCACCATCGCGCAGATGGGCTTCATGCTGCTGCAATGCGGGCTCGGCCTTTGGTCCCTGGCGCTGCTGCATATCGTCGCGCATTCGCTCTACAAGGCGCATGCCTTCCTCGCCTCGGGCACCGCGGTGCAGGCGGTGCTGGCGGTGCGGCGGCCGGGGCCGGTCGCGGTGCCGGGCCTCGTCGCGGTCGGGCGGGCCTTCGCGCTGGCGCTGGCGATCTACGCGCTGGTCGCGGGCGGCTTCGCGCTGGCCTTCGGGGCGAAGAGCGGGCAGGCGACGGCGCTCGGGGCCATCCTCATCTTCGGCGTCGCCTATTTGGTGGCGCAGGGCCTGGCGGATGCGGCGCCGCGCGCGCTGACGCGGCGCACCATGCAGGCCTCGACGGCGGCGGCCATCGCCTACTTCACCTTCCACCGGCTGGCCGAGGCGCTGGCCGCAGGGGCGCTGCCGGCGCCGCCGGTGCCCGGGCCGCTGGAGACGGCGCTGCTGGTGCTGACGGTCCTGTCCTTCGGCTTCGTCGCCGTGGCGCAGGCGCTGTTCCCGCACTGGGCGCACCACCCGGCGGCGGCGGGGCTGCGGGTCCATCTTGCCAACGGCCTCTACCTCAATGCGGTGCTCGATCGGCTGATCGGCGGCTTCCGCACCACGAAACCCCTCTGACCGGGCGGAGCGCGACCATGCTGACGAGCCATGAGACCATCGTGCCGCCGGCGCTCGCGGCCCTGCGCGGCGCCGTCGAGGCGGCCATCCGCGCCGTCCCGCCCGCCTTTCCGCTGGATGCGACGGTGGCGGTGAACCCCTTCCTCGGGCAGGCGGGGGAAGGGCTGGCGATGGCCGCGGCGCGGCTGGCGCGGGTTGCGGGGCTGCGGCTGACGCCCGCGCGGGCCGACTTCGCCGCGCGCATCGAGGCCGGGCAGATCGCCGAGGAGGACCTCGCCGCGGCACTCGCGGCCTGCGACCTGCAGAGCCGGCCGGCGGACCTTGCGGCGCTGCGCCGGGCGCTCGGCACCGAGCCGCCGGCGCCGCGGGCGCTGCCGACCGTGGCGGAACTCGCCGGGCAGGCCGCCGGGACGGACTGGCCGGGCGTCGTCGCCCGCTGCATCGGGCTCTGGGCTGCGGGGCATTTCGACCGCGGGCAGGCATTGTGGACGCCGGCGCCGGGGCTCGATGCCTATGCCGCCTGGCGGGAATGGGCGACGCATGACCTGACGCCGGAGCTGGCCGGGCTCACGGGCTTCTGCGCCCATGTCGCCGCCGCGCCGGATACGGCGGAGCGGGCGATCCTCCGCGCCGTCGCGCGGCTCGGGCTGACCGAGGCGGCGGCGCCGACTGCCTTCCACCGGCTGCTCGTCGATCTCGGCGGCTGGGCGCAGCATGCGCGCTGGCTGCTCTGGCAGGCCGAGCAGGCCGGCGGGCAGGATGCGACGCTGCTGCATCTCCTGGCGATCCGCCTGGTCTGGGAGGAGGCGCTGCTCGCCGCGCAGGAGGGTACGATCGGCGCCGCCTGGCGGGAGACGGTCGCCGCCCATGCCGCGCCGCTGGTGCCGACGCCGGAGCAGGTGACGGATGCGATCCTGCAGGAGGCGGCGGAGCGGGCGCATCAGCGCCGGCTGGCGGCGACGCTGGCCACGGCCGCGCCCGTCGGGCCGGCGCGGCCGCGGCTGCAGGCGGCCTTCTGCATCGACGTGCGCTCCGAGGTCATCCGGCGGCACCTGGAGAGCCTCGATCCGGGGATCGAGACGCTGGGCTTCGCCGGCTTCTTCGGCCTGCCCGTCGCGCACCGGCCGCTCGGCTCGACCGAGGCGGAGGCGCATCTGCCGGTGCTGCTCAACCCGGCGCTGGCCACGCGCAGCGGCGTGCCAGCGGCCGCGGAGGACGAGGCGCGGATCGCCTCGCGGGCGAAGCGGGCCTGGGGGCGGTTCCGCCAGGCGGCGGTCTCCTCCTTCGCCTTCGTCGAGGCGGCCGGGCCGCTCTATCTCGGCAAGCTGGTCTGCGATGCGGTCGGGATCGGCGGCAAGGACGCGGCGCCGAGCCCCGCCCCGGCCTGGGCCGAGCCGCCGGACGCGGCGGCCAAGGCGGCGACGGCGGCGGCGGTGCTGCGCGCCATGTCGCTTACCACGAACCACGCGCGGCTGGTGCTGCTGCTCGGCCATGGCGCGCGCGTCGCCAACAACCCGCATGAGAGCGCCTATCACTGCGGCGCCTGCGGCGGCCATACCGGCGAGGTCTCCGCCCAGCTGCTCGCCTCACTGCTGAACGACCCGGAGACGCGGATCGGCCTCGCCGCCTATGGCATCATGCTGCCGGCGGACACGCTCTTCCTCGCCGGGCTGCACGAGACGACGACCGATGCGGTGACGCTCTACGAGGACAGCCCGGCGCCGCACCATGCGGCGGATATCAGCGAGGCGCGGCGCTGGCTCGAGGCGGCGGGGGCGCTGACCCGGGCGGAGCGGTCGCTGCGCCTGCCGGGCAGCTCGGCGGAGTCGATGCCGGCGCGGGCGCGGAACTGGGCGGAGCCGCGGCCGGAATGGGGCCTCGCCGGCTGCGCCGCCTTCATCGCGGCGCCCCGCGGCGCGACGCGGCAGGCCGATCTCGGCGGGCGTGCCTTCCTGCATTCCTATGACTGGAGGCAGGACAAGGGCTTCGCCACGCTCGAGCTGATCCTGACAGCGCCGGTCGTGGTGGCGAGCTGGATCAGCCTGCAATACTACGGCTCCGCTGTCGCGCCGGCGCTGTTCGGCGGCGGCAACAAGCTGATCCACAACGTGGTCGGCGGCATCGGCGTACTCGAGGGCAATGGCGGGCGGTTGCGCGCGGGCCTTCCGTGGCAGGCGGTGCATGACGGCGAGCGGCTGGCGCATGATCCGCTGCGCCTCTCGGTGCTGGCCGAAGCGCCGCGCGAGGCAATCGCCGCGATCCTCGAACGGCACGAGGCGGTGCGCGCGCTCTTCGACAACGGATGGTTGCACCTGTTGCTGCTGGAGGGCGGCAAGGTCGTAGCGCGCTACCGGCCCGGCTGCGGCTGGGCCGAGCTGCGCGGGCTGCCCGCCGCCGCCTGAGCGGCGCCCGTCGCAACCCAACCGGCTGGTCTACAAGGAATGGCTGCTGCGGAGCGGGACGCCACACTGCTCCGCAACCGGGAAGATGAGTGGATTTTGACGTCTGATACAGCAACCTCTGTTTGCAAATTGGGTGACCAAACAGGGTCGCCGGACTAGGACATATCACCGCGTAACGACGTGTCGCTCACCCGCGCCAGGCCGTCCGCGCCGCCGCCGAAGCCGACCGGGGGTGCCCTGCCCGGGCGGCTCCTGCGCGCCGGCTTCGCCCTCGCCGTGCTCGGGACCACGCTCCACTTCATCCACGACCGCTTCTTCGTCACCGCCTCTGACGTCGCCATTATGGCCGGGCGGACGATCGTGCTGCGTGCGGCGATCGATGGCCGTGTCGTCGTGTCGCCCTGTAGCCATGGGCAGAAATTTCGTCGAGGGCCATGTCGTCGCGCAGGTGGTGAACGACCGGGCCGATACCCAGCGCCTCGACGAGTTGCAGACCGCGCTGGCGACCGTCGAGGGCGAGATCCCGGCGCTCGAGCAGCGCGCGGCGGGCACCGCGGGGCCGCTCAATTCGGCGATCCTCAGCGCGGAGGCCTTCCGCATCCGCCTGGACCAGCTCCGCCCGCGGACCGCTGAGGCTGAGGCGGAGGCCGTGGCGCGCGGCGGAAGCGCGGCTGAAGCGCGGCTGAAGGAGGCCGCGGCCGCGGCCGCGCGCGGCGAGGCGCTGCAGCGCGGCGGCTATACCAGCGCCGCCGCCGTCGACGTGCTGCGGCGCGACCTGGCAGTGGCGCGGGACGGCCTCCGCGCCGCGACCGAGCGCCGCAGCGCGCTGCTGGCGGAGCACGAGGGCGCCTCGCTCGGCGTCCTCGCCACCGACAATGCGACCGACCGCTCCATCTCGCAGCAGACGACCGACCGGCTGACGCCCACCCTGGTGGAGGTGGATGCGATGCTGGCCGAGCGCCGGGCGCGGCGCGCGGCGATACAGCAGCAGCTCGACGCCGAGCGGCAGCGGGTCGGCCTGCTGCGCGAGGCGCCGCTGCGGGCGCCGATCGGCATGGTCCTGGTGCAGCTGCTGGCGCAGCCCGGCGAGTTCGTGCGCCCGGGGCAGGATGTCGCGCGCTTTGCGAGCTTTGGCGAGCGGCTGGTGCGGAGGGAGGTGGAGGAGCGGGTATTCCGCACCCTGGCGATCGGCCAGCGGGCCAGCCTCCGCCCCGCTGGCGCGCCGGCGAAGCTGCCGGGCGAAATCGTCGAGCTGGTGCCGACCAGCCTGCAGCCCGGCGCGCCGCGCATGCGGCCGCAGGCGGTGGTGCAGCTCGGCGGCTTGAAAGGCCTCTCCGAGACCGGGCGCAGCGGCGCGGTCCGGCTCGACTAGGCGGCCGCATCCCCATGGAACCGGCCATCCTACTGGCCCCGGCCTTCCTGCCGTGCCTGTTGGTCCTCTCGGCCAGCCTGGCGCTGACCTTCGTCCGGCCGAGCCAGCCCGCGATGCGGCTGGCCGCGGCCGGGCTGACCGGCCTGCTGCTGGTGCGCTACCTGGCCTGGCGGGCGCTCGAGACCCTGCGGCCGCTCGACCTCGACGTGATGGTGCTGCCGAGCTGGGGCTTCTTCGGCATCGAGCTGCTGGGGAGCCTGGCCGGGCTGATCCTGCTGCACGTCCTGTCGCGGACCTGCGACCGCAGCGCCGAGGCGACGACGCATCCGGTCGAGGAATTTCCCGGCGGGCCGCCGCTGATCGACCTGCTGATCCCGACCTCTAACGAGCAGGCGGAGATCCTCTACCGCACCATCGTCGGCGCCATGTCGCAGGACCATCCGCGCTTCCGCGTCTGGGTGCTGGATGACGGCAAGCGGTCCTGGCTCGCCGGGATGTGCCGCAAGCTCGGCGCCTGCTAACGGACGCGCGGCGACAACAGCCACGGCAAGGCGGGCAACATGAATGCCTGCCTCTGGTGGCTGCTGGACGCGGACTTCATCGCAACGCCGCTCTTCCTCCGCCGCGCCGCGGCGCTGCTGCACGACCCGCAGGTGGCGCTGGTGCAGACGCGGCAGCATTTCTTCAACCCTGATCCGATCCAGCTCAATCTCGGCGCGGCGACGCTGATCCCGGACGAGCAGCGCTTCTTCTTCGACGTGATCCTGGCCTCGAAGGACGCGCACGGCACGGCCTTCTCCTGCGGCACCTCGGCGCTGGTGCGGGCGAGCAGCCTGGCGGCGATCGGCGGCTTCCCAACAGAGAGCGTGACGGAGGACCTGCTGATGCCGATCAAGTTCTCCGGCATCGGCCAGCGCACCGTCTACCTGAACGAGCCGCTGACGGCCGGCCTCGCGCCGGAGGGGCTGCACGAGGACCTGACGCAGCGCGGCCGCTGGTGCCTCGGCACCATGCAGATCGTCCGCACGCCCTAGGGGCTTTTGTCGCGCGGGCCGACGCCCTGGCTGGTGCGGATGCACACGCTGGACACGGTGCTGTTCTGGACGATGACGCCGATCCTGCGCATCCTCTGCATCACCGTGCCGAGCCTTTACTGGTGGACCGGCTTCGTCGTGGTGCAGGCGGACCTGCCGGGCCTCGTCGCCAAGCTCGGCCCCTACCGGCTGAGCTGCGTCATCTTCCTCGGCTGGGTGAGCCGCGGGACCAACCTGCCGGTGCTTGCGGATGCGATGTCGCTGCTGGCCTGCCGCGAGTCGCTGCGGGCCAGCGTCATCGGCCTGTTCGGCTTCAGGAACCAGACGTTCAAGGTGACCGCCAAGGGGGCGACCCGCGACCGGACCGTGGTGCAGTGGGGGCTCGCGGGCGTCTTCCTCGGCCTGGCGGGCCTCACCCTGGGCGGCATCGCGCTGCGGCTGGTCACCGGCCCGATCGAGGGCACGCCGCCCGATGTCGAAGCGATGACGCTGTTCTGGAGCATCGACAACGTGGTGATGCTCGCCGTCGCGGCGATGATGTGCGTCGAGGCGCCGCGCTACCGGAAGGAGGAGCGCTTCGCCCTCGACGAGCGCGCCGATGCGGTGGTCGGCGGCGAGCGGGTCGTCGTGCGGCTGGACAACCTCTCGCTGGGCGGCTGCCGGATCGTCTTCCCCATGCCGCCGGCGCTGCGGCTGGGCGAGGAGATCCTGGTGCGGGTACCGGATGTCGGGGCGATCCCGATGCAGGTGCGCGGGCTGCGCGAGCCGGTCTGCCAGCTCGCCTTCGTGCTGGAGCCGGAGGCGCGCGCGGCGCTGCTCCGCAAGCTGTTCTCGGGCGACTACCGCACGTCGGTCACCGCGCTGAGCCCGCTCGCGCTCTGCGGCATCCTGTGGCGGCACGCCTTCCATTGAATGGTCATGGCCTGACCAGGGCGAGCAGGAGCGCGGCCAGCAGGAGCACGGCAACCGTCGACAGGGCGAAGGGCAGCATCACCCGGTAGGCCTCGCGCTCGCGGCCGGGGGTGCCGGCAAGGCTGCAGGCGATCGACATGCGCACCGGCGAGACGATGTTGAGCGAAAGCGCCGCGGCATGCTGGAGCGCGACGGCGGCGGCGAGGTCGAGGCCGGCCGCGGCCGCGAGGCTGACCTGGGCGGGCATGAACAGCCCGTTGGCGGCGTTGCTGCTGTTGGCCAGCGCGCCATAGGCCGCCGAGACGAGCGGCATCAGCACCACTGCGCCATCTCCCAGTGCCTGGTAGATGCCCTGGGCGAGGCCGGTGGCGATGCCGGAGCCGGACAGCACCTCCGCGATGGCCGAGAAGGTGAAGATGCTGAAGACGGCGAGGCGGCCGGTCGCCCAGGCCGTCCGCCACTCGGCGGGAAAGGCGCCCGCCTGGCCGCGGGCCAGGCCGGTCACGAGGGCGGCCACGACCAGCCATGTGCCGGCATGGAAGAGGGGCGACCAGGCCGGTGCGCCGGCGAAGGGCTGCATCCGGCCCGCCTCGGAGAGGAGATGCTCGAGCGGCGGGATCAGGCGGGTGGCGGCCAGCCAGCCGATCAGGACGGCGAAGGGCAGCATCCGGCGGGCCATGCGGCGGAGCGTCGCGCGGTCGGGGCGTTCGTCCAGCAGGGTACGGAGCGCGATGACCGGGCTGTAGGCGGCGAGCATCGCCGTCTCCGGGCCGAGGAGTGCGGTTGCCAGGATCACCGATGCAAGGCTTGCGCCGAGCCAGAGGGCCTCGCTTGCCCGCTCGCCCCAGCCGGCGCCGAAGCCGGCCCGCTCCGCCAGGCGCCAGTAGAGTGCCAGCCAGGCGATGTTGAAGGCGACGACGGGAATGCTCGCATGGAGGGCGAGCGTCGCCGGGTCCGTGCGGGCCAGGGCGGCGGCGATGATGGCGCCGCTGCCCATGGCGCCCCAGAGGATCATCGTCTGGCTGAGCAGGGCGAAGGCGAGGCGCTGTACCGGCTCCATCGGCAGCCGCTGCACCAGCGCCATGGTGCCGATGATGCCGACGCCGAAGCCGGTCGCCGCTTCGGCGAAGGGGCCGATGAGAAAGCAGGCGGCGAAGAGCAGCCGGCGCGCGGCGCGGGGATCGGGCGGAGCGGTCGGCGCCGGGGCGGCCTCGCCCCGCCGCGCCGCAACCTGCCAGAAGAGGAGCCCGCCCAGGATGTAGGGCACGACGATCCAGCCGATCCAGGTGCCGCGGGCAAGGGAGAGCGCGGCATCCGCCAGCCCGTAATCCCCCGGCGCGGTCGTCAGGGCGACGGCGAGGGCGACGGCGAGGCCGCAGAGCGAGGCGCCGAGCGTGCCCATCCGGCCGCTGACGATGGCGCCGATGACGACCAGCGCGGGCAGGGTCCAGAGGAGGATGATCAAGGGCCGCGCTGCCTCGCCGGGTCTCGCGCCCGGGTGGGACGCTCAGCGCATCATGGCCGATGCGGAGCGGGGGCCGCTATGCCGGGCGGCGCATGGCTGCCGCCGCGGGTACCGGGGGCTAAGGTGGCCTCCAGTCGCTCCCGCTCGTGGTTCGGTCGAGCGGCTGGCGTCGACCGGGTGATCCCCCGCCCGGTCGGCGTCCGCTCAAGCCCTGGTGGAGCGCGCAGCCGAGCGGATGAGGGCGAGGGCGAGGCCGGCGGCCAGGGCGTCCTCGGTCAGGGCGCGGGCCCAGTCGTGGCCCGAGCGCGTCCGGCCGCCCCGCGCCGCGCGGCCGATCAGCGTGCCGGCGACGGCGCCGAGGAGGCCGATCACGGCGCCTTCGGTCTGCGAGACGCCGCGCCCCGCTAGCGCCGCGCCGCCCAGGGCGCCGAGGCCAAGGCGCACCACGAAGGAGGGCAGGATTCGGCGGTCGGGCGCGAAGGGCATCTTGTCGCCGGCCATCTCAGCGAAGGCGGCCATGGTGGCGAGCTGGCGCGACCCGGGGCTGGAGGGAATCCAGCCGGTCCGCAGGCTGCCGAGGGAGGCGGCCCAGCTCAAGGCGGCCACCCCCGACATGGTGCGCAGCCCGGACAGGACCCCGATGCCGAAGGACCCCCAAAGGCCCGCTGCCGGGCCGATCATCCGCTCCTCCATCCGCGCCTCCTGCCGATGGGGGCAGAAGGCGCGGGGCCGCCGATGGTTGCGGGGAGTGGCCGTGAGACCCAGGGCGGCTTCAGCGCAGCAGGGGGCAGCCGCCCTCCGCGAGCGGGCGGAAGGCCTGCTCGCCGGGGACGGTCTGCACCAGGCGGTAGTAGTCCCAGGGGCCGCGCGACTCCTCGGGCCGCTTCACCTTGAAGAGGTGCATGGCATGCACCGTGCGGCCGTCCTGGCGGATGTAGGTCTCGCCGAAGAGCGGGTCCTGGAAGGGGGCGCGCTTCATCGCCGGGATGGCCTGCCGGGCATCGTCGGTGCCGGAGGCGGCGACGGCCCTGAGATAGGCGAGGGCTGCCGAATAGACGCCGGCCTGGTTGGTGCTGGGCGGGCGGCCCATCCGCTCCTGGAAGCGGCGGCTGAAGGCGCGGGTCTCGTCATTCATGTCCCAGTAGAAGGCCTCCATCAGCAGCAACCCCTGCGCCGCCTGGAGGCCGATGGCATGGACGTCGTTCACGAACATCAGGAAGGCGACGAGGCGCTGGTTGCGCGTCAGGCCGAACTCCGCCGCCTGCTTGATCGCGTTGCCGGAATCCGGCGAGGCATTGGCGAGGCCGATGACGTTGGCGCGGGAGGCCTGCGCCTGCAGCAGGAGCGAGGAGAAGTCCGTCGCGCCCAGCGGGTGCCGGGCGGCACCCATCACCCGGCCGCCATTGGCCTCGATGAACTCGCCCGCATCGCGCTGGATGGCATGGCCCAGCGCATAGTCGACGGTGAGGAAGAACCAGCTCTGCCCGCCGCGCTCCATCATCGCCCGGGCGGCGGTGCGGCCGATGGCGTAGCTGTCGGTCACCCATTGCACGGTATTGGGCGAGCAGGCGCGGCCGGTGAGGTCGGAGGTGGCGGTCGAGGAGGCAAGGAGCGCCATCCGCGACTCGCGCGCCACGGTGTTGACGGCAAGGCCGACGGCCGAGTTCGGCACGTCGACGATGGCGTCGACGCCCTCGACGTCGAGCCAGCGCCGGGCGATGGCGGAGCCGATATCGGCCTTGTTCTGATGGTCCGCCTGGACGATCTCGACGCGGATGCCGCGCCTGCCGCCGGCGAAATCCTCGGCCGCGAGCCGGGCCGCGATGACGGAGCCCGGGCCGTTGGTGTCCTGGAACACGCCGGCGGTGTCGTTGAGGACGCCGACGCGCACCACATCGCCCGAGATCTGCGCCCGCGCCGCGGCCGTGCCCGCCAGCAGCATGGCGGCGATGCCGAGCCGCCCGATCCATCCGGTCATCGCGGTCCTCCCTCCTGCTGTCGTCATGGTCAGAGCTGCCGGTCGGGCAGGTCGACGGTGATGCCCTCGAGCGCGGGCGTCACCGGGATCTGGCATGCGAGGCGGCTGTTCGGCCGGCGCTCGGCCGCGGCGCCATCGAGCAGGGCGTCCTCGCCCTCCGCTATGGCGGGGAGGCCGGCGGCGTCGACATAGACATGGCAGGTGGCGCACATGCAGTTGCCGCCGCATTCGGCGACGATGCCGTCGATGCAGGCGTTGATCGCCGCCTGCATGAGGCTCTCGCCCCCGACGGCCTCGACCGGCGTCGCGGTCCCGTCCGGCTGGACGAAGGTGATGGTCGGCATCCGTGCTTCCCCTTCAGGTGGCGACCAGGGGGCAGCCGCCCTCGGCCATGGGGCGGAAGGCCTGGTCGGCCGGCGTCGTCGCCACGAGCTTGCAGTAGTCCCAGGAGTAGCGGGATTCTGCGGGCGCCTTCACCTCCAAGAGGTAGGCGGGGTGGAGCTTGCGGCCATCCGGACGGATGGAGCCCGGGCCGAAGGCGTCGTCATCGGTCGGCATGGCCTTCATGCGGTCGACCACGGCGCGGCCGGAGGCGCGGTCGCCAGGGGCGGCGCTGGCCACCGCCTTCAGCAGGTGCAGCGCACCGCCGTAGCTGCCGGCCTGGAGCATGTTCATCCGCCCGCCGTTGATCTTGGGCGCCAGCCGGGCGGAGAGGGCGCGCGTGCGCTCGTTCAGGTCCCAGTAGAAGGTTTCGGTGAATTGCAGCCCCTGCGTCGCGGCGAGGCCGAGCGCGTGGACGTTGCTCAGCGCCATCACCAGCCCGACCAGGCGCATGCCGCCCGAGCGCGTCAGGCCGAACTCGGCGGCCTGCTTGATGGTGTTGGAGAGATCCGCGCCGGCATTGGCGATGCCGAGCACCTTGGCCCGCGAGGCCTGGGCGGCGATGAGGTAGGAGGAGAAGTCGGTCGTGCCGGGGAAGGGATGGCGCACCGCGCCGAGCACGCGGCCGCCCGCGGCCTCGACGAAGCGCGCGGTGTCGCGCTGCAGCGCATGGCCGAAGGCGTAGTCGGCGGTGACGAAGAACCAGGCATCGCCGCCGGTGCCGACCGTCGCGCCGCCGTTGGAGCGGGCGAGCATCCAGGTGTCGTAGGCATAGTGGACGGTGTTCGGCGAGCATTGCTGGCCGGTGAGGTCGACCGTCCCGGCGCCGGCGACGATGCAGACCTTGTCCTTCTCGCGCGCGACGCCCGAGACGGCGAGCGCGACGGCGGAGCCGACGCAATCCAGCACCGCGTCGACGCCGTCGCGGTCGAACCACTGCCGGGCGATGGAGAGGGCGACATCCGGCTTGTTCTGGTGGTCGGCCTGGACGATCTGGACGGGCAGGTTGCCGCCGGCCGCGGTGAAGTCCTCCACCGCCTGGCGCACGGCGGCGACGGAGCCCGGGCCGGAATCGTCGCGGAAGGGACCGGAGAGATCGGTCAGCACGCCGATGCGGTAGGGCCGCGGCTGGGCCTCCGCGGTGCCGGCGAGGCTTGCCGCCAGGGCGGCCGAGCCGGCCATCAGGCTGCGGCGGTGCAGGTTCGTTGTCATTCCTATGTCCCTCCCTCGTTCCCGTTCATGCCGCCGCGGCGTGCAGGCGCAGCGGCAGCCGCGCCAGCCCGCGCAGGGTGTTGTTGTAGCGCCGCTCGGGCGTGCCGGTGATCTCGATGGCGGCCACGCGGCGGGCCAGGGCCTGGAGGATCGCCTCGCCCTCCAGCCGTGCGAGGAGCTGGCCGACGCACATGTGCACGCCATTGCCGAAGCCGACATGGCCGCTGCCGCGGCGGGTGATGTCGTACTCGTCCGGCCGCTCCCACTTGCGCGGGTCGCGGTTGGCGGAGCCGAGGAACATCAGCACCTTCTCGCCCTCCTCCAGCGCGATGCCGCCGAGGCGGACGGCGCGGGCGGTGGTGCGGAAGAAGGTCTGCACCGGGCTCTTGAAGCGCACCGCCTCCTCGAAGGCGGCGCGGGCGAGGGCGGGGTCGGCGCGCAGCCGGGCATACTGGCCGGGGAAGCGGCCGAGGCAATAGAGCGCGGCGCCGATGCCGTTCACCGTGGTGTCGAGCCCGGCGGAGAAGAGCGAGCGGGTCAGCAGCTCCGCCTCCGTGCGGGTGATCTCGCCGGCATCGGCGGCGGCGTGGATCTGCGCGCCGAAGCCGCCGGGCGCCAGCCTCTCCTGCCTGCAGGCATCGGTGACCCAGGAGAGGTGCGGGGCGGAGCTTTCCAGCGCCTCGCGCCGCAGCGCGTTGTCGGGGCCGAAGGCGTTGAAGACGACGGCGGCATAGGGCAGGGCATGCTCGCGCCCCGCCTCCGGCATGCCGAGAGCATCGGGGAAGACGGAGAGCGGATAGGCCTCGGCCAGGTCGGCGATGCCGTCGATCTCGCCGCGCGCCGCAAGCGCGGTCACCAGGCGGTCGGCAGCGGCGGCGAAGCGCTCGCGCAGGCCCTTCATCGCGGCGGGCGAGAGGACGCGGGCGAGGATGGCGCGGGCGCGGGTATGCTCGGGCGGATCGGCCTCGAGGATCATGCTGCGCGGCCGCCAGGGCGTCTCGCGGGCGAAATCGGCGAGGCCGACGCCGCGGCTGGAGCAGAAGCTCGCCGAGTCGGAGAGCACCGCATGCACCTCGGCATGGCGGGCGACGGCCCAGCAGCCGTAGCGCCGGAGGCGGACCACGGGCCCCGCCTCGCGCAGCGCCTCCATGTGCGGAAAGGGATCGTCGAAATAGGCGAGGGAGAAGGGGTCGAGGTCGGAGACCGGCGCCTCGTGGAGGATGGGGGCGGGGCTGGTCATGGGCGTCCTCCCAAGGGGCAGGGGCGTGGCACGGTCGACAGGCCGGGCGCCAGGCGCCATACCTGCGGCGCGGCGGCGGCCATGGGGGCAGGGTGGGATCGGGCAAGACGAAGCAGGCGGGCAGCGTCCTCGATCTCACGGCCTATGTGCCGGCACTGATCACCTTCGTCTCCAACAAGCTCAGCCGCAGCGCCTCGGCGCTTTACCGCCGGGAATTCGGCGTCGGCATCATCGAGTGGCGGATCATCGCCCTGCTCGCGGTGGAGCCGGGGATCGCGGCGAGCCGCATCTGCCAGGTGATCGGCCTCGACAAGGGACCGGTCAGCCGGAGCCTCGCCCTGATGGAGCGCGAGGGGCTGGTCGAAGTCATGGCGGAGGCGGCCGATACCCGGCGGCGGCGCATCGCCCTGACGCGAGCCGGGCGGGCGCTGCACGACCGCATCATCCCCGTGGCGCTGGAGCGGGAGCGCCGGCTGCTCGAGGGGCTCTCGCCGGCGCAGCGGCGGGCGCTGGTCGAGGCGCTGAACCGGCTGCACGAGAACATCGCTGCGGTGAACCAGCCGGTCGCGATCCCGCCCGCGCCGCGCCGCCGCCGCTGAGGCGCGCGCGTCCCCGGGCCGTGCGGTGCCGGCGGCAGGCGTGGGGCGGCTCATCGGCGCGCACCTCATCGAAGACGTTCCTGGACCCTTGGCCGATTCGGTAGCACGGGCAAAGTTGCCATGGCAACCATGACGCGCCCGCTCAGGGCCGGATGACCTCCGGCGCGCCGTCGTCGTAGAGGCGCCCCAGCACGCCGGCGCGGCGGGCGAGGATCGCGCGGCCGTTCAGCGATCCCTTGTCGGTGACCTCGCCCGCGTCGAGCGAGAGCGGCTCGGCGAGGAACATCGCCCGGGTGATGGTGAGGGAGGAGGCGCCGCCGCCCGCGGCGTTGACGCGGCGCAGCCCCTCCGCAACCGAGGCGGCAAGCGCGGGATCGCCGAGCGAGCCGCGGTGATGGTCGTGCGGGATGAGCAGCAGGCCGATCTCGTCATGGTCCTCGCCGACGACCAGCACGTCGCGCGCGGCATCGTGCAGCGCGGCGAGGATGCGCAGCCGCATGGCGCCCGCATGCACGCGCGTGCCGGAGGCCAGCTTGAAATCCTCGGTCAGCCGCCCGTCGAAGCGGAAGCCGCGCGCCGGGTCGGCGGGGTCGATCCAGGCCAGGGCATCGCCGGTGATGAAGAAGCCTTCCTCGTCGAAGGCGGCGGCGGTGGCGGCCGGGTCCTCCCAGTAGCCACGCGTCACGTTGGCGCCGCGCACGCGGGCCTCGAGCTTGCCCTCGACCGGCAACAGCTTCAGCTCGACGCCGGGGACGGGCGTGCCGATGCAGCCCGAGGGTGCATCCTCGATATGGGTCGCGGTGATCACCGGCGCCGTCTCGGTCAGGCCCCAGGAGGAGACCATGGGGATGGTCCGGCCCGGCGCATGGGCGCGCGCCAGATCCTCGAGGCGGCGCCAGAGCGGGGCAGCGAGCGCGGCGGCGGCGTAGAGCATCACCTGCATCTCGGCGAAGAAGGCGCGGGCCAGCGCATCATCCGCCTCGAGCCGCGGCACCAGCAGCTCATAGCCCTTCGGCACGTTGAAGCTGAGCGTCGGGGCGACCTCCCGGAGGTTGCGCAGCGTGCGCTCGATCTGGCCGGGCAGCGGCCGGCCGTCATCGATCCAGAGCGTGCCGCCGTGGCGCAGCACGAGGTTGAGGTTGTGGCTGGAGCCGAAGACATGGTTCCAGGGCAGCCAGTCGAGCAGGACCGGCGGGTGCTGCCGCAGGAAGGGCCAGCCCGCCGTCACCTGCTCCTGGTTGGTGGTCATCATGCGATGGCTGGTGACCACGCCCTTCGGCATGCCGGTCGAGCCGGAGGTGAAGAGCAGCTTCACCGGCGCATCGGGGTCGACGGCGGCGATGGCGCGGTCGACCGCGGCATCGGCCGGGTGGCCGAGCAGGGCGTCGAAGGGCTCGGCGCGCGGCATGCCGGCCGGGTCGGCGCAGAGGATCGCGGCGCCGTCGGCCTCCTCGGTCGAGAGGGCGCGGGCGAAGCGAGCGGCGCTCTCGGCATAGATCAGCCCCGGCTTCACCAGGCGCAGCACATGCCGCAGCTTGCCGAGATCCTCGCTTATCAGGCTGTAGGGCGTGGACACCGGGGCGTAGGGGACGCCGACCGCCTGGGCTGCCAGCGCCAGCAGGGCATGCTGGATGGAATTGCCGGAGAGCACCGCGACGCCGCGCTGCGGGCCGAGGCCGCGCTCCAGCAGCCCGCGGCCGATGCGGCGCACCGCCTCCGCCGCCTCGGCATAGGTCACGCCATGCCAGGGCCCGTCGCCACCCTCGCGTTCCCGCAGGAAGGGGCGGTCGGGGGCGCGTGCCGCCCAGGCGAAGAGATGGTCGGTGATGCGCGCGGGATGGTCGGGCAGGCTGGCGAGCGAGCGCAGGATCCAGCCGCCGGCGGGCCGCGGGTCCAGCCGGAGCTGCGGCCGGGCGAAGAGCGGCGCCTCGGCGCCAACCGATTGCTGCATGGCGTGTCTCCCCACCGCGCCCCGGACCGGCTGCCTTGGGCGCCAGGCCGTCGTCGCGCCGATTATTATGGATCTTATTTAACTATATCGCGGAACGTGGACAAGCGCGGAATCGGTGCCTGCGCCTCCTCGAGCCGCGAACCGGAGAGCTTGGGTGGGCGGAGCCGGCCAGGGGCAGGCGGCTACCGCTCGAGGGGCGCTGAAAGGCGCCGGATGTGGGCGGCCGGGCGCTGCTGCGGTGACGCCCGCTTGCCGGGTACCCGGCCTGCCGGCAAGCTGCCCCGCGATCGGTCTCGGCGGTTCATGACCTCGCGCCCGGCGGCGAGGAGGCAGGGCGATGGGGGAAGCGGAGGAGGTACCGGAGGGTTTCGTGCCGGCGACGCATGGCGGGCCCTATGCGAGGGAGCTTGGCCCCTTTTGGTCGAAGGTGGAGGAAGCGCAGGTCGTCCTCGGCCTGCGGCTGCGGCACCGGCACTGCAACTCGGCGGGGGCGGCCCATGGCGGCTTCATCGCAACGCTTGCCGATCTCGGGCTGATCCATGCGGCCTCGGTGATGCGCGAGCGAGCGGGCTGGCCGCGGCACTTCCTCACCACGGTGACGCTGAACATCGATTACGCGGCGCCGGCCAGGGAGGGATGCTGGCTCGAGATGCGCGCCGAGGTGCCTCGGCTCGGGCGCACGCTCTGCTTCACCGAGGGCGCCATTCTCGCCGATGGGCGGCGCGTGGCGCGGGCCAGCGCCGTCATGGCGGTGCTCGGGCCGCGGGCATGAGGCTCAGGCGAGCATGAGCTCCCGGTATCCCCTGGCCGTCACAGCGTCGCACCAGGCGCGGTAGTTCGGCGCGCTGCCGGCATAGCGGGCGACGACGCGGGTCTGCTTGCCCTCGACATTGCGGTTGACGCCCGTCATCCAGGAATCGACCTGGAAGGTGAGCAGCCCTTCGGCGCAGGACAGAACATGGTCGTGCCAGGCCTGCACCGCCTCCGGCCGGACCTCGATGCGTGTCAACCCCCGCTCCTGCGCGTGGCGCAGCAGGCGCGTCGCCCACTCGACATTGTATTCGATGCTGCGGGGGATGTTGCCGAGGGCGGTATGCGGGCCGAGCAGCATCAGCATGTTGGGGAAGCCCTCGACCAGCATGCCGAGGAAGGTGCGCGCGCCGCCGGCCCAGGCCTCCTTCAGGCGCCGGCCCTCCGCGCCGCGGATGTCGATGCGGTCGAAGGCGCCGGTAAGGGCGTCGAAGCCGGTCGCGTAGACGATGATGTCGAAGGCCTGCTCGCCCGCGCTGGTCTGGATGCCGCCCGGGGTGATGCGCTCGATCGGCGTCTCGCGGGTATCGACCAGCCGCACGTTCGGCTGGTTGTAGACCTCGTAGTAGCCGGTCTCGAGCGGCAGGCGGCGGGTGCCGAAGCCGTGGTTGGTCGGGATCAGCCTCTCCGCCAGCGCCGGGTCCTTCACGCGCTGGCGGATCTTGCGGGCGACGAAGTCCGAGATCTCCCGGTTGGCCGCCGGGTCGGTCAGCATGTCGCGGAAATTGCCGACCCAGATGCCGAAGCCGGGCGAGGCGTAGAGCTCCTCGTAGAAGGCCTCGCGCTCCTCCTTCGTCACCTCGAAGGTGCCGCGCGGGTCCGTCGTGTGGATGAAGCAGGAGAAGGTCTCCTCGCAGCGGCGGAAGATCTCCGGGTAGCTCGCCTTGATTCGCCGCTGCTCCTCCTCGGTGATCGGGCGGTTGTGCAGCGGCGCGCACCAGTTGGGCGTACGCTGGAAGACAGTGAGGTGGCCGGCGGTCTTCGCCACCTCCTGGATGGTCTGCACCCCGGTCGCGCCGGTGCCGATGACGGCGACGCGCATGCCGGTGAAGTCGACGGGCTCCTTCGGCCAGTGCGCGGTGTGCCAGGACCGGCCGGCGAAGCTCTCCATGCCTTCGATGCGCGGCAGGGTCGGGGCGGAGAGCACGCCGACCGCGGTGATGAGGAAGCGCGCGGTCTGGCGGCTGCCGTCCTCGAGCGTCACGGTCCAGCCGCGCATCGCCTCCTCGTACCGCGCAGCGGCGACGCGGGTGTTGAACCGGATGTCGCGCCTGAGGTCGTACCGGTCGGCGACGTGGTTCAGGTAGCGCAGCGTCTCCGGCTGCGGCGCGAAATGCTCGGACCAGCTCCACTCCTGCAACAACTCGGGGTCGAAGGAATAGCCGTAGGAGTAGCTTTCCGAGTCGAAGCGCGCGCCGGGATAGCGGTTCCAGTACCAGGTCCCGCCGACGCCGCTGCCGGCCTCGAAGACGCGCGTGCGGAAGCCGAGCTGGCGCAGCCGGATCAGCTGGTAGAGGCCCGACATGCCGGCCCCGATGACGATGGCGTCGTGGTCGAGGCCCTGCATGGTTCCGCTCCCCGCCCGATCCGGACCGCGTTCCGCCGGTGCCGGGCGAGGCTAGGGTGGGTGCCTGGCGGCGTCAATTTCACCGGCGGCCGCGGCCGGTTCGTGCCGGCTGTGGATTCCCGCCCCGTGCCGTGCAGCTTCGCGGCGCTCCGTCACGTTAGCCGGGGCGATACGGGGATGGCGACGGAAGGGCAGGGCAGATGGGATCTGGTGCAAGGCTGGGCGGCGGTCGGGGTCGGGGCTTCGACCCTTATGCATCTGGCGGGGGCGGGGCGATGTCCCTTGTCGCCGCGGGCCTCCTCGCGGGCGCGGCCGGGGTCGCGGCGATGACGCTTGCGGAGAAGCTCGAGCAGAGCGTCACGGGGCGGCCGAATTCCTACGTGCCGGCGCATACGCTGGAGCGGCTGCTCGGGCTCAGGGCGCGGCCGGACCGGGAGCGGCTCGGGCTGAACTGGGCGATGCATTGGGGCCAGGGCATCCTGCTCGGCATCGCCCGCGCGGCGATGGCGCGCGGCGGCATCGGCGGGCCCTTCGGCTCCTTCCTCTTCCTCAATCTCCGCCTGCTGAACGACCAGAGCCTGGAGAATGCGACGGGCATCGGCGCGCCGCCCTGGACCTGGCCGCGCGACGAGCAGGTGGTCGATATCCTGCACAAGGCGGTCTACGCCTTCGCCGCAGGCGCCGTCGCGGATCGGCTGGTGACAGGCCGGGCCTCGCCGGGCACGGGCGAGGAGGAGCCGGGCTGGCATCGCGCGGACCATGCCGCGCGGTCCCGCGACCTGCATCGTGCCAGCCTCGCGCGAGCGGGCTGAGACCCGCATCAACCATCGTCAGGGACAAATCCCCATGTCGGACTCCTCCGCCATCGCCCCGCCGCGCGGCCATCCGGCGCTTGCCGCCGGCGTCATGGGCTTCGCCCTCGGCGGCTTCTTCGACGGCATCATGCTGCACCAGGTGCTGCAGTGGCACCACTTCCTCAGCCTCGCGGGCGGCGAGGCCTGGCGCGACATCCGCATGCAGATCCTGGCCGACGGGCTGTTCCATGTCGCCGTCTATGCCATCGCCCTGCTCGGCCTCTGGCTGCTGTGGCGGGCGCGGGGCGGGCTCGGCGGGGCGTGGGCCGTGCTCGGCTGGGCGCTGCTCGGCTTCGGCATCTGGCAGCTCGTCGACGTGGTCGGCTTCCATTGGATCGTCGGCATCCACCGCATCCGGGTCGACGTGCCGAACCCGCTGGCCTGGGATATCGGCTGGCTTGCCGTCATCGGCCTGCCGCCGCTGCTGGTGGGCGCCTGGCTGCTGCGGCGGCAGGGCGGCGATGCCGGGCCCGGGCGCCGGGGCGGCACGGCGATGGCCGCGATGCTGGCGCTCGCGGTGATCGGCGCGGCGCCGGTCGCCTCCCTGCCGCCGGCCGGGGTGACGACGGCCGTCGTGCTGTTCCGGCCCGGGCTCGGGCTCGAGCGCGCGGTGGCGGCGGTCGCCGCGGCCGAGGGGCGCATCCTCTGGGCCGATGCCTCGGGCGAGCTGCTCGCCGTCGACCTGGGGCGGGAGGGGAGCACCTGGTCGCTCTATCGCCACGGCGCGCTGCTGGTGGGCAACGGGCCGGTGGCCAACTGCCTGGGCTGGATGCGGATCTGACGTAGTCTGGCGCGCCGGCGGCAGGGCCGGCGACCGGTTGCAGGGGAATATCCGCATGCCGCTGAAGGACGAGACCCGCGCCAGGCTGAGGCGGGTCAGCACCGCCACGCTCGCCACCGCGCTCTACAAGCGGGGCTTCCGCATCCAGTCGATACAGGACGTCCGCCCGGTGCATGCGCCGGGCGCCGAAAGCATGGTCGGGGAGGCCTTTACGCTCCGCTACATGCCGGCGCGGGAGGACCTGAACCGGCTCGAGGTCTTCCGCGACCCTGGCCATCCGCAGCGGAGGGCGGTGGAGGAATGCCCGCCCGGGCATGTGCTGGTGATGGACAGCCGGAAGGATGCGCGGGCGGCCTCGGCGGGCGGCATCCTCGTGGCGCGGCTGATGGCGCGCGGCGTCGCCGGCGTCGTCACCGATGGCGGCTTCCGCGACTCCGCCGAGATCACCACGCTCGGGATCCCGGCCTATCACCAGCGGCCGGCGGCGCCGACCAACCTCACGCTGCATCATGCGATCGAGCTGAACGTGCCCATCGGCTGCGGCGATGCACCGGTCTTCCCCGGCGATGTCATCGTCGGCGATGCGGATGGCGTCATCGTCCTTCCCGCGCACCTGGCCGACGAGATCGCGGTGGAGGCGACGGAGATGACGGCCTACGAGGATTTCGTCACCGATCAGGTGAAGGCGGGCCAGAGCATCCGCGGCCTCTACCCGGCCACCGACGAGGCCAACCTGGCACGTTTCGCCACCTGGCGGGCCGAACGGGGGCGCTGAGAGGCATCTCAACCAGTCATTGAACAACCGCCTGGCGCGGCCACCGTCAATCCTTGCTCGCGCTTTTTTGAGTGATACGGCGCTCTTCCTGCTGCCCATGCGGCCAAAAAAGCGCGATCAATCCCAAGGGGATGTTGGGGGAAGTTCAGATGTCGGCGGAACTGTTGATCAGGGGCCAGCGGTCCCCTGAGCGCTACTCGCACGCCTTCGGCGGCAGCGTGGAGCGCCTGCCGGAAGGCTGGGTCTGCGGGCGGCACTGCGACATCGGCGGCGATCCGGGGCGGCCGGTGCGGGTCGGCCTGGTGCTGCTGCATCCGGGGCTCGGCGTCGCGCTCCTCGATATCGGCGAGCGGACCGAGGGCGCGGAGGAGGTGTTCCGGGCCCGGCTGGAGGAGGCACGGTTCGGTGCCATCTTCGGCGGCTACCTGCCGGTGCTGCATGGCTGCCTCGGGCCCGAAGAGATGCCGGACGTCGCCGAGATCACCCGCGCCTTCGACCAGGTGCCGCCGCTCAGCGTCTCCGGGGGGAGTGCCTGGATGTCGACGGTGTCGCGGCTGATCGTCCCAGTCGACCGGGTCTGGGCCGACAATTGGGCGGGGGCGGCGAATCGCGGTGCGGCGCCGCAGGCGGCGGAGCCGGTGCGGCAGGGGAATGTGGTGCCGCTGCGCCGGGTCGCGTCGGTACAGCCGCCGGCGGCGGAGCCGGAGGACATGGTGCTGCCGGCGGAGCCGCCACCGGTGCGGCCGAGGAAGCCCTGGCTGGTGGCGGCGGGCGCGGGCGTCGCCCTGGCGGCGGTGGCGGCCGGGCTGTGGCTCGGCTCGATGGGTCGGCCGGAGCCGGCGGGGCGCAGCGCGCCTGTGGCGGCTGCCGAGGCCGCGCCGGCCGAGGCCGTGCCGGTCGCGGCATCGGCGCCCACCGTGGCGCCCTCACTGCTGGTCGCTCCGGTCGCTGCCGCGGCCGCCATCGCTGCGGCCTCCGTGGCAACCGCCCCGGCGGCGCCCGTGGCGCAGCGTCCGCTATCACGGCCAGTGCGGCTGGAGCGGCCGGTGCGGCTGGAGCGGCCGGTGCGCGCCCGCCCGCCGGCCAAGCCAGCGCAGCGGACGGTGGCGTCCCGGCCGGGTCGGGGGTGAGCGGCGGCTACTGGTAGCCGCCGGTCTTCTCGCGCTCCTCCGCTGCGGCTTCCTGCGCGCCGGTATCGACCTTCTTCTCCTCGCCTTCCTTGGGGGAGGCGGGCTGCGGGGTTGCCGTTGCGGGCTTTGCCTTCTCGTCGGCCATGGCGGATTGCTCCCTCGGGTGAGGAGGGGCAACTGGCCGGGCGGGGCGAAGTTCCGCCGTCAGCGCCTGGGGAAGTCCGCGGGCGACAGGCGGCCCAGCTCCGTCAGCAGCATCGGCCAGGAGCGCAGGCCTTCATCGAGCGAGGCAAGGCGGAAGAACTCGTTCGGCGCATGCGCATCCTCGTCCGGCATGGCGAGGCCGAACATGAGGCTGTCGATGCCGAGGCTTTCCTGGAACAGCGTGGTGATCGGCACGGTGCCGCCGGCCCGGGTGCGGACCGGGCGCCGGCCATGCACCCATTCGGTGACGCGCTCGGCGGCGAGCAGCAGCGGGTGGTGCGGACCGAGGGTGAAGGCGCGGGTGCCGCCCGGGTTGTAGCGGAATTCGAGGGCGACACCGGGCGGGCAGCGTGCTTCGAGGTGGCGGCGGAGCGCGGCCTGGGCGACTTCCGGCTCCTGGCCGGGGACGAGGCGCATGGTGAGCTTCGCATGCGCCTCGCAGGGCAGCACGGTCTTGCCGCCGGCGCCGGTGTAGCCGCCCCACATCCCGTTCACCTCGATGGTCGGGCGGACGGTGATTCGCTCGCGGAGCGTGTAGTCCGGGTCGCCATAGGGAGAGGCGCCGAACGAGGCGTACCACTCCGCCTCTTCGGCGGGCAGGGCGGCGCTCTCGGCGCGGATGTCCTGCGTCACCTCCATGGCGCCGTCGAGGAAGCGCTCGACCAGGATGCGGCCCTGCTCGTCATGCAGCGAGGCGACGAGTCTCGCCATCTCGTGCAGCGCGTTGCGGACGGCGCCGCCGACGCGGCCGGAATGCGCGTCCTTCGCCGCGGTGCGGAGGCTGAACTGCAGGGCGGCGATGCCGCGGCAGCCGACGCTGACCGTCGGGATGGTGGTGCTGGCGCGGCCGCCATCGGCGGAGAGCATGGCGTCCGCCGCGAGCAGGTCGCGATAGCGCGCGATGACGGCGGGGAGGGACGGGCTGCCCACCTCCTCCTCGCCCTCGAGGAAGAATTTCACGTTGATCGGGCAGCCGCCCTCCGTGACGAGGAAGGCGCCGACGGTCTCGACCGCGATGAGGGTGGAGCCCTTCACGTCGGAGGCGCCGCGGGCATAGAGGCGGCCGTCGCGGATGGTCGGCTCGAAGGGCGGCGAGTGCCAGAGCTCGAGCGGGTCCGGCGGCTGCACGTCGTAATGGCCGTAGAGCAGGATGGTCGGGCGGCCCGGCGCGCCCTGCCAGGCGGCGTAGACGGCCGGCTGGCCGCCGCCATCGAGCAGCTGCACATCATCGAGGCCAAGGGCGCGAAGGCGGTCCATCAGGAATTCGCGGGCCGCCACCATGCCCCCGGCATAGGCCGGGTCAGTACTGACGGAGGGGAGGCGCAGCAGCGCCTCCAGCCGCCCGAGGATCGCGTCGCGCTGGCTTGCGAGGTGGCGAATTGCGGCGTCGCTCATGGAGAGGCTTCCTTCAGCGTCAGAGGACGAGGCCCGCGACGGCCAGCAGGGCGAGGCCCAGCGCGGCCATGGCGGGAATGGCGAGATGCGGCCCCCAGCGATCGGCAAGGCCCCCATCGCCAGGGCGCCGAGCGGGCCCATGCCGATGCAGATTGTGCAGCCCGGTTTGTAGGGGTAATGTTCCGCCCCGAACTGGGGCATAAGATAGGCTGCCCCGGAAGGGGTTGCGATGGAAGCCAAAATTCGCTCGTTGGCGGTCAGCGTGCGTATTCATATGTTCGCTTCAGCCAGCCCGAACAGTCAGCCGGCGACTCCCTGCGGCGCCAGCTGGAACGCTCCCGCGAGTATGCTGCCGCCCTTGGTTTGGCGCTGGACGATAGCCTGCGGGATCTCGGCGTATCGGCAGCTGCCGGTCGCAACCGAACGACTGGCGCCCTCGGCGAATTCCTGCGAGCTGTAGAACGGCACGACGTTCCACCGGGATCGCATCTGATCGTTGAAAGTTTGGACCGCTTATCGCGCGAAAAGCCGACCGCTGCATTGCGCGGCTTCCTCGACCTGATCGAGGCCGGCATTACGGTGCGTACCTTGACTGATCGGCAAGTCTATTCCGAAGCGAGCATCGCTGAGTCCAGTATGACGCTCTTCGGGTCTCTTATGGTGATGGTCCGCGCCCATGAAGAAAATGCGATCAAGGGCGACCGCGTGCGCTCGCGGAAACAACAAAAGGTTGCCGCTGCTATAGAGCACGGAACGATTATGACCGCTTCATGCCCGCGCTGGCTCGAAGTCGTTGAGGACGCCGGGCAACGCAAGTTCCGCGCGCTTCCCGACCGAGTAGCCGTGGTCCGGCGGATGTTCGAGCTAACTGCCGCAGGCGTAGGTGTGGATAAGCTGGCCAAAATTCTCAATAGCGAAGATGTGCCGCCATTCAGCGTGGGCTCCAAAGGGTGGCACGCTTGGTGTTTGAAACGGATCATCACTGGTAGAGCAGTTCTCGGTGAACTCCGGCCGCAGCGGCGAAATCTGACCACCAACGGCGAACGCATCTTCGCAGACCGAGTGATTGAGAACTACTACCCGGCAGTCGTCACGCTGGCGCAGTGGGAGCGCGCAAATGCTGCCCGCATCGGCCGTAGGGGCACTGGCGGACGGCGAGACAAGAACATTACGAATTTGCTCAATACTCTGTGCTACTGCGCCAGCTGCGGCGGGCGCATGCGGGTCCGCAGCAAAGGGAAAAGCTATCTGGTCTGCGACTCTAATTTCCGCGGGTTAGGTTGTCCAAACAACGTGCATTACGACTACGCCAAGCTAGAAGGCATCCTGCTGGAACGCCTGGGTGGGCTCGCTCTCGACCCTTCGGGCCTGGACACCGATGCCGAGGCGAGGCGGCGTAATGACGAGATCACTTTGCTTGAGAGCGAGATCGCGCGCGCGACAAAGCGTAGCGCCAGTCTGCTCCTAAAAGCAAACGATGATGAGCTGAGTGAGACGATATGGACAGCCGTGCGGGAGCTGAACCAACGCCGCAAGGAAGCCGAGACGAAGGTCGCCGCCCTGCGAAAGCAGCTGCTCATAGTTCGAGGCGCTGACAGCGTTGAGGAACATCAGAGCGCGATGCTTCGGGTTCGAGATGCCGCCATCGCTGGCAATTTCGAAGCGAGAGCCCGCGTTGCTGAGGGCTTGCGAGCCGTGGTCGATTTTGCCTTGTTCACCCGCGAACGCCGCAGTGTATTGGTGTCATTCGGCGCGATGGTGGCTGCTCACGAGTTCCGAGATGGCGAAGAGCTGGCGAGCTTCTTCCCCGGTCGGGCTCGCCATGTGCCTAATGATTGGCGGCCGTGGCTGGCGAAGCTTCCGCCCGGCGAGAACGACGTGCTGCGGAAGCGCCGTCAGATTGCACTTCAACGAGCAGGGCGGGGAGATTTGGTTGCACAGTTTCCGCTTGGTGGCGGTGCCTTCCAGCCTGACCGCGCCGACTTTCCACTTGGTGGCGATGGCACTGCAGTAAAAATCAGCGAACGGGAGCCCGACGCATCGCGTAGCCCGATGTCTGCGGACCTTGACGATGTTCGCCGATGTACCCCCGACGAGGAGGCAGCATTTCGGCGGTTCGATTAGAGTTACTCAATGCGGCTCGGCCGGGGCATCGCTGAACGCAATTCCATGCGGCTATGGCCCACGTCCTTATGAGGCGCTATAGCCTTGCACGTTGCAGTACACGAGAGCGCCCGTTGTGACGCGTTGCCTGATCGTCCCTTTGTTGTCGCCGCTCACCGCGAGAATAGTTGTCATTTTTACCTCAAAGCTTGGGCCGGGTGCGGCCAGAGTTCGCTGTATTTAGGCCCTAGCGGCTGCTGACCGGCAGCTGCGCACTGCGGCGAACCGTCCTGCCCGCAGTGGTGGTAGCCGTGCTGGTGATCAGGTAGGTGCGCGCGTTCGTGCCGCCGCTGGCCCAGCACCGGACTGAGTTCGGCGTGGTTGCGACCGCGCTGATCGTCAGCGTGTCACCCATGCCGCCATTATGCGTGACGGTGGCGCTCGTGATGGCATCGCCTGTCGCCAGCCAGTCAGAACAATCGAACGAGTAGTCCAGCACCTCGGCGCTGTCCTTAACGGGGAATTTGAGACGGCTCATGCGAGGCTCTTAGGCTCAGCGGGGACGGGAGCAATGGTTGATTCAGCGGATGGCGCTGCAGTGCGGTGCCCATCCAGCGGCAGGACAGCTCGCAACTCGGCCACGCTTGCCGATAGTGTGTCGGGCGTAAAGAAACCGACCTCGTCGCGCCAGAGCGCGCGGTCCTGGCCAACAACCGCCTGGACAAAGTCGGACTGCATGATGGCCGGGAGGAGCGCGCGACGAGCCGCGGCATCGTCGAATGGCGGATGGAGATGGTTGACCCGCAGGATGGCGAGGTTGCCGAAGGGATCGAGACGGTCGATGGAGACGCTCCGCCAGCGGCGCAGCACAGGCACGAGGTCCGGGGTTGCCTGCTCCCACCAATCGACCTCACCCGTCTGCAGCGCCGCGGCGGCGGTCGCGGGATCGGGCATCGGGGTCCACTCGACGCGACCAACCAGAGCGCGCTTGCCACCTGCGAGGAAATCCGCCCCCTCCTGCCGGGGTTCATAGCCGTCAAAGCGGGCATAAACGGCGCGAGTTTCAGGCTGCCATTCGGACGCCACGAACCGGAATTGGGCACTGCCGATCACCTCGCGCACTTGCTGAGCGGGGTCGGTTGCAGCGATGCGCTCGGGCATGATGAAAGGAACGCTAGGTGTTGCCTTGGCCAACGCGCGGGGCAGCAGCGGGAACGGGCGCCTGAGCCGGAACCGGAGGCGGCGGTCATCGAGCACGATGAGTTCAGCCGTCAGCGTGAACAGCGTCTGGCCGAGGGCGTCCCGCCCGCCCCAGCGCTGCAGGCTCGCCACGCAGTCGGCAGCCCGGACGGGTTCGCCGTCGTGGAAGCGCAATCCGCGGCGTAGGACGATGGTCCAGGTGAGGCCGTCATCCTCAACCAGATGTCCCTCCGCCATCTGCGGCCTCGGCTTCAGGTCGTCTCGCAGACCGTAGAGCGTGTCGTAGACCATGTAGCCGTGGTTCCGGCTGACGAAGGCTGTCGCCCAGACCGGATCCAGCACCGTCAGGGGAGCATGCGGCACAAAGCGCAGGGGCCGGGCACCGCCTTGAGCTGTCGCTGGGCAGCAGAGCGAGCCCGCCGCCGTCGCCGCCATGCCCCCCAGAACGCCACGTCTCTGGACCAGCATCCTCTCCTCCATCCTACTGCGTTTCAGTCCAGGCGCCGGTCGACCTCCTCCGCTGCGCGCAGACCGGTCCAGTGCGCCTGCCCGACGGTGCTGTTGGACAACCAGTCGCCGCAGAACGCGACGCGCGGCAACGGCCGGAGCGCGTGGAAGTCGCGGAGTGCCGCAACGAAGCCGGTAGGGCGCTTGCAGACCGCCTCGGGTTGGCGCGAGATGAAACGGTCGAGTACGGTGGCGCCGGCGGCCTGCGGAACGACGTCCACCACGTCCTTCCAGGTGAGGTCGAGCAGCCCGTCGTCGTCTTCAGCGGCATGCGCGCGGCATCCCGCATCCTTCCAGGCGGTGCCGACCAACGTCCGACCGTCGCCGAGGTCGGTGAAACGCACGCTCGCTGTCCGGGTGGAACAATCCGCCGCCGGCAGCACGTAGCTCTCCGGAAGGTCGCCCCCAGGCCGGTCGAACAGGAAGTAGGCGAGATGGTGGCCCGAATACTGGACCTGCCGGAGGAAGGGGCGCGGTACTCGTCGAGGTTCCCTATCATCGCGGCGACGCGGCTGCCTGGCACCGCGACGATGGCGGCGGCAGCGTGAATGGTCTCGTGCTGACCGCCCGTCGTCTCCACCTCGAGGTCGACGCCACCGGACCTCCAGGCAAGGTGGCGAACGACGTGGCCAGTGCGGAGTTGGACGCCGGCATCGGCCGCGAGGCGGTCACCAAGGGCGCCGGTCAATCGACCCGGCCCCCCGTCGCGGAAGCTCCACCAGTTGTTCGCCCAGGCATGGCGGCCTGATGCGCCCCAGAGCGTCCAGCCCAGCGAGTAGTCACCCTCGGAGTAACCGCAAAAGAGAGCAAGGCACGGCTCGAGGAAGTAGTTCACGAAGGTCGGCGAGAGCCGGCGAAACCAGGCGCAGGCGTCATGGCCGTCCAGCTCGACACAGGTGGTGATGTCACGTGGGTCGGAACGCAACACCTGTCGCGCCGCGGTCGGTAGGGCGGCGAGCAGCCTCGCTTTCTCGGCGAGTGGGATCGCCGGGTGGCGCGCTGCATCGAGCAGGCTGAACTCCTCGAAGCGCACAACCTCGCGGCGGCGGACGAGCACGTTCCAGCGGTGCAGATGGGTCAGGTCGGCGACGTGCTCCTCGCCCTAGATGCCGAGCGCGCGAGCCTGCTCGATCAGGTTTGTCTCGGAGCCTAAGAATGCATAGGCGCCGAGCGCCAGCCAGCGGCCATGCCAGAGCTGGGCCCGGCAGCGACCACCCACCGCCAGCTCGGCCTCGAGCAAGACGACCTCATGGCCGAGTTGACGCAGACGCCAAGCGGCAGCCAAGCCGGCGATGCCGGCCCCTATCACGACGACGCGCCGCGCGACCATCAGCGTCGCACCGCCGCCGCGGGACCCGGGATCTGCAAGCCATTGGCGCTCTTCTCTGTTGGCGGTTGCAGGTCAAGAAGGGCTGCGGCTTCGAGGGTGAGAAAGACCCCGACCATGAGAGCAGCGGCAAGAACGAAGGCGACACCAAGGATCGACAGGTCGGCCGCGGCCAGGAGAAGTAGCAGGACGCAGCTGACGATCCAGACCGCTTCCAGGATTAGGATCGGCACAACGGCCCCACGGCTCGGTCCATCCGGACGTTGTGCCAAAGCGAGCACCCAAGCGCCGACCGCGAGGACGCCCACCCCGAGCGCGCGCAGGAGCGTGCCGGCATCAGACCCAAAGAGCACGCCGCTGCGCGTGAGGCCCGCCGCCAGCGCATCTGACGTGGCGAGCACGGCGCCGCCGGCCATGAAGCAGGCGCCAGCGTCGGCGAGGAGGATATGGCGGAGGCGCGGCATCCAGGAGTTCCTGTAGCGGTCGGTACAAAGTAAACCAGCGTACCATGTGCTACAAGTGCCTGATGACGATACGCGACGACCGCCGCGCGGCAGCCCTGGAACGGATGGGCGACCATGTGCTCCGCATGGGGCTGGCCAGCGCCAGCCTGCGGCCGCTGGCTGCTGCGGCAGGAACGAGCAACCGGATGCTGCTCTACTATTTCGCAGACAAAGAGGACCTGCTGGGCGAGGTGCTCCGCCATCTCGCGGCGCGGTTTTTTGCGCGACTAGAGGAAGCCGGACCGCCGCAGCGCAAGCCCATGGCCATGCTGTTGGCGGAGGTGTGGCATGCCGTGCGCACAGCCGACCTTGCGCCATACATGCGGCTGTGGCTTGAGCTTGCAGCGCGCGCAGCGCGAGGAGAAGAGCCCCACCGATCGATTGCCGAGGGGATTGCGCGCGAGACGCTCGCCTGGGCCGCGGCACGCTTGGAAGCAGCTGACGAGGACGAGGCCCGTGCGGCCGCGGCGCTGCTTATGGCGACTCTCGACGGGATGGTGCTGTTGGCGGCCGTAGGCCACGAAGCCGCGGCCGAGGCGGCGCTCTCGCGGTTATCCCCGCCGCGATCGTAACCGGGTCCACGATGAGAAAGCTTTGCACATCTGTGCTTGGCCCCCCCTCGTGTGGCATCGGTCTCTCGTAAATAGGCTTGACGGTACTCGCAAGGACCCATCTTCGAGCCACGAATCGTGCTCGTTCCCGCAATCGGAAGCGTTCGCTTTGGGGCGGCGACAGTCGTAGCCCAAGCGGGTAAGGGCGAGCACCGAATGGTGGGGCCAACTTGGGCCAGGCGGGACTTATCGCATGTGTGGATGCCCCCTGCGGGTCAAGGCGCGTCTGCAACTCTGGCACCGGGAGCACGGGTGCGGTCATGTGTCCGGCCTTCGATGCGGCCGGTCTGGCCGCGGGCCCTGATGAGCTGCGCGGGACGAGGGGCAATCAGGTGAACGCGCTTGGGGGCGCACTGCGATGAACGGCCTCTCTTGCCACCGGCTCACCGGTCTCTCGCTGTCATCGTCGCTTCAGCACCTTGGCCCCCGCCGGGCGCGGCGCCCGGCGAGCTCGGACGCGACCGCCTAGGCGGTTGCGGTTGTTGTGTAGGTCCCTCCCCGAGCCAGTAAGGCCCAAGCGATGCGGGCCATCTTGTTGGCCAGCGCCACAGCCGCGACCTTGAAGGGTTGCCGCGCCAGCAGGCGCGTGGCCCAGTCCGCTGCCTCCGGGCTGCGCCGGGCATAGCGCAGGCGGCTGGTGGCGCCGAGCACCAGCAGCCGGCGCAACATGGCGTTGCCCTGCCGGGAGATCCGGCCCAGGCGCTCCTTGCCGCCGCTCGATTGCGGCTGCGGGGTCAGGCCAAGCGAGGCCGCAAAGTGCCGCGGCGAGGCAAAGCCCTGCGGATTGGGTACCATAGCGGCCAGAGCTGTCGCGCTGATCGCCCCGATGCCAGGGATGCTGGCCAGCCGCCGGGCCGTCTCGTCCTCACGCGCATGGCGGACCATGCGGCTGTCGAGCCGCTCAATGCGTCCTTCCAAGGCCTCGATCTGTGCCACCAGCTCGCCCAGAGCCTCGCGTGCCAGGTCGGGCAGCCGGGCATCGTCGCCATCGCGCACCACCGCGATCAGCTCGGCGACCCTGCGCCCCTGCGCCGCCACGATGCCGTACTCGGCGAGATGGGAGCGCAGCGCGTTAACGGTCTGGGTGCGCTGGCGAACCAGCATGTCGGACCTTCAGTTCCACCAAGCTCGCCTGCTGCGCCTCTGTCTTGGCTGGCACAAAGCGCATGGTTGGGCGCGTCACCGCCTCGCAAATCGCCTCGGCGTCTGCGGCGTCGGTCTTGCCTCGCTTGACGTAGGGCTTCACGTAAGCCGGCGGCATGAGCCGGACCGTGTGGCCGAGGCGAGTGAGCTCACGCGCCCAATGATGCGCTCCGCCGCAAGCCTCCACGCCAACCAGCGCGGGCGGCAGGGCTGCGAAGAAGTCCAGCATCGCTGACCGGCGCAGCTTGCGCCGCACTACCACCCCGCCTGCCGCATTGACCCCATGCACCTGGAAGACGCTCTTGGCCAAGTCGAGGCCGATCGTCGTAATCTTCTCCATGGATGCCTCCTCTCCCTCGTGGTCAGGCTCAGCACCAACCACGCTATGGCACCTCGATGCCGCGAAGCAGGGGGCATCCACCCCATCATGTGATGGCCGCGCTTCGGGATCACAGCCGAACTTTCGTGATGGGTGGCGAGCGGACTTAAAGGGCGGCCTCTTCTGCTACCGCTCTCCGCCTATGGCGGACCTTCAATGGTGGTGCCTGCCCCTGTGAAAGCACACGTCATGCGGTTCGGGCCTATTACTACTGTGTCATATAATGCGGCGCTGAGTGAGTCGTTGGCAGCACGGGCATCGTGGTAAGGTGCGGGCGAGTTGGCGCGCGATGCGAGCGCGCATGGTGGCGATGGAGTTGGCGACATGCC
>JAESFM010000061.1_pt1 | contig 61186 bp, 64 predicted proteins | sample 9266171 | NCBI WGS metagenome assembly JAESFM01 (sample SAMN14505069, study PRJNA617099) | algae metagenome | isolation source: Hassallia sp. WJT32-NPBG1 and co-occurring heterotrophs from well developed... | place: USA: Mojave Desert, Joshua Tree National Park, California | collected 2006-06-22 | reverse complement strand
ATTTTTTGTGTGGGTTTGTGGTGGTTGCCGACGGAAACCACCTCTCACCCTCTCAGAATTATTATCATTATTGTTTAAATGTCAGCTTATAATTTTTCTTGAGTAATTTATTCCTTGGAAGTCCCTAACAACTTCTCACCTTCCTGCCAAGTCTTTTCGCCGATGATTTCACCAGTTTTTTCAAAAGCCTTGGTGATGACTAAAGTAGCGATCGCCGCTGCTGTTAGTGTTAGAGGTTCCATAAACTAACTTATAATATTGCATTCGATATAGATACCACTCTATCTCGGAAAATCCCGGAAAATACTTAAAGCCTGCTATCACCTACTCTTGTAATCGCTTTTCCTTCGTCTGTGGTTTCTCTACCAAAGGCTTTTCATCCATTATCACCACCACTTGATGTTCACCTGCGGGAATATCAGCCAGTAACTGCAATGTAATTTCCCATCTGTTGTAACCGTCGCAATTGTTTGAATAGTTTTCATATCATTCCTCCAATGCTGCTAATACTGCTTTTGGTAATAACTTATCTTTAAACCAAATAATTTTAGCGGGAACATCATTTAATTTCACACCCGCTTTTTCCAAATTTAATCTTTCAGAAATTGCCAAAATCAAGTCATCACGTTCCGCACGACGCACTTGGGAAAACTTCTTTTGTAAATATTCTGGACGCCAATAACCGACAATTTCTAATAAAAACGTGCGACCATCAGGATGCACCAAACGAAAGTCGGGAATCATCACACTACCAGGAATCGGAACTAAATCAACTTCTCGCTCTAACACCCAATCACTTTTTAATGAATCCCACTTATCAGCAAACGACGCTTCCAACATACTATCGTAAGGTTTGCCAGGTGGATAATGAGACACCAAACCGCATTCAGAATTGAGAGTGAAACGTCCTGTTTTCCAAGCATTGGTGTAAAAGTCGCGAGTTTGGAGAATAGACGAAAGACTCCATCTTGTGACGTGAAGTAAAGCCGGAATCAGTTTAGCGATCGCCAAACCATATCGCGTACTCGGATTAAACAAACTCGTCGGACCATCAATCGTAATTGTAAATCCGTGGTCAGCATCACCCTCAATATAAGCCATCAATTGAAACAGCTTTAAATAGCGAAACAAAAGCTTATATTCACCCGGAACATTACGATGGGCATTTAAAGTAAGTTGACTCGCTCGATAAAACACACCCTGCACTTGAGATAAATTATATCGATGCAACAAATCTTCAGGTCTAGGTGCATCAAAAGAAATCAAAATCTTATTTTCAGACAAATCAGCATATAACCCATCATGAACTTGTTGCGGTAAAACTTCCCGCTCAAATTCGTGAGTTAATTCATCAGCAATTTTGCTAAGTGTAGCTTGCGTTGATTGCGGACTGGGAACAGATTTTGCAGACAAAGCAAAGACCCTTTCTCGTAACATTTGAGGTTCCAAAGGACTCACCACCTCAAAGGTGCAAAAACTGCTTTTTAAAATATAAGCTAATCCCCGCTTCACCTTATAATCTGTAGTATCACCTTCCAACTCCAACAACTGACGCTCAAGCACACCTTGCGTCTTACCTACCGCTTCATGAAAACAACTAATTAACTCAGCACCTAACTCCAAAGTCGTCTTATCAAGCTTAAGTCTCTTCGGGATTATCTCCTCTCCATTCTGACGGTGAATAAGTAAATCTGTTGGTAACATTGGGATTGGTTGTTAGTGGGCATTGGGCAATGGGCATTGGGCAATTTGAGGAGGGGGAAAGGGAAAGGGGTAAAGGGTAAAAAAGAAGAAAGAAGAAATATTTCTTCCCCTGCTTCCCCTGCTCCCTGCCCCCTGCTCCCCTTTCCCCTTCCTCCTCTTAGTTGCCGGTTTCTGATGAGTCTTTTGAATCTACATTCTTTTTCTTGGGTGCTTTAGCTTTCTTGTCAACAGAATAATTTATTTCCAACTGTTCAGCAGCCTTATGATTACTTTGCTGACCACTTCCATAAATAACGTGCAAATTCCCTTTCTTATCCTTCCTATCTTGGCGTTCTTCTTTTGTCGGAGACGCTGCGCGAAGGGGTGTTGGCGGTTCATTATTCTTCACACCTCTTCTTCGCGCCGAAGTGCCCTCCTCGCTCGTATCTTCCGCCACCACCTCATATAAAATCGCTTGCTTATTTTCGATATTACCCTTCCTTAAAACCCTTCCCAAACGTTGAATATATTCCCTAGCCGAACCAGTACCCGATAAAATAATCGCTATACTTGCGGCTGGTACATCTACACCTTCATTCAACACATGAGAAGCAACCAAACTTTTATATTCCCCTTCCCGAAATTTGGTTAATATTTCATGGCGTTCTTTCACAGGAGTTTGATGAGTAATTGCCGGAATTAGCAAGTCTTGAGAAATGCGGTAAACTGTGGCATTATCAGCGGTAAAAATCAAAGTTCTTTCTAGATAATGTTCTGCAAGTAAATTCGTGAGAATTCGTAACTTTCCATCTGTACCTAAAGCGATTTCTTTGGCTTGGCGATGTGCTAACATAGCTCTACGTCCAGCAGGCGATCGCGCACTCATTTGCACAAAATTTTGCCAACCTTTCAAACTACCCAAAGAAATCTTTGACTGCTTCAAAAAATCATTGCGAGTTTGAATTAATTGATTGTATCTTTCTCGCTCAAGTTGCGATAGCTTCACCTTAATTTGCACAACTTGATGTTCTGCTAAGGCGTTCCCCGCCAAATCCTCAGCGCGTTTGCGATATACTTCTCTACCAATGAGGATATTTAAATCAGCATGTTTGCCATCAGTGCGTTCTGGTGTTGCAGACAGTCCAAGTCGATAGGGTGCGATCGCATATTCCGCAATCACCCGATTAAAATCAGTTGGCAAGTGATGACACTCATCAAAAATCGCCAAAGCATACTTATTACCCAAACTTTCTGCGTGAATTGCGGCACTGTCGTAAGTCGCAACCAGTATTGGAGTTCTATCGCGCGAACCACCCCCCAATAACCCCACCTCAGCATCAGGAAAGGCAGCCATCAAATGTGCATACCACTGGTGCATCAAATCTAAAGTAGGCACCACAATCAGCGTCGTGCGCGGTGTTGCTTGCATCGCCATTTGCGCCAGATAAGTCTTCCCCGCCGCTGTAGGCAGCACCACTACCCCCTGTCTTCCCGCCAGTTTCCAAGCTGCTAACGCCTCACTTTGATGGGGATAGGGTTCCATCTCCATACTTGCAACCAGCTCTAGCGGATGAAATTCCTTCGCTTCATCAATAAAATTAGTCTCTTCTGCTTGTAGCGCTTCTACTACATGTCGATATTGAATCGCCGGAATGCGGAATTTTTCTACTCTATCATCCCATGTAGCGTAATCCATCCAACCTTTGCCCCGCGCTGGTGGATGCAAAATTAATGTGCCACGATCAAAACTTAATGTGGGGGTACGAGCCACTTATAGCTTTCTCCAGATTAGGGCATTGGACATTGGGGAAGCATATTTTAGTATTGCAAGTACCAAAGACGACTTACCCTCTAATAACCTGTACTTACTGAGAAGCTATTTTACTATAATGTACGGCTCTCACCAAATAATACTCTGCCGCCAGACCAGTAACGCTCTGAAAGCTGGTTTATAGCAGGTTTTTTCCAGTGTTTTGCCCCGAAACCCGCGTTGAAAACTAACATCAAAAAAGAAACTGACCCGGGGCTAAAAGAAACTACAACTTTTCCCATTCAGGAGGGGTCTGAATCCTATAAGTGAATAAAACCTTCTCCCTCTGCCCCTGCCTTCTTCAATAATGATTGGAATCAAAGTTAGTCAACAAGCATAGCCTTTTATCTATGAAACCAATTTAATATTTATTTAATATTAAGGCTTGTGAATCAACAACATTGACGTGTAAGGCTGTAAGCTATTGTTAATTGCATTAAAGTTGTCGAAAAATAAAACTTCCAATTTATGTAAGTTTTTTTAGTCAAATTTTTGAACGGTCTTTGACCTAAGCCTTCTCTATTGGGGTTTCGTATTCACCGACTCGCCATATATAAAGGCGCTATAGTCTGCTGCTTTGCAAAGAGTTAAAGTTTTCTTTGCCTAATTTTTCATGGCAATAAAACATAAAAGTTACTCAAAGTAGCTGGCAATTTTTACGAATCAAAATTTTGCTGCTTTTGTAACCACACTCAAGTATGACATTAACTAATACTATCCATTTTAGAAACTTACGAGGCGATTTTTTCGGTGGTTTAACTGCTGCGATCGTTTCGTTACCTCTAGCCCTGGCATTCGGTGTTGCCTCTGGTGCTGGGCCTGTAGCTGGTCTTTATGGTGCAGTTTGCGTCGGCTTTTTCGCAGCCTTATTTGGTGGGACACCAACTCTAATTTCTGAGCCAACGGGGCCAATGACCGTAGTCATGACTGCAATTGTCGGTTCCATGACCGCAGCTAACCCCGAAAACGGCTTGGCAATGGCATTTACCGTAGTCATGCTAGCGGGAATATTCCAAATTTTCTTTGGGATATTTAAGTTGGGTAAATACGTTACCCTCATGCCTTACAGTGTGATTTCTGGCTTTATGTCTGGGATTGGGGTGATTCTGATTATTTTGCAGATTGCTCCTTTTGTGGGACAGGCAAATCCTAAAGGTGGCGTACTGGGGATGGTGCAAAACCTGCCTCTGTTATTAACTAAGATTAATCCTGCCGAAACAGCTTTAGGTATACTGACGCTGGCAATTATTTTCTTTATGCCAGCCAAAATTAAGCGCTTTGTTCCCCCGCAACTCGTGGCATTAATTGTCGGAACCATAGTTTCTCTAACCATTTTCGCCGGTGCGGATATCAGACGAATTGGTGAAATTCCAATCGGACTGCCCACATTGCAAATACCTACCTTTACTGCATCTCAAATGACAACGATGGTTGTTGATGGTGCAATGTTGGGGATGTTGGGTTGTATTGATACTCTACTAACGGCAGTAATTGCAGACAGTTTGACCCGTACCGAACACAAATCTGACAAAGAATTGATTGGTCAAGGTATCGGTAACTTAGTATCTGGTTTGTGTGGTGGGCTACCTGGTGCAGGTGCCACGATGGGAACGGTAGTTAATATCCAAACTGGTGCTAGTACAGCTGTATCTGGTTTAACTCGCGCGTTAATTTTATTAATTGTAGTTTTGTGGGCTGCGCGTCTCACCCAACCTATCCCAATGGCGGTGTTGGCTGGTATTGCTCTCAAGGTGGGGATTGACATTCTTGACTGGAGCTTCCTGAAACGCGCTCATAAGGTGTCGCTCAAAGGCACAATCATCATGTACGGTGTATTATTCTTAACCGTATTTGTTGACTTGATTGTTGCCGTCGGCGTGGGAGTGTTCATTGCTAATATCTTAACTATTGATCGCCTCTCGGAATTACAAGCTCAGGAAGTGAAGACAATTAGCGATGCTGATGATGCAATTGTCTTGAATAATGAAGAGAAAAGATTGCTTGATCTAGCTAATGGACGTGTCCTACTATTTTACCTGAGCGGACCGATGATCTTCGGGGTATCCAAAGCGATCGCTCGTGAACATTCAGCAATGGCAGACTCTGATGTGTTGATTGTGGATTTGAGCGATGTACCAATGTTGGGTGTGACTGCGTCTTTGGCAATTGAAAACGCCATCAAGGATGCTAGCGAAAAAGGTCGTCATGTGTTAATTGTTGGTGCAACTAGCAAAGTCAAAAAGCGCTTAGAAAAGTTTGGCATTTCGAGGTTTGTACCAGAGCATTACATGTTTGTAGCTCGTGTAGATGCACTAAAAGAAGCTGTTGCTTTAGTTAATCCTCATGCAAGTGATGCTAATACTTATGGTGTTAGTAACTACACTGACACCTATTTATGATTCATAATTCGTAATTTAATTATTAATTACGAATTACGAACTAGAAATTACGAATTATTTTGGAATGAATCAGAAACACAAGTAAAAACATGATTTTTTCAGAACCAATAGTTAATTCGTTTACCTGGTTAAATTTTCTCACCATAGGTTTACAGCCCCCTTTACTAGCAACAACCAACGAGGCGGAATATGCTCCGATTGTCCTGACTGGAGTATTGCTAAGTTTTGTAGTTATTTATCTGGCTAGTAAAATTGGTGGCGAATTATTTAGAATGATGGACTTGCCCCCTGTATTAGGAGAATTAGTTGGTGGGGTGCTTGTGGGTGCTTCTGCTCTGCATTTGGTAGTGTTTCCCGACAGTGGAGCAGCTGGTAGCGACTCCATCATCATGAATATCCTGCAATTCATTAATAACCTCAGTCCTGATGCAGTCACATCAATCTTTCAAAGCCAGAGCGAAGTTGTTTCTGTGCTTGCCGAACTAGGTGTAATCATTCTGTTATTTGAAATTGGTCTAGAATCAGACTTAAAAGAATTACAGAAAGTCGGTTATCAAGCAACAATTGTTGCTTGTGTTGGGGTAGCTGTTCCTTTTGCAGCTGGTACGGCTGGGCTGATTTTATTGTTTCATGCTCCAGTAATTCCGGCAATTTTTGCAGGTGCAGCCCTCACCGCTACGAGTATTGGGATTACCTCAAAAGTTTTGTCAGAAATTGGGCAGTTAAAATCTCGCGAAGGTCAAATTATTGTCGGTGCGGCTGTAATTGATGACATTTTAGGTATCATCGTGTTGGCAGTAGTTGCGAGTCTTGCCAAAACTGGTGAGGTTGATATTTTTAACGTCATTTATCTAATTGTCAGTGCTACAGTCTTTCTCATCGGCTCAATTCTCCTCGGCAAATATTTCAATCAGAGCTTTGTTGCCATTGCTAATAAATTGCAAACACGAGGCAACTTAATTATCCCAGCATTTGTCTTTGCCTTCTTTATGGCTTTTTTGGGTAGTGCCATTCATTTAGAAGCTATCTTAGGCGCATTTGCGGCTGGTTTAGTTTTGGATGAAACGGATAAACGCAAAGAGCTAGATGAGCAGGTTAAACCTGTTGCTGATATGCTAGTGCCAGTTTTCTTTGTGACAGTTGGCGCCAAAGTTGATTTAAGCGTTCTTAATCCTTTAGTTCCAGGAAATCGAGAAGGATTAATTATTGCTACCTTCTTAATTGCGATCGCGATTATCGGTAAAGTTGTCACAGGTTGGGCGGTTTTTGGTCAACCTGGAATTAATCGGTTAGCGGTTGGTGTGGGGATGATTCCGCGTGGCGAAGTTGGGTTAGTGTTTGCCGCGATTGGTGCAGCTAGTGGTACCCTTGATAAACCATTGCAAGCTGCGATCGTTATTATGGTGATTTTGACAACCTTCTTAGCACCGCCTTTATTGCGGTTTGCATTCAAACAATCGCCAGAAGAAAAAGAATCTTTAGAAAAAGCCAATTTAATAGGCTAGTGATTTATACCACCACCTTTAAGAAGAAGAATTCAGAAGTCAGAATTAAGGAGTCAGAATAAATCAGTGGAGGATTCAGACCCACCACTGATTAAGGTCACTAAATCTGCATATTTAGTGGGTATCTTAAACCCGTTTCTTCATCCGTTAGTCGTACATAATTCATGCCCAATTGTGGCTCCTGACTCCTGAATTCTGTTTTGGTAAAAGAGACAAACTTTATTTTATCTTTTACCTTCAACTCTTACCCAACAGGCAATTCCCGTGTTAGAAGCATTCGTCTTCGCAACAATATTCTGCGGATTTCTCGGCATCATCCTTAAAAAGAACCTGGTTATGAAGATCATCTCTATGGATGTCATGAGTACGGGGGTTATCGCCTATTACGTGCTGATTGCATCGCGAGATGGTTTATTCACGCCCATTATTTCAGACGCCGCAAATGGGGCTTACGCCGATCCGGTTCCCCAGGCGGTCATATTGACGGGGATTGTGATTGGCTTCTCGATTCAGTGCTTAATGCTGGTCGGTGTTATGAAGCTGGCACGGGATAATCCCACCCTGGAAACCAACGAGATCGAGAAGAGCAATACCCCATGACTACCATTACCCTTGCATGGATCGCACTACCGTTTTTCTTGGGGTTCACCATTTATCTACTCCCCAAACTTGACAAAACCCTCGCATTGTTCACGGCATTTGCTTCGGCTGCATATGCGTTGCAGCTATTTGTCGAACAGTCGCCACTGAAACTAGAGTTACTAGATCATTTCAGCGTCACATTAATAGTCGATCAGTTAAGCGGCTACTTTATCTTGACCAATGCGCTAGTAACAGCCGCAGTCATCCTCTACTGTTGGCACAGCGATAAGACGACTTTCTTTTATGCACAAGCCATCATTTTGCATGGCAGCCTCAATGCCGCGTTCGCCTGTGCGGACTTTATCAGTTTATACGTGGCGTTAGAGGTGAGCGGGATTGCCGCGTTTCTCTTGATTACCTATACTCGCACTGATCGCTCGATTTGGGTTGGCTTGCGCTATCTGTTTATCAGCAACACGGCAATGCTGTTTTATTTGGTGGGCGCGGTGCTAGCCTATCAGACCAATCATTCGTTTAGTTTTGCAGCTTTGCGCGGGGCACCACCGGAAGCGCTAGCCCTTGTATTTCTGGGACTCTTGATTAAGGGGGGAATCTTTGTATCGGGATTGTGGTTACCGTTGACCCACTCCGAATCGGAGACACCAGTATCGGCGTTGCTGTCGGGAGTTGTGGTCAAAGCTGGAGTCTATCCGCTAGTGCGTTGTGCGCTAATGGTGGATGAACTCGATCCACTCATCCGGATTTTCGGAGTTGGGACAGCCCTGCTAGGCGTGTTCTATGCCGTCTTTGAAAAGGATACCAAGCGTATGCTAGCGTTCCACACGATTTCGCAGTTAGGCTTTATCCTCGCTGCCCCAGTCGTAGGTGGCTTTTATGCGCTAACACACGGTCTGGTCAAATCAGCACTCTTCCTGATCGCGGGTGCTTTACCGAGCCGAAACTTCAAGGAACTGCAACACAAGCCGATCAATACAACAGTCTGGATTGCTCTGGTCATCGCCAGCTTCTCGATCTCAGGCTTTCCCTTGTTATCCGGCTTTGGGGCGAAGGTGTTGACGACGAAAAATTTACTGCCCTGGCAAGCGATCGCCATGAATGTTGCGGCTTTGGGAACAGCCATCTCGTTTGCCAAATTCATATTCTTGCCGCATAAAGCGGGCGGCGAGGAGGCAGTAAAGCCCGGTTTCTGGCCAGCGGCGATCCTGCTGCTCGGCGGCCTGTTTGCGGCAAACGTTGTCTATTACGAGGCGTATAGCCTTGAGAATATCGTAAAGCCCCTCGCAACTATCGGACTTGGTTGGGCGGCGTATCTTTTGATTTTTAAACGATCCGTACTCAAGCTGCCCCGTGTTATGGAGCAATTTGAGCATCTGATCGGAGGGATGAGTCTAATGTTAATCCTGCTCTTCTGGATGGTGATGGCATGATTGGATATCTGAATCTGATATTGCGACTGGCCATCTGGTTTTTGCTCACCGCTAATCTGAGTGTGGCAAATATCATCATCGGTGTCAGCATCGCACTCCTATTACCGGGACGCCCCAAAGCCCCAGGAGCATTAAAGGACTGGCTGCGGGCGCTGTGGGAAACTCTGGTGGCGATTCCGCAGGCATATAAGGAAGCCTTTGAAATGATCCTCCGTCCCCATAATTACGAAGAGGTGACGATGGAACAAGTCAAACCCGGACGGACACCTGGACTCATCTTCCTGGATATATTTCTGATCACCTTTACGCCCACAAGCATTGTCTTGAAGTACCACGAAAATGGCTGGTACGAAGTCCACTGGGTGCGACGGAGGAAAAAGCGATGACCTTAGCACTGATTGCAATGATTCTGGCTATGCTCATACCCATGTACGAGGCTTGGCAGGATGATGATATTTGGCAAAAAATGTTGGCATTTGCCAGTGTCGCTACCAAAGCATCAATCATACTCCTGGTTGTATCGGTCTTACGGGATGATTGGATGCTCGGTGTTGTAGGAGTCATCATCCTGAGTGTGGGTAATGCCGGATTAATGTTGTTGGCACAAATCCTTAAACGCCTGAATGAACTATGATCAACGCGCTTAGTTATACCTGCATAGGTATAGGAATTTTTTTCTGGTTTTGGGGAACCTTTCCCCTAATCGGCGATCGCTCGGTATTATTCAAGCTGCATACTCTTTCGGTTGCAGATACGCTAGGGAGCATGCTCATCATGGTCGGACTGCTCCTTCCGAAAGTACCTAGCGAATGGCCGTTGCTCATCCTTGGCATTATCACCTTAGCAATCTGGAATACAGTGCTGGGGTATGTGTTGGCATACGGTTCCAGCAGTGGAGGGAATCAATCATGAATGATAGCTATATCTATGTCATAACCGCCCTGATGCCGTTGTCCGCGCTCATGCTGGTACTTCAGACCAATCCCTACCATGCCTTGGTAATCCAGGGAATACAGGGAGCGGTAGCAACATTGGTATTTGCGGTTTTGGGGGCGGCGGATGTTGCTTTGACGCAAGCCTTGATGGGTACTCTACTGGCGATTACGCTTTATGCGATCGCGGTGCGTTCATCGCTGGTGATGCGTCTTGGCGTACTCGAAGACGGGGCGATCGAGACAGATGACGAGTCCCATTTAGGCCAACTGATGGATGACTTACGAACAATTTTCGGCAAACACTATATGCGTCTTGAGGTAATCCCGTACACGAATACGCAGGCTTTGCACCGGGCGCTGATGGAGAAAGAAGTCCATGCGACCTGTGCCAGACGAGAGTACGATAATCAAGACCTCGTAGCGAGTCAGGACGAACAGCAAGCCTATCACACCACAACTAGGGTTCGACGCCTCTATGACATCATGCGAACCGAACTTTCGTCACCAGCGACAAACCTAACTTATGTAAATGCATCAGACTCAGGGGAGGAACATCTATGAAATGGGTCTACATTGCAGCGGGAATAGCGCTGTTCGTCAAATTCCTGATCATGCCCAATCCGGCACCGGATTTATCGCTCTCGATCGTCCAAACGCTTGTACAAGAAAGTGGAGTACCTAATGCAGTTACGGCTGTCATTCTCAGGAATCGGCTGTATGACACGATCTTTGAAGTGGTGGTATTTACGATCGCGGTCATGGGTGCAAAGTTTCTACTGGCGAATGAACGGCCGTTCTGCGCGATCTATCAGTTCACCGATCAACCCTCCATTGTTATGGCGCGTCTGGGAGCAACAATTGCCGCGTTGGTGGGTATCGAACTGGCTATTCGGGGGCATCTGAGTCCGGGCGGTGGTTTTGCGGCTGGAGTGGCAGGTGGAACGGCGATTGGTCTTGTTGCGATTACCTCATCATCGGAGTGGATGCAGGAAATCTACAAGCGCTGGAACGCCGCTACATGGGAGAAGGTTTCGGTTCTTATTTTCATTGTTCTGTCGGTTATCACTCTAGCCGGATTTGAATTACCACACGGAGAGTTGGGGGCACTTTTCAGCGGCGGGGTTATCCCCCTGCTCAACATCCTGGTCGCAGTAAAAGTCGCCTTGGGTTCTTGGGCGGCTATTTTGGTGTTTATTCATTATCGGGGATTGTTGTGAGAGACAAAGGGGAGCGATGATTGGTTTTTGTGAAAATAATATTGTATAGAGACGTTGCATATACAACGTCTCTGCAAAACTAAGGAATTAATCCGATAGCCCACTAAAGTTATTTATCCACAATTGGACGACCTTGAGAGTCTATATCTAACTCTTCGCGGCGCACTTCTTCTTTGGCTTCAACAGTATCGCGGTCAACAACTTTCTTGACTCGTACTTCTTCGCGTAAAACTGCTTCTTTGTGGATATCAGCCGTTTCTTCGTAAATGTCCATATGAGCAACTTGACCCTCACGAAAAGCGTCACGAGGAGCGCTTTGGCTAGTGGCACCTGTGGGAGAAGTACGTTCAATTACTACTCGCTCTTTTTCAACAGGAACTGCAACGCGAGCGGTTTCTGTTTCAACGTGTTTGCCAATAGAAACTTCTCCAGTTTTTTGGCGTTTTTTGTTAGCAACCAATCTTTCTTCATACAACTTCAAACTTTGACCATCGCCTTCGGGGATGTCGTACAAAGAAGGCTCTTGCTCGTAGTTGTAAGTAGCGCGATAGTATGCAGGTGAAGTTTCTTGAATCGTACCAGGAGTAGCAGATGAAGCACGATAAATGCCGCGTACTTGCTCTTCATAGTCGTAATCAATTTTTTCTAATTCATCGTAATTGGGTAGGTTTTCTACTTGCTGTTTTGTCAGACCTCTAGCAGAAACCCGCTTGTCACTGTAATGAATGTCAGCACGACCAACGGGCAGTAAAACTTTTTTACCAAAAATCCAAAAGCCTGTGTCTACGACAAAATAGCGGAATTTTCCAGTTTGCTCATCCATTAAAATGTCAGAGATCGTCCCAACTTTTTCATTGTCTTCTGCATAAACATCATTATTCTGATATCGTCGATATCAGAATAATGGTCGCGGTAATCTGGGTAAAAGTCTCCAATTTTCACAAGTGCCATTTTGGTTTTTCCTAATTCTGTTCTTTACATTTATACTAATGTGTTTTAATTTTTGTATCTCTTACTTTTGGAAGAGAAGAGTTTTTATTAGCCAAGCTAATTAATATTCGTTTTCTTTATTTTTAATTAATGTTGTGGACTAAATTAAATTAAACCAAATTATATATATTGGCAGTTAGTGGGAGTTTTCTGACTAATATTGCTGCTCTAAGGCATTTAAAACTGGCTGATAAGGTGCTTTCACCGAAGAGGCGGAGGGGCAGGGGGCGATCTTGCAGGGGGAGCAATAGAAAGCCCCGTTCGCGCAGCGTCTCGCAGAGAAGCCGTGAAGCGAAGCGGAACATGGGTATGTTCGCGGAGCGTCTCGAAGAGAAGCCCCGTCCTAGAAGGACGTTCTGGATTGGTCGGAGTACAAGCTCCGTCCAATCCTGCCCCCTGCTCCCCTGCCTCTTTTGACATCTGCTTGGTCTTGTGCTTCTTTTAGTCCATCATGGCTACCTTGTTCAATCATTTGAGGTTAGGGAGAACCATAAAAATAAATCACGACTCCGTGTGTTGAAATAACTCGTGGGTGTTGGGGATCTGAGTTTGACGGTACGGGAGCCAGACCTGAAAAAATGGGTAGGCTTTTTTTTGAATAGTCGTCAAGCTTTCTAGTTGATCTAGTGATGAAGCCGTGGGAGCGATGCCAAGAAATAGCCAGCCCTTTTTAGCTAGTCGTAGGGTGTTGGATACATTTTGTGAGGACATGAGGGCTGGCTATTTCTCTAAGCAATTTCCAGACCCATTTTTTTGCGGCAATTTCCAGGGAGATTTATTTACGCTTATGTGCCTTCAAAGCTGCATCTACAACTCCTACAAATGTTATGGGGTCGGCAAGAACTCGTAACAGGCTGCGCTGGAGCAATTTAGCCTCACCTCTTGCGGAGGCGATCGCTATATTCATTGCCGCACCTGCAAACGGTGCGATCAGCATTCGCGCGACTAAAAGATAGATCGTATTGGTATACAAACTAATTCAAATTTGGCGCGATCGCGTGGAACCTGGACAATTAATTAGCGCATATTCAAAAAATAACCCGGACTATGTTGTTTTATTGATCTAGTTGTTACTAGAAGTTCTACCAACAACATATCTGGATGCTTCTACATTCTCAGCCAGTGGTTCAATTCTTCCTTTGCTTACCAAAGTTTGATGGATAAAGGCAGCAATATCTGCACGAGTTGCAGGCTGAGTTGGATTCAGAACTTTGAGATTTGGATGGTTCACCACAATGTTTGCATTAGTGGCTTTTCCTACAGCATCAACAGCATATTTGGGAATGTTACCCGCATCTGTGTAATATTCGCTGACGGTAAAGGATGGAGGAGTTGGGGTGGCTGCAACGGCGGGTCTTATTTGAGCTATTATTGGCTGCATTAAAGACGCAGACATCATCGGTACAAACATACGCGGACGACGATTTGCTTGCCGGGTACCTCTTTGAGGGGGAGCTGTTTGAGTTGTGCTTGCAGTCGGACTAGCAGCAGGTACATCCAGAACTCTCATCAAAGAAACTAATGCATCAGCTCTGGTAATTCCTTGATTAGGACGAAATACCCCACCGGGATAGCTGGACATAAAGCCCATTTCATAAGCTTCTTTGATGGCATTCTCTGCCCAGTAGTCGTTAGGAACATCTTTGTAAACACTGCCACTAGCTATTTGCCGCTTTGGTGCTTCGTCAAAAGCTTGACGAATGATTGCTGCAAATTCATCTCGTTGGACTGGCTGATTTGGTCTAAATGTACCATCTGGATACCCAGTTATAATGTTTTTTTCTGCTAGCGTTTCAATGAATGGACGTGCCCAGTGATTCTGAGTATCAGGAAATGCTGCAAAAGCCGGAACAGAAATTATTGCTGGAACTAATACAGCAGTTGTTAATCCGAGAGTGATTAGCTTTGAATTGAAGAATCTTTGCCGAAATAATTTGGACATTTAATTCACCTCCCAAATTTTTCTATCTATAACTTAACGCTAGCTATAATCTTGATTCAATTTCTTCTGGCAATGGAGGTAGATGAGAAAGATTTAATTATGTTTTTCGCAATAAAATCTGGCTTAGGGTAGAGAACAAAACCAAAACTGGAATAATTTATAACCGCCCCATCCACATTAAGAAAATTAAAGTTAGTTTACCCAACCAGGGCAAGTCAGGATGGGTGATTCCGACAGATAAACCCACACCTCCTAAGGCAGAAGCCGCTTCAAAAATTGCATTTGTTAAGTTATATTCTGGTGCTATGTGCAGCAACATGATAACTCCCAAAATAATTGCACCTATCCAAAGTATTGTTAAAACAGCAGCAGCTTCAATTACACGGCTAGCTTCTGCTTCAGTTACCACTTTGCCTTCCACGCGATAGCACATCAATTGATGAGGTTGCGAACTAAGACGCTGAAAATGCCATAATACTGCTCTATAAAGCGATACCACAATTATCATGGCATGGCGCAGACAAGTTTTTCCAGTTTCGTGGAAACTTCGGTATAGTATTTGTCCGGGAATTATAGAAGCGATCGCAGTCACCAAAAACGCCCAAATCGCATAATATTCTCCAAACCAAAAACAGATAGGTAAAGAAATCAGCGCCATTGCAGCGGGTATGTGTAACAATAAGCCCAGGTCATGCAAAATTGCTTGAAAATAAGGATTAATCGGTCGAATCTTAGTTTTGACCTTTGTGGTAACAGGCTATATAAATGACGAGCAATAATAATTTCCGGGTTTACAATTACGTGTACGCCTAAGCGTTCAAACATTGCTTGATGTTCTTTTTCATTAACCATACTAACCAGCGTCGGGATGTTGCGCTCTTTACCAAGAAACATCGCCATCAAATTAGCTGAATCATCGCTTGTTGTTGCAATCAAAGCATCCGCTTCATCAGCTCCTGCTTCATCCAAAATTCCTCCTTCAGCAATATTGGCATGAAATACTTTGGCGTTATATTTCTGTAAAGCTACTCGCGCTCGTTCTTCCGAAGCTTCAATAATTGCTACATTATGGCTGTTTTTAAGGGCTAATTCCGCTAAACTACAGCCTTCTAGTCCTACACCGACAATAATCAAGTTCATTGTTTTAGGTGTTAGTTGTTAGTTGTTAGGTGTTGGTTGTCTTCCTCTACATTCCCGCTCCCTTAATAATTAATCAGAACGTCGCACCTCCTCCACCTGACCTACTTGGAAAATCAAGGTAAAAGGCTGCCCCATTTCTCGCTCAATAAATTCTTCCAATAATTGCACCTGTCTGGGGGTTACAGGTGCTTTTGCTCGCACATTTAAACGGACTTGTGGTGGATTTGCTAACCAATTAGTTTCAGTTCTAAGTAACTCTAATCTTTGAAAAGTAACAGTTCTATTTAATAATGCTCTTTCAAGGCTGGTTTGCAACTCTGCTTGTCGGATAAGTCGAGCAAAACTAACACCTAAAGGAATCAATAGAATCCCTGTTAAAGCCAAAGCCAAAATTAGAGGTTTTCGCGCACGTTTAAATGATGCGTATCCTGCCACCAAAAACGTCAACATACAAGACAAAGCTATACCTAACAAATTGGTAAGATAAAGTAGGGACGCTCCTATACTTAAAGACCAATTTGCTTGCGATAAACCTAAGCCAACTACACAAATCGGAGGCATAAGAGCAACAGCGATCGCTGTCCCTGCCAAACTACCAGAAATTTTTGGTTCTACTTTGGCATATCCACTGATACCACCAGCTGCTACAGCAATTCCTAAATCTAACAAATTTGGTCTTGAGCGTGCCAGAATTTCACTACCATAGTTAGGTAGACGAACAAGCATTCCCAAACCCCAAGCCATTAAAACTGCTAGCACAGTGCCCACCGTTAAAGCAATCAACCCTTTACGAAACAGAATGATATTGCCTTGCAACGCACCAAAGGCTAATCCTCGAATTGGCAGCATTAAAGGTGCGACAATCATTGCCCCAATGATGACAGCAGCACTGTTAGATAATAAGCCAAAGGAAGCGATCGCACAAGAACCAACAATCAAAATTAAATAAGACAAATCTAAAGTTGATTCTGTAAGTAACTCTGCTTGTAGCTGTTGAATTTCAAGTCTATGAAACTGTTTGCTTCTAAAACTTTTGAATCTTTCTCGAATGTTATTAAGCAAGACTTTCCTCCTCAATTAGCTAAGAGCTAATGGCTAATATAGCAATCATTGGGAGATCTGTGAAAATTTAAAATCAAGAATTATCAATTAACTTTGCCATGTATCCATAATGTCTTTGAACAAACTCTCTTCTATCCAGGTTTTGACAACCACTGCCAAAGGTAGCGCCATAAGTAACCCCAATGCCCCAAAAAAAGTAGCAAAGAAAATTTGAGATGTTAAGGGGACAGCAGGTAATAATGCTACTTGTTTTGCCATCACTGTCGGTGTTAACCAGTAGCTTTCAATATTTTGGATAATAACGTATAAAATTAACACTGCTACGGCTTTCCAGGGTTCATCAATAAAAGCAACTGTCATCGGTAAAGCTGCACTCAAAGTCGGACCGACATAAAGAAAGTTATTTTTAACCAAAGCCAGAAAATTTGGTATTTATTTGGGACTGACATAAGCAAACAACGTTTTGAAACATTGAATTTAAAAGCTAAACGCTATTGACAGGATGATTTATAAATGTGACTGAAAAGTGACAGTCGTTTTAGTAGTTAAGAATTTATCTAGGTGAAATTAAGACTTAAGTGGGGAATTTCCAGCCGCTTTATCACTTTCTAGTCACATTTACTTGTCAGAGTAGAACTAAAGCAGCGATGAAGCAACTATATCAGGTAGAAAGTCACAAGCGTAAGTTTGAAGTATCAAATTCACTCCTTAGGTAGAGGTAGTTAGAATGATAATTTTTCTTGATTGGAGAAGAACATCGAGCTTTTAAGTTTCGTTAAGGAAAGTTTAAACTCTAATCTCACTAAAAGAATTTACTGAAAGAAGGTAACAATTCACTCAGTTATTTTACGAAGGTAGCTTAATGGATTTGCAGACAATTTTGCATTGGATTTATGTTGCAGGAATGGCAATCGGAGCGTTGTATTTCTGGTCACTCAGTCGGAATCCGCGAGGTGTTCCGCAGCACGAATATCTTGTTGCCATGTTTATCCCGATTTGGTCGGGATTAGCTTATATGGCAATGGCACTAGACCAAGGTAAGGTAATAGCGGCTGGTCAAGTTGCACACTATGCTTGTTACGTAGACTGGATTGTTACCACACCTTTGTTGCTGCTGACTTTATCTTGGACAGCAATGCAATTTATTAAAAAAGATTGGACGCTTATTGGTTTTTTGATGAGTACCCAAGTAATTGTAATTGCTACTGGGCTGATTGCTGATTTGTCAGTGCGTCCGTGGCTAAGATATCTGTGGTATATCTGCGGTGTGGCAGCATTTTTAGTTGTACTTTGGGGCATTTGGGGACCATTACGCGCCAAAACTAAAACTCAAGGACAGGAATTATCAAATTTATATAACAAGTTAACAACTTACTTTACGGTGCTGTGGATTGGCTATCCAATTGTTTGGATTATCGGTCCTAGTGGTTTCGGTTGGGCAAATCAAACTGTTGATACCTTCTTATTTTGCCTGCTGCCATTTTTCTCCAAGGTACGGTTTAGCTTCCTTGATTTACATGGTTTAGGGAATTTGCAAGAAGGAAGAAATCAAACGGCTGGCGATCGCTTGGCTGGAAGTACCTTACAGTTTTTGGGTATTTTCACAAATCTCTATAAACCACGGCATAAAACATCCCCCCGAAGATTGAGATATTTCCCAGGAAAAATCGAATGAGTCAACCTAGTAGTCCACCAAGCCAACTTTGCATTGCAATGGGATTTAAGAACAGCAAAGTTGGCAACCTTGGCAGATAGAAAAATCTGTCTTAATCGCCTATAAAAATTGACTTATAGATAATCCCATGTGGGAGTCGCGCACGGGGGATGAGAGCGGGCATTGGTTCCCTCCCCATGCAAGAGTGCGCTATGCCCCAAGTCGGCTTCGGGCGTCCCAGCGGTGGAGTGGGCAACCGAAGTCGATTTATATGAAGACTAATCCAACATACTTGGCTATTTCTCTAGAGCCTTTTTATCTTTTTCGTTACATATATCTGCGGTTTAGTCCCCTTGGGATGGGAAAAAGAGTACGGGATACCAACTCTGACGCAATACTTCAGCCGCAAAACTGGAAATTAACCATTCTTGGAGTTTACCTATCGTTCCTGAAGACACCGCGATCGCGCTAATATCTGCCATTACAGCCATCTCTAAAATACTGGTGACAGAAGGACCTTCCTTAACTTCTGTCTCCACTTGCAAATTTACTTTCTCCAAATCAGCTTTAATCTGAGATAGCGTTTCGTTAGCCTGCTGTGGTAAAATTTTCCTTGGTATTTCTCGACGACCGCTATCTTCTAAAACCCAGCAAAGTTTACATTGTTGGAGAAATTTACCAGATTGTTGTCCTGCCAAGTGCTTTACTTGTTGCACTAAATAATTTGCCACTTCACTACCGTTATAGGGAAGCAACAAAGAACGAAAAAGATGTTGACAACGGAGTGTTAATTCTTCACAAGTATAAGCAGAGATTAACTGAGGACGCAGTACCAGCAAAGGAACCTTTGTTTGGCGGGATAAATTAGCCATCGTACTACCCACCAGTTTTTCTGTGAGTATGCTGCGACTTTGAGAACCCACTATAATCAATTGGGACTGATAGGATTGGGCTACCTTAAGGATTGTCTCAACTGGCTTTCCTGATTGGACTTCTATTTTTACTTCTATATCAGTAGAACTTTCACCAACAGCTTCTGTCAATCGAGCTTGAGCTTGTTCTATTTTCTCACTATCGACTCGTGGAATAATGCCTTTTTCCCACAATGGAACAACGTGCAGAAAAACAATTTGCTTCATCCCTGCAAGCGCAAGGCTAGAAACTTTAGGTGCTAAACGATGTAAACTGTCAGAAAAATCTGTGCAAATTAAAGCTCGTTGAAACATAGCTAACTATTAAAACAGAGTTGTAAATATTGTACTTTAATTGTTAGAAATTATCATTATGCCCAAGTTGGAGCTATTGACTCCAACTCGTAATTATCTATGTTGAATATAATTGTTTTTTCTAACAGAGTATAAATCAGAGTTGATATAAATATTAGTCTGGGTTTTGATTTTTTGAAGATGAATTGGTCGAACCATTTCGACTATCTAATGACGACTGACTTTTGAGCCAAGCAGCCAAGCTAGCAGAAAGCTCAGACAAAGAGTTTTCCAATTGTGGAGAAATTTCGACAGGTAAACTACCTGAACGCACATGAAGAGAACGTTGTGGGAAAGGAACCCGAATCTCATGAAGTCGTAGGTTCTCGTCTATTTTAAAATACAGGTCACTCTTGATTTGAAATTGCCTCCTGGGTTTTGATATCCAAACCAACAACTGAAAATCTAAAAAATCTTCTCCATATCCTTTAAGCCAGACTTTAGGTGCTGGTTTTTTTAATACGTCAGAATTATATTTTGCCGCTTCAAGTAATGCAGAACATACAATATCCATATTAGAGCCATAAGCCACACGCACGGGCAATACTAACCGAGAAGTAGAATTACGATGGCTCCAATTTACGACTTCTGTATCTAATAAACGAGAATTCGGCACAATCACTAATATGTCATCTAAAGTTCTGATGTGAGTAGAACGAGCATTTAATCGCTCCACCGTTCCCATAAATTCGCCAATTTTTACAAAGTCACCAACCTGAATAAAACGCTCAAAAGTAATGGTTAAACCGCTAACCAATTCTTTCGCCACTCCCTGAACACCAAAACCAATAGCCACACCTAAAACACTGGCTATTATTGCCAACGAACTAATATCTAATCCCCAAATTTGCAGGAGAACAACAGTACCGATAAAAATTAGACTGTAGTTGATAACAACTGCAATCAAATCTTGAACACCTCGGCTGACATTAGTAATGCGTAAGACACGCGATCGCAACAAATTTGTAACGGCTCCAGCAACAGCTATCAATCCAATAAATAAGCCAACTAAGATAATTATATTGATGACTGAATAAGACTTTTGTCCAAGAGAAATTACTGGTGATGTTAGGCTCATCCAGATAATATTAGTAATCCTTCGACTCCATTCTCGCGTTAAGGGAAATAAGTCAGTAACGTAAATAATAGTTCCTAACCACAGTCCGACACGTACTAAGAAGAGAGTTAATTGTAGAAATAATTCAATTCCCTTGGGTTGCGCTCCCGTATCGGGGTCATTAGCTGCCTTTGGAACCAGTTGCCGTAGCCAATAGCGCCAAATTAAGCCTAAAATTTTATGGAGAGCGATCGCAACAAAAACAGATAAAACAGCAAGTAATATCCCTCTCCAGATATAACTTAATTTTCGTTCTTCTTGACCTTGTGAAATCGCGTCAGTAATATGTTGTGCCCAAATTTGAGCCTGTTCCTGTTTTGTTCTGCCAGTCGGAGTGTCTTCTGAGGTTACTGTCAGCAAATGGCGACCATTTACCCGTATAACAGGTAATTGATTACTTTCAACAATCTCAATTTTCGCCCTAGCTGTAGAACGGACTGCCTCTGTTAAAATTAAATTGGCATCAACAGCGCGATTCTCGGCACTAATTTGCCCAGCTTCACTCACTTTAAATAGTTGGCGTCCATCGAGTGTGATGGCAGATGTAGGTCTTACTTGCGCTTGCACCGGCATCAAAGTCAGAAACAATCCCAGAATCAGCATCAAAGCAATGGCTTTGAAACTAACAGAAATCCGAAAGCGATGAAAGCGACTCATAAACTATAAATTAGTGGGTTTAGCAGCGTGGGTAGTAGCGCTTTAATCATCTCTAAAATTTCAACTTATTTTTTGGCGGAAATATAGGAGATTTTCGGCAGTAGTCAGAACAAGTTGTCGCTTCAGTAGTCATCACAAGAGAAGGTTGTACTGCACACTTTAAATGATGATTATTTGAGAAGTATTGACAGGTTCTACAAGGCAACTTTTCATGAGAGTTTGTCGAACAACTAATACACTCATTTCGTAGCGTAATCTTGTTCATTTTGGATAGCATCAGCAAGAAGCCAATGCAAAAGAAGATAAACGCAATCATACCTCCCCCCTGAGCAATAGCTGTATCAGACATTATTACTTCATTAGGTTTTGCCTCTTCGAGTTGAACTTCATTTTTAGCTACCTGATTAAGAGCAATCTCTGCTATCTCATATTTATTATCTGTTTCTCCCAAATACATATCACTAACCCTTTGTTATATATTTACCTGATTTTCAAGTTTTTCTGTAGCGGATTCAATTGACAAGCGATAAAATAGCGCTCATTCATTCAGAAAACAAGAGTGCCTGATTCCAAATTTTTATTAGTTCGCCTTCACAGACAATACGAACATCCAAGCTTTATCTATCAAAGGTAGGCAGCTTGGCAATTTTACAAAACCATAATTACAGATTTAGCAATAAATAAGGGATTGTATCTCTATCAATGGTTTTATTTATAAAAAATTGATATCTGTCAAAAGCAATAAAATCAGCTTAACCACAAACACACCACTTCGGTTGCAACACCCAAATAGGCAACCATTCAGCTTGAAGTTGTGTAACTAAATTTTTCGTAAAAGCTACAAAACTCATTTTATAGATTTTTGTCACTTTTCAGTCACATTTTCTTTGCACGCTAAATATAGAGCAACATCTAGTAGACGCTGTTAACTCTATAGCAAGGAATTATTATGACTGGCATCATCCTGACTTGGTTAATTACTGCTGTGAGTTTTTTAATTATTTCCCGGCTACCTTTTCTGGGAATTGACATTGATGGTTTTGGGAAAGCGGCAATTTCTGCTGCTGTTTTCGGAATTTTGAATGCGATTTTACTACCAATTCTTACCTTTTTTACATTTCCGTTCATTGTCCTTACCTTGGGATTATTCTTTTTTGTCTTGAATGCCATAATTTTTGGGTTGGCAGCGGTCATAGTCCCAGGATTTAGTTTACGCTATGGCTTTTGGAGCGCGTTACTAGGTTCAATAACTTTAGCAATTATTAACTCTATTCTTTTAAGAATTGTGGCACCCCTGACTTAATAAGGCTCTTTTATTAGCCTCTTCCGATGTTTTGTTTTTAAACCTTTTATAAATTCCACTTGAGGTTGGGGAACTCCTTTAAAGCAGTGGTTTTATGGCAGCCGTACAAGTGGTGTTTGAATGAAGTTTAACCCAACAAAAACCAGGATTATTAAGTGGAGCAAAACGCAACCCACCCTAAAAACATTTTTCTCTCATCAGACTAACAAAAGAGAGATAAAAAACAGTTAATACTGTTGTAAGTTTAGAAAATAATAACAATCACAGGTTGAACCACACATTGATTTGGAGGCAATAGGTTATGTTAAAAAGCTGGAAAATAAACCTTTTCCGACAACCCATTCTTTTGTTTGTTTCAGGAATTTTGTTGGTAAATCTGCTAATTGCTTGTCAACCGCAACAAGTTGCAACAGATTCGATAACAACTCCTACAGCAGCTCCCATCCAAACGACTACACCAGCGACGGTGCAACAACGACCAGTAGCTTATCCAGATAGGCAATTGAGTGCAAATCCCGCACAGCTACCACCTTTACCCTATCCTAATAACGCACTAGAGAAAGCCATCGATGCTAACACAATGCAACTGCATCATGACAAACACCATCAAAGCTACGTTGATAACCTCAACAATGCATTAAAACAGCAACCAAATTTGCAAAGTAGAAGCGTAGAAGCGATGTTGCGCGACCTTAACAGCATACCAGAGGATATTCGCACAACAGTACGAAACAACGGTGGCGGACACCTTAACCATACGATTTTTTGGCAAATTATGAGTCCTCAAGGTGGTGGACAACCTACAGGAGAAATTGCCCAAGAAATTAATCAAAGCTTTGGTAGCTTTGATGCATTTAAAAAACAGTTTAATGAAGCAGGTAGTGACAGATTTGGTAGTGGTTGGGTTTGGTTAGTACGTAATTCCCAAGGTCAATTACAAATTGTTAACACTGCGAATCAAGACAACCCAATTATGGAGGGTTCCTACCCAATTATGGGTAATGATGTGTGGGAACACGCATATTACCTGAGATACCAAAACCGCCGCGCTGACTATTTGAACAACTGGTGGAACGTGGTGAATTGGAACGAAGTCAACCGACGCGCTCAAGCTTCACGCCAACAATAAGGTTAAAAGGGGTGTAGTAATGAGAAGTTTGTTAATGCGAAGTCCGGTTGTTGTCGCAGGTTGCTGGATCGGGGCATATCTATTTATCACCCTTTTGCCTTTAGTGATTCTGCTTGTATACCCTGCACCAGTAGGAAGAGGATTTTGGATTGACTTTTCGGTTGCTCTTGGTTTTATTGCCTTAGCAATGATGGCATTGCAATTTTCTCTCACCGCACGCATCAATCGTATAGAGGCATCTTACGGTATTGACATTATTCTGCAATTTCACCGTTATATCTCCTTGGTAGCATTTGCCTTAGTTCTCATTCACCCGTTGATTTTGTTCGTGGTGCAACCGGAAACACTGCAACTATTGAACTTTTTTACAGCTCCTTGGCGAGCTAAGATGGCTGTTTTAGGAACATTAGCTCTGATAGCACTGGTTGTCACCACAATTTGGCGACAAAAACTAAAAATTCCCTACGAACCTTGGCGTACGTTACATGGTGTTTTGGCAGTGCTTGCAGTTGGTTTGGGATTGGGACACGCGATCGCAGTCGGCAATTATCTGGGGCTATTTTGGAAAGCAGTGTTATGGACGGTTATTACCCTGGCTGCCCTTTGGTTACTAGTATATGTGCGTTTGGTCAAACCTTTCTTCATGCTGAAAAAGCCTTATCTAGTAGAAGAAGTGCGCCCCGAACACGGGAATGTATGGACGCTAGCACTACGTCCTAGAGGACACGAGGGAATACGTTTCGCTCCTGGTCAATTTGCCTGGATAACTCTCGAAATTTCTCCCTTTCGGATGCGGGAACATCCCTTTTCCATGTCTTCTAATGGAGACAACCCTGAGCGTATTGAGTTTAGCATTAAGGCGTTAGGAGACTTTACTAAGACCATCAAGGATGTAAAACCGGGAACTAAAGCTTTCCTTGACGGTCCTTATGGAGTCTTTACTACAGAACGTTATGAAGATTCTGCGGGGTTTGTTTTGATTGCTGGAGGTATCGGGATCACACCCATGATGAGTATGCTTGTCACCCAAGCCGAACGCAAAGCCGAACGCAAAGATGAACGTCCTTATCTGTTAATTTACGCTAGCAAAACTTGGGAGGATGTCACCTTTTCCGAAGAACTAGATAAATTGAAGGAAAAGTTAGACTTAACCATCGTTCATGTTCTTAGAGAACCGCCAGAAAATTGGTCAGGGGAAAAAGGTTACGTAGATAAAGGATTGTTAGAACGTTACATTCCTAAGCGGCGAGCTACGCGACAATACTTTATTTGTGCTGCACCCAAAATGATGGAGCAAGTTGAGCTAGCTCTACATCAGTTAGACGTTCCACCTACAAACATCCACATGGAACACTTTAACCTCGTTTAACCAACAACCAACAACTAAGAACTAAGAACTATTCTCTTATGCGTTACAGCATCATGCTTCAACTCGTATCAGGCATTACTTTGATTTTAGTTAGTGGTGCTGCTTTGTTTGCCTGGATAGAAAACCGTCCTACTCAGCCTCAAGATGTGACTGGAAGCAGAGATTCAAATCGCTTGAGTAAAATATTTTCAGATTGACAATCGCAAAATATAGACCCTACTTTGAACGTCGTTATTCTTGGCGCGATCGCCTCATCGGTTACGAGCAAAAAAAGTCAGGGTTGGCAACTGTTTACTAATCCCTGCCCATACCTAGATAAAAATTACTGTTTGTTCATATCATCAAGCAAGCTATCTACGAATTCTCTAAGCCGTTCTTTCCAGTCAGGGACGGTTTTTAGTTTTTCTCTCATATCATGTCCGGCTAATTAGTTATAATTCCCACATAATAGCAAAAACCGGGAAACCCTCTTTCCCCCTGCTAGAGTGCAAGAGTGCAAGAGTGCGGACAACCATGATAAGTCTTTAACCGGACACGATATCACTCCCTCTCTGACGTTAAAGCATACTGGCGACCTGTCCATCGGTTCTGAGTTTAAAGGCTTTGCACCTAGCTTGTGTTTTTTCTAAAAAGTCATTAAAACTTATCTAAAGTATTGCTATATTAATATGTATAGTACATTCAATAATTTAATTTAACCCAAAACACAGAGGAATAGCTTGAGCTAAATAGGCTATACTCTAAAAGTGAACAATTATCTTATTTTTATTTAAAGTTATATTGATTGAAATAAAGCGTTTTGTCCTAATGATTGTTATGCTTGCTAAAAAGAAGTGGCAATCCGCAACTAAGATTTAACTACCTTCGTCACTATCTTTGTTGACCCACAGATACTTGTATATATAAAACAATTAATTAGTCATGAATGTAGGGTTTTTCAAGACAATTCCTGTAACGCCTCTGCTATTACTGTGGCTGGCTTATGCTGTACTTGGATGGTATCTTGCTGCTCATCATATTGTTTGGCTGATGGGAGCTTTTGTAACGCTTGTAGTTTTATTTGTAGTTAGTAGAAGTGTTTATTGCTTAGAAGCTTTGATTACATTTGGCTCCCAGACATTAATTATAGTCTTGGCTTTAAGTGGATCAATTGTGTTAGTAGCAACTTGGTCATTATTGATTACTCTATTTATCTTGCCTCTAGCAGCTACGATTTTGGCTCATTTAGAAATGCGTTTTGCTGGTTTTAACGAATTATATACGTTTGTCATTTTAACGATTTTAGCTGGATTAGGTTTGGGAATGGGTGAAATCATAGATCTTGTATTTTTTCCAAGTATTAGGTACTAAGAAATTGAAAATTAGTAATGAAACTATTATTTAACCTTTAATCTGATAACGTACTAGCTTTCTCACATTTTGAATTGACATTCCTAACTCTTGCGCGATCGCTGTCTCGACTTGGCTGATATTTGTGTTTGTAAACTCAAATTCTAATTTTTTTAAACTCGAATCAGTTGTTTTGACCGCAACTAAAGTAACGCCTTTGCTTTTGTCAATTTCAGCTTGAATAAATACAACTGTCATCGATAGCTTGACATCTAATTGAGTATCTGCTTGAAGGTTATTGACGCTATGATAGGAACGGCTTAATATTTGCTCTGCCATCAAGTTGCCACTAAACCAAAACAAAACGCCTAAAAGAGGCAGTGGAAGCCAAAATTCCAATAGCGAAGAGTGTAATAATTGTTGCCATCGATTTGAAGACATAAGTAAAAGTTTGGTAATTTTTAACTTAAAAACTCTGTTATTTATTACCAGTTACACATTATCTGTTCTGCTTGAAATCGTACCTTTGACAGACGTTATACATAATTGTCTTTTCTATTTTAATGTATGGATAGAGTAATCAGACGAGTGCGTAAACGATGCGGATACTTTTGGTCGAAGACGATCGCTCTCAATTGGAACCTCTACATAAAGCGCTTTCAGAGGCTGGACACGTTGTTGATGCGGTTGAAGACGGCGCGATCGCGCAATGGGTGATGTCCCAAAGAGAGTACGATCTGTTGATTTTAGATTGGTTATTGCCTGAAATCAATGGGTTAGATTTGTGTAGAGAGTATCGGCACTCTGGCAAAACTTCACCTGTATTAATGTTGACTGCCAAAGACACAACCCTCGATAAAATTACGGGGTTGGATGCGGGAGCGGATGACTATCTTGTTAAACCCACAGATGTATTTGAGCTACTGGCACGGGTGCGGGCGTTATCGAGGCGATCGCCTATTTTGCAAGGAAATACTCTTGTGCTTGGCGATTTAGAATTGCATCAACCAACACTAACAGTAAAACGGGGACAAGCAACCGTTGAGTTATCTCCCCGTGAATTTCAACTGCTAGAATATTTAATGCGCCACCCCCGTCAGATTTTAAGCCGCGATCAGATTGAGCAGGTATTGTGGGAATGGGGTAGCGAGCCGGAAAGTAACGCGATGACGGCGCAGGTACGCCGATTGCGGCAACGTTTGCAAGTAGTAGGTGCAGCTTCCTGGATTGAAACAGTTTACGGTATGGGCTATCGAATTAACCCAAAATAAAGCTATGTTTAATCGTAGCCGTCGCAACTTAGCTCGTTGGTTTACGCTCTCAATGGGTGGTATTCTGGTGGTGTTTTCTGGAATACTTTACTATCAAGAAGCGGTTGAGCAGTTGGAGGTAACGGATCGGCTGCTTTACAAAAAAACTAGGGTAATGGCAGCAAGCGTACAATGTGAATTTATACAAGGACAAGCACGAGTAGATTTGAGCAATGTACCTTTTTTGGGAAATAGCCCACCCCCATTAGATAGTGAGATAGTATACGCTCGTTGGTACGATGAAAAGGGCAAGCTGAGACAATTTTTTGGTGCGCCTTCAAAAGAGCAGTTAAGTGAGAATGTTGAATTTAAAACGATTAAAACTACCAATAATTTGACGCAAGCAACTCCTAGGGTGCTTTGGCTGCGTCAGGTAACGCTACCGGTACAATATAAAGGGCAGACTCTAGGATATCTGCAAGTGGGAATGCCGATGACTGCTGCTCAAGATAGCTTAAGGGAATTTTTACTGTTATTGGCGATCGCTGTTCCCGTCACTTTGGGAGCGATCAGTTTGGTCGGTTGGTTCCTGTCGGGACTTGCAATGCAGCCAATTCGCTCTAGTTACGACCACCTTCAGCGCTTCACTGGCAATGCTTCCCATGAATTACGCGCTCCTCTAGCGGCGATACTTAGTAATGCCCAGGTTGGGTTGCTAACGCCAGCTGATAACGGTGATAGTAAACATCTGCGTTTAGAGAAGATTGCAGAAATTGCCAAGTCAATGAATATTCTGATTAGCAATTTATTATTTTTAGCACGGCGCTCCGGGCAATTATCGCCTGAATCTTTAAAAGAAGTTGACCTGACAGATTTACTTGGCGAACTGATAGACTTTCAAGCTACTACTACCGCTGCACAGAATTTAGATATTAAAAGTGATTTGCCCGAACAGTCAATTGTGGTAGAGGCTGACCCCGATTTGTTGCGTCAAGCAGTGGCGAATCTTTTGGGCAATGCTTGCAAGTATACAAAAGCTGGTGGGATGGTAAATTTACGCTTGTTTACTCAGTCCTGTCGGGCAGTGATTCAAGTAGAAGATAATGGTATTGGCATCCCTGCGGCAGATTTACCTTATATTTTTGAGCGCTTTTATCGAGTAGATCGGCAACGAGGGCGAGAAACTGGTAGCTTTGGTTTAGGATTGGCGATCGCATTGGCAATCGTCGAAGCACATAATGGTCATCTGAGTGTGCAAAGCGAAGTTGGTCAGGGTTCCATTTTTCAAATTGAATTACCGTTGAGTGGATCTGTGTATGAGCAATTTTCACAAATGAAATAGAATTGCTATATTTTTGCTCCAAAATTCAAAAAACACTATCTTGTCATTTTCCAGTCACATTTGTTTATCACCATAAAGATAGGGAGACCAAAAAATACTCCCTCTAAATAAACCATAATCGCGGTTTCTCCAATCAAGTGGGATTTTGTTTTTTGGAAACCGCGCTTTGGTAAAGCTTTATCCTTGCATTTTTGAACTCATCATTGAGTGTTATTGCATCATGAATACTCGTTTTTTACAACAAATTTCTCTAGTCAGTCTCGCGGCTGCGATCGCTACGTTTGGCAGTTTCAAAGCGCAAGCTCAAGCTACTGCGACACCAACCAATACGCAACTCAGTAATAAAGCTGCTGATTTGTATCTTTGGGCGCAAGTACCAGAACAAACAACACCAGCCCCACTCCAACAGCCAATACAAGATCCAACAACGCCAGCCCCACTCCAACAGCCAATACAAGATCCAACAACGCCAGCGCCAGTAGTATCACCCGGTAGAGCCACCCGTGGCGGTCCTAGCTACATTGGTGTCGGTGGCAATTTGGGAATTGCTGGCGAAACAACATTAAGTGAAGGTTCTTTTGCTGTGATTAGCAAACTTGGTTTGACTAATAACTTATCTGTACGTCCCACAGCTTTAATTGGTGACAATGCAGTTTTTCTTGTGCCTGTAACACTTGACTTTCCGGTTGAGTCAGTGACAGAGACAGGAGAGGCTCAAATTAGTGCTGCTCCCTACCTTGGAGGTGGAGTAGCAATTTCCACTGGGGATGATAGCAACGTTGGTTTTTTGCTTTCCGGTGGTGTTGATGTGCCGATCGCAAATCAACTAACAGCAAACGCTGGCGTAAACGTAAGTTTTTTAGATGACACAAATATTGGATTATTGCTCGGTGTTGGCTACAATTTCTAGAACTTTGACAAAAAGGTGTTGATGTGAGCAGACGTGAAAACTACAGTTTACTCGACGACCAGTCAACAGCAAACGCACTGGCTGCCCCAAAGCCATCGTTGGCTTTTGGCGATGCAGTCGCTCTAATTGTTGGTATTGTTATTGGTGCAGGCATTTTTGAAACTCCTGCTTTGGTTGCTGCTCAAGCAGGCAGTGAAATTGCTGTAGTGTTGTTTTGGTTAGCTGGTGGTGTGGTGTCTTTGATTGGGGCACTATGCTACGCAGAGTTGGCAACGGCTTATCCCCATGTTGGAGGTGTCTATCATTACCTGAAACGTGCTTTTGGGCGTTCAGTTGCCTTTCTATTTGCCTGGGCGCGGATGACGGTGATTCAAACTGGTTCTGTTGCTCTGTTAGCATTTATTTTTGGTGATTATGCCTCTGGGTTATTGCAGCTAGGGACGTTTTCATCTTCAATTTATGCAGCGATCGCGATCGCTCTTTTAACGGCATTAAACATTTTTGGTTTACGGCAAGGCAAGTGGACACAAAATTTGCTCACGGCTGTGACAGTCCTCGGTTTGCTCTCGGTAGTGATAATAGGACTGGCTTCCTCTCCTACCTCGACTGCTGTCTCTGCTCCCCCTACAACTTCTGGGGGAAGTTGGGGACTGGCGATGGTGTTTGTACTGCTATCTTATGGTGGATGGAATGAAGCCGCTTATATCTCAGCAGAAATTCAAGATAGAAAGCGCAATATCGCGCGATCGCTAATAGTAAGTATTGGTATCATCACCGCTATTTACTTGCTAATTAATTTGGCTTACCTGCGGGGACTGGGATTAGCAGACATGGCAAATTCACAAGCTGTGGGAGCAGCTTTAATGAATCGAACTTTAGGCAAACCAGGAGCTTTTTTCCTCAGTTTGCTGGTTATAGTTTGTTGCTTGGGGTCGATCAACGGCACAATTTTTACTGGCGCACGCACTAATTACGCTTTCGGAAAAGACTTTTCTGTGTTTCGTTTTATGGGAGGCTGGCAAGAACGTCCCAGTACTCCTACCCGTGCCTTACTGTTACAAGGAGCGATCGCTTTAGCTTTGGTATTGTTGGGCACTATCACCCGCAATGGTTTTGAGACGATGGTAGACTACACCGCCCCCATATTTTGGTTCTTTTTCCTACTTTCTGGTATCTCGCTGTTTGTATTGCGAATCCGAGAACCGCACATACTACGCCCGTTCCGAGTGCCTTTTTATCCTTTAACGCCATTGTTATTTTGTGCGATTTGTGGCTACTTGCTCTACTCCAGTTTGGTGTATACGGGTGTGGGGGCAGTTATAGGCATTGCGGTGGTAGCTTCTGGTATCCCCTTGTTGTTATGGAATCGTCATCGTTCCAGCAGAGCGTAAAGAATTCAACGTTTAAAGTCCAGATATTGATTCTTAACTATTGACAAAGGAGCAAAATCATGGTTTTAAGAAAAAGACTGCTTTTATTAGTTACAGGTCTGAGTGTTGCGAGCTTGGGATTTGCTGGATGCACTCAACAGCGGGACTTTGAAGCCGAAGCGCAAGCACCTGCTAGCACTACTCAAGTGCAAGAAACAACTCCCACAACTCAACCGCAAGAACGCCCAGCCGATGTACCCTATGTGCCAACGCCACAGCCAGTTGTAGATGCCATGTTGAAATTAGCAAACGTGGGTAAAAATGATGTGCTTTACGACCTTGGCAGTGGTGATGGACGGATTCCGGTTACTGCCGCGCAGAGATTCGGTACGCGCGGTGTTGGTATAGACATAAATCCAGAACGCGTTCGAGAGGCTAACCAGAATGCCCAGAGGGCAAAAGTCACAGACCGGGTACAATTTCGACAACAAGACTTATTCCAAACTGATTTACGTGATGCCTCGGTGGTGACCCTCTATTTACTACCTGATGTCAACTTAAAACTTAGACCTAAACTGTTGCGGGAACTCAAACCAGGTACTCGCATTGTGTCTCATGCTTTTGATATGGGCGACTGGAAACCACAACAAGTACAACAGGTGGATGGCAAAACTATCTATCTATGGGTAGTTCCAAAGAATGTGCCTGAAAACTTACGCTCTTAGGAACTTACAACTAATAAAATATCCAGCCCTCAATATTCGCCAGTTCGGCGGGATGGCATAGGCTTCCGCCGACTGGACTCACTGTGTATAGCCATCTGGAGAAGTACAGACACTTGGGAATAACCCTGTTAATGTTCAGGTTAACCAAGCAAACAATCAAGTTCGAGTCAACGATGCTCGCGTTATTCAGGCGGATATCCAAGCAAGTAATGGTGTAATTTACATAGTTGACCGGGTAATTTTGCTACCAATGATTCAGTAATTGAGTATTAATAATTACAAAAAATAATCTACCCAAAGAGGTAAAAATGCCATGAAAGGATTAAAAGGTAAAAACGCTTTAATTACTGGTGGAAGTTCGGGTATTGGACAGGCGATCGCTATTCGTCTTGCCCAAGAAGGTTGCAATATCGCTATTAATTATCGCAAAAGTGCGGAAGATGCGGAAGATACTGAAGAAATGGCTTTGCAGAAAGCCTGTGGAGATATTGACAATTGTGGTGTAATGTCTCATTTGGTACAGGGTGATGTCTCCAAAGAAGAAGACATTGTAGAGATGATAAATACTGTAATTGATAAATTTGGCAGTCTCGATATTCTAGTTAACAATGCTGGAATTCAAACAGAATGTCCATCGCACGAAGTTAAAACCGAAGACTTTGATAGGGTGATTGGGGTAAATCTGCGGGGTGCTTATCTCTGCGCTCGTGAAACTATTAAACATCTGCTGTCTAAAAACCGTCCGGGAATTATCATCAACATTTCCAGCGTTCACGAAGTTATTCCCAGACCATTTTACCTTAGCTATTCCATCAGCAAAGGTGGAATGGAAAATATGACCAAAAGTCTAGCGCTAGAGTATGCGAACCGAGGTATTAGAGTGAATGCGATCGCACCAGGAGCAACGATCACACCTATCAACGAAGCTTGGACAAATGACCCCGAACAGAAAGCTATTGTAGAAAGTCACATCCCGATGGGTCGTGCTGGCACTTCCGAAGAAATGGCTGCTTCTGTAGCTTTTTTAGCATCTGACGAAGCTGCATATATTACCGGGCAAACACTGTTTATCGATGGTGGGCTGACTCTTTACGGCGACTTTCGAGAAGCTTGGTCTGCTTAAAAACAGTAATAATACCGAACTTTAGAGGTAAAGATGAATTTGTGCGAATATTGGCATTAAAAGTTGGCTGAGATTTTTCTTTGACCAGAGTGATGGAAGAGCGCTAAAATCAATTTCTTCTTATAATGAAAGCCCCAGTATCACCGGGGCAAGTCGAACGTTTCCATTTGTAAATATAGTAATTAGTGGTGAGTTAAGGGTAGGGGTTTTCACTACCTTGACATGAAAACATGACAAAGACTAACATAAAACATGACAAAATGTTAGCACTCCTCTATCTCGATGCCTGAAAATAAAAATTTTTATTCACTAAACGAAAGCGAAATTGAGCTAGCAGGGACGGCGAGCAGTGAAATATACCAGCAACTCCTGCGACTTTTGGATAAATTAGACGTAAAAAATTTATCTGAGGAAGAATTAGCTACTATCGCGGATAAATTTCAAGAAAAGCTTGCTGAATCTGTCTCCCCCTCCCGTTTAGCTCAAATGATGGGAGGCAACCAAACGATAATGGGCAACAAGGATATGTTCGCGATCAAAGAGGAAACTTTTTATGGAATGGTTGGGGATATTGTGGACGTTTTGAGCAAGCACCTAGGACCAGAAGCAGCCAACTCAGTGGTAAAAGAGTTAATTAAAGCGGTGATCTCTAAACTCTAATTACCCAAACCCTTGCAGTTACGACGTTTTCTGATGTACGTAAAATTTCCCTACATCACAACTTCAATCCCCTTGAATTGCGATCGCATTCACTTCATGCACTCTTCAGTACCAAGGCAGAAGCGTGGTTACACTTGGTGAGTTTACTCCACAGGAAGATCCCATTGTATCTTTTACGATGGTTAATCGATAATTTCAGAGGTAGACTGACAACACCAAAGCAAGCCCCGCAGTAAGCGCCGCGTTGGTGAACAAATATCGCGGAGATATTAAGCTGCTGTTGGATACTGCGGAGAAGTACCGAAAAGACCAACTTGTTGAGCAGTTTTGGCTTTGATGTTGCGATTGCCTGCAACTAAATCAAATCGCCCACCAAATTTGATAACTTCTGCTGCTGTAGCGATCGCTCTTTGGTTGTCATGAAAAGGCGATCGCATTCACTTCATGCACTCTTCAGTATCGCTTCTGAGATCTCGATGTTAAATATGTCACATTAATATGTGTCATTAAATTAATAGAATTTTTTTAGGTAATTTTACCGCTGGGTTGATTGCTTCTGCAAGCGCTACTGTAGCGATCGCATTCACTTCACCTAAAAGGTAGATTGATGCTAAAATCAATTTCTTCTTATAATGAAAGCCCCAGTATCACCGGGGCAAGTCGAACGTTTCCATTTGTAAATATAGTTATTAGCGGTGAGTTAAGGGTAGGGGAAACCCCTACCTTGACATGAAAACATGACAAGCGCTAAGATAAAACATGACAAAAATTTGTTAACACTCCTTCCGGAGGTTACTTGGTGGAATAGCTAGCTAGGGATGCGGTACAAGAAAGGCAGATGCCCCTAGCTAAGATATTCCTGATTTTAAGGCGTAGATGACCCTGATAATTGATAAGTATATCTGCTCAAGCAAGGTTATGTCACGACTAACCCACTCTAGTTTTAGTGCGAAGTGGGTTAAATTAGGTCGCAAGTCATTAGTTACTACGCGAAACTTGTTCATGGGTTACTGTGGTTTAGTCCAATACGGTTCAGATAAGCTTTTTTCTCCCCCCCTGCAACCCAAGTGCAACCCAAGCGCTTCCCCTGCCTGCCTCAACGGATAAATTTCTTAACCCAAGCGTATTGTGGTTTAGTCGGCATTCAACAGTTTACGAAACACAATCTTATCAGCGCCCGCCGTGTAGAAGTCCCGGATGCGAGCCTCCTCCTCGTAGCCGCACTTCGCGTAGAACGTCCGTGTCCGCTCGAAGCTCGCTAACGTTTCCACCAGTAGCATTCGCCCACCGCGCGCCTTCAAAGTTTCTTCAACGTAGCGCAGCAGTTTACCACCGCGTCCTTGTCCCTGGCGGTCGGGGCGAATGGCGATCAATTGTAGGTTCCACGTCTGATCGGTCATCCGTTCAGGCTCACAGTAGGCGACCCCCACCAGCCCGTCTTCGTCATCGTCGTCGCTGATCCAGAAGTGATCGCTGTCACTATTGCCACCGAGGTAGTCAGCCAGCATTTTGCCGAGCTCATCGAGCTCTTTCGGCTTGAAACCGATTGCGTTGGCTACGGCAATCAGCGCGGTCGTGTCATCGGGTGTAGTCGGTCGAATCATAGCGAACTCCGTGTGCGTGTAAAATGAAGTAGCAGAGGTGAAGGAAGGTGTCGTCGGGCGTGGTCGGTCGAATCATAGCGAACGAAGAGCGCACGGATTCAGGTATGAGGCTACCTAAGGACACAAGTTAGCCGCTGGAGGTAACATCACAACAGTTGTTATGCCGCTACGAAAAACATAACAACTGTTGTGATAATATGTCAAGATGATGATTTCATGTTGCTGCAAACCGAGGAGAGCTATGAGTTATGACGATCGCCGTATTGAAGTCGCTAAAGCGGCATGGCGGGTGATTGTCCGCGAAGGATTGGATCGCGCCAGCATGCGGGCGATCGCGCAAGAACTTGGCTCCTCGACTGGGGTTGTCACCCACTACTTTCGAGATAAAGAAGAACTTACCCTATTTGCCCTGGAACGAGTGTTTGAAAACGTCCTAGAGGACATGAAAGCCTGTGCCAAGCAGTGGCAAGGAATTGACAGGCTAGAGCAGATGATTTTTTTGGCTTTACCTCTGGAGATCAGTGACAGAGATGATTGGAAGGTTTGGATGGCGTTTTTGGGCTATTCGATCGGGCGCGAACACCTAGTTCAGGAGCACCGAAAACGCTATGACTTCTTACGGCAGATTATTTGTCAAGAGTTAGCTGACTTACAAACAGCCAAGCTGATTCGAGCGGATCTTGATTTAACCCTCGAAGCTAATGCACTCATCGCCCTAGTGGATGGAATTGGCACGCTCGTTGTCATCTGCCCTGAGCAGTTCTCGGCAGAGCAACAACAATACCTCGTGCGGCGACATATCAATGCTTTACTGGCATCATCTTGAACACCGATGAGAAGATTTCAAACTACTGTCAATTTGAATTTTGAATTTTGAATTTAAAAAGGCTCAACCTGGCAGGTGTATCTCTGTAGAAATTTCCTTTTCTACACCTGAGTCAATGACACCAGATAACTTTGTACCGCAAGCTTTACAAAATTGAGCATCTGCATCGTGAAAAGCTAAACCGCAACCGGGACAAACTGTTTCTACTTGATTAGCTGTTTTTACTAACCGCTTAATTAAATCACCCACTTGCCAAGGAATCAACGCAATACCTGTTAAAATCATCGATACTGTCAGCAAGCGACCTAATTCAGAAATTGGCGTAACGTCGCCAAATCCCACAGTTGTCATGGTGACAATCGAAAAATAAAACGCATCCAAAAAAGTTTTGAAAACTTTCGGGTTAACTGGATGCTCAACTTGATAAATTAAGCCAGAATAAACAAATATAATTGCAAACAGCGTAAATAGGATTCGCCCAAAAATTACACCATCTTCGGTGCTGATATTACCAAAAAAAGATTTTCTATCTATAAATCTGATTAACCTTAAAATTCTAAACCATCGTAGTAACCGGATAAAGCTGATATCACCTGTTCCGAGAAAAAATGGCAAAATCGCCATTAAATCAATAATCGAATAAAAGCTAAAAATATACTTAATTTTGTTGTCTGTACTCCAGAATCGGAGTATGTATTCCACAGCAAAAATTATTACTATTACGGTATCTACTATATTTAATTGCAATCTAACTGCATTGGGAATACTATAAGTCTCCACCACAAATATTGCTGAAGATAGTAAAACTAATCCAGCAATTGTGAGATTAATCGCTTTACCTACAGATGTCTCTAAGTCTGTTAGGTAGAATGCTGTTTTTTTTCGTAAAATTAACATTTTTGACAAATTGCTTGTAAATAACTTTACGAATGATTAAAATAATAGGCATTGCCAACAACTCTACATTAACTTACAAATATATAGCTGTCCCATTTTTAATTATTTATGAAACCTGAAGATTTTATGCGTTTAGCGCTAGAAGAAGCAAAAAAAGGAGATGCTCCTTACGGTGCAGTGATTGTTAAAGATAATGAAGTGGTTGCAGCAGCTTATAATACTGTCAAGCAAGATAGCGATCCATCTGCTCATGCTGAAGTTAATGTAATTCGTCGTTTAACAGCTAAGTTGAAAAATCCTTCTTTAGAAGGTTATACCATCTATACTACTGGTGAACCTTGTCCGATGTGTGCTACTGCTTGTGTGTGGACAGGTTTATCAGAAATTGTTTATGGTGCTTCTATAGAAGATTTAATTTCGGTAAATCAGTCGCAGATTAATATCTCTTGTGATGAGGTAATAGCTAAGTCATTTAGAAAAATTAAGGTGACAAAAGGGGTTTTGAAAGAAGAATGTCTAAGTTTGTTTAAATGATAATTCACGCAGAGACACACCAGACACAGAGAAAGAAAATTTTTAATTATTTAAATAAGCTGAAAATGTGTTTGCAAAAATCGCTGCTTGAGTGCGATCGCGTAAATTTAACCTATTCAGAATATTTGTGACGTGATTCTTCACTGTTCCCTCAGAAATATATAATTTCTGAGCAATTTCTCTATTATTTGCACCTGTTGCAATTAACTGCAAAACGTCTTTTTCTCTAGGGGTAAGTTCAGCTAAACTAGGTGGTGGGGATAACTCAGATACTGTTACTGCGGGAAACTGAGTCAAAAGTTTTTTTACTATTCCTGGTCCTAGTTGAGTATATCCTTTGTGGACAGCGCGAATCGCCACAGCTAACTCTTCAGAAGGTGTATCTTTAAGTAAATAACCCATTGCTCCATTCTGCAATGCCGCTGCCACATATTCATCATTATCAAAAGTTGTCAGTACTAAAACTTTTACTTGGGCAAAACGCTTATGAATTTCTCGCGTAGCTGCAACTCCATCCATAATCGGCATTCTCACATCCATCAATACCACATCTGGCTGCAATTGAGAAATAAAATTAATTGCGTTTTCGCCGTTTTCGGCTTCACCAATAATTTCTAAATCTGCTTCTAATTCTAATAATGCTTTTAATCCTTGGCGAATTAAATTTTGGTCATCTACAATTAGTACTTTAATCATATCAATTTGAGACTTTGAACGTTAGTGAATTAGATGAAAAAGTGAGATTATCCACAATTATTTTTTTTAGTATTTATTTTGTTTGCTAGTTGGCGCTTCGTTCACAAACCTTACAAGATGATTGCTATATTAAGATGCTAATTATGAAAAAGGAATATCAACTGTAATTTTGCAACCGAAAGCGGGAGCGCTGTAAATTTTAAATTCACCTCCCCGTGCTAAAGTGCGATCGCGCATACTTTGCAATCCAAAACCAGTTGTGTTTTGCTCTACATCAAATCCTCTACCATTATCCTCAATTATTAAATTTATATTTTTTGTCATAGTTAATTGTATTTTAATTTCTGTCGCATTTGCATATTTAGAAATGTTTGTCAATGATTCTTGGATAATCCGGTAAATAGCGGTGCTAATTTCTGGTGGGAGGGGATAAGCGAGGTCAATTTGACAAATTGGCACAACACCAGTTGAGCGATAAAAATCTTCTGCAAGTACAGCGATCGCCTCTTCTAAAGATTGAGTGTGCAAAGGGTGAGAGCGCATTGTAGAAACTGATTGTCGTACATCTTGCAACGCTTTTGAACCTAGTTCTTTTGCTCTAGCTAAGAAACTTTGAGCTTTGCTAGGATTAGATTGCCATAACTTTAAAGCAGTTTCTAATTGCAGATTTAAAGCAGTGAGAGAGTGTCCTAAAGAATCATGAATTTCTCGTGCAATGCGGTTACGTTCTTCGAGAGTAGCTTGATTTTCGATTTTCAGGGCATATTGTCGCAGTTTTTCGTTAGCGATCGCTAGTTTTTCTCGACTTTGCCGTTCAGATAATACTGCATTCATTAATAACAATACAAAAACTAAAGCTAATCCAAACGAAACCATAAAACTGAATGTCAAAAACCAAAATCGCTCTTGTGCCCTTGGTGGTAATGGAAAGCGAGAAAACCGATGTGCTAGTGACACTAAAATTAAGACAAATGATAAACTGGCAACTACTAAACGACCAGTAAGCTGAAAGATTAAGCAACTGCGAGTTACTATAATCATATTAAGAAAAGGAAAAAATCGAGCAGTTCCACCCCCTAAAAAGGCAGTTATTAAAATTAAGATTATTTCCAGACCCGTATACAATAATTTATTTCTTTGATTATTAGTGGGTAATCTTAAACCCATTAAACCAAAAATCACCAGACAAGAAATTGCCAGTTCTGGAAAATTGGTCTGAAATTTCTCAGACTTAAATGGTAAAACTGCGCTAATAGCAGAAAACGCTAGTAATATCCACTCTAAATAAAGTAAAAAGCGAAAAGGATGATTTTTAAATTCAATTGGACGGGTCACTAGTCATTAGGCTCCAATAATGAGTTAACAGAAGCCAGCTGCGTGGTCGGCAGAGCCGACTTGAGCAATCTGGCATTCAAAAGTTAAGAAAAATTGCTTCTAACTCTTAACTTCTAACTCTTAACTTATACAAATTACTAGTCAAATTTCTTGTTCTTTGAATCATGACTAAAGTCATGGGTTTATTCGTGACTTTTTCCGGATGTGGTTGTCACTGAATAATTTATATGATGATGTCAGCAAATAAGCAAAGCCAAAAACTAATCAATGAAGCTTAAAAATTTCTCACTGATAGCCACAGCCATCGCCCTTAGTTTAACGGCAGTGCCTTTTGCCGTCAACGCACAAATCAACGCGCAAACACCAACACAAGTTAAACAAGTTGGCAAAAAGGGTCGATTTGAACGCTTGGGACTAAGCGAACAACAAAAAACCCAAATGCAAGAGATTCGTCGCAATACCCGCGCTCAAATGGAAGCGATTCTCACCCCAGAACAAAAACAACAGCTGCAGGCTGCAAAACAAGCACGTCAAGGTCAGCCTCGGCAACAAACAGGTCAAGGTCAGCGTCCAAACAAAGGTTTTGCTTCGTTAAATCTAACAGAAGAACAGAAAACCAAGATGCGCGAAATAAAGGAATCACAGAAAAATCAGATTGAAGCAATCCTGACCCCCGAACAACGGCAACAATTACAGCAATTTCAAGAAAATAGGGGTTCTCGTCGTCAGCAACCCAATTCTTAGAGTAATTCTCATCAATAAGAGATATTAGCTTAGTTGTGGCGGAAATTATCATCCGCCATACATGCCATAGATAAAGTTCCCTCTGGACAACCGGACAAAGAAAAATATAACTTTAGTTATAAATACTTGTATTGATCATTCTTCCGGACGTGGCAAAGAGCAATCAGTTTCTATAATGGTGAAGACAAACTGGAGAAATCCACGAGGCAATAAATGAAGTTCAAAAATTTATCACTGATAGCTGGAGCGATCGCCCTTAGTTTAACGGCAGTTCCTTTCTCGGTCAAAGCAGAAACCACTTCTCAAGCACCAGCAAGGCTAGCACAAGCACAAGCACAACCAACAAAACCTGCTCAAGGTGGTATCCAACTGACACCCCAACAACAAACCAAAATCGAGCAAATTCGCGGTAACGTCCGCAAGCAAATTGAAGGAGTGCTAACAAAAGACCAACGCACACAAATCAAAACTGCGATGGAAGCTGGTAAACCTGCCCGTGAAGCTTTTGGTGCCCTGAAGTTTAGCCCACAACAGCAAACTCAATTGCAGCAAATCATGGTATCGTCGCAACAACAAATGGAAGCTGTTTTGACTGCTGACCAAAAGGCAGAACTAGCGCGATTACGCGAGCAAAATTCCCTTCCTGCTGCTTCAGGACCTAAAAAATAATCAATTAATTATTCCTAAATAGCTTTAGGGTACACTACCTCACAAGCGCGATCGCCTGTATATGTTAATCAGGCGATCGCTTGTTTTTTGTAGCCTGTGCAACAAATTCAATTATTTTGATTGTCAAACTTATCACACATTTATACAAGTATTTTCAAATAATATTTTTAAATAGTTCTTGTTTGCTTAATTGAAATATTAAATATAACGGTTTGCAGTTAAGTCTAATACAGACCTAACCTCCAACCCCTTCCCTACGAGAGAAAGGGGAGAAAATCAAAACCTCCCTCTTATGAAGACAGAGGTTTACCAGAGAGGTCTGACTGTACTTGACACAACCGAGAAGCGCTATATTTTGTCAAATTTAAGAATCACTAATATAAAAATCTTCGCATCCGGGCAATCTAGCAGGAGAAAATGATGAAGAAAAACTTTGCAACCATCGACGGCAATGAGGCTGTTGCCCGTGTTGCTTATCGATTAAATGAGGTAATTGCTATTTACCCTATTACCCCCTCTTCAGCAATGAGTGAATGGGCAGATGCATGGTCTTCTGAAAGTCGCCCTAATTTGTGGGGTACTGTGCCGAGTGTGATTCAGATGCAGAGCGAAGGTGGAGCTGCTGCTGCCGTACATGGAGCTTTACAAACAGGTTCCCTGACTACCACCTTCACGGCATCTCAGGGATTATTGTTGATGATTCCTAACCTCTACAAAATCGCTGGGGAACTGACTAGCGCTGTAATTCACGTTGCCGCACGTTCTTTGGCTACCCACGCTTTATCAATTTTCGGCGACCAAAGTGATGTAATGGCAGCGCGTGCTACTGGCTTTGCGATGCTGTGTTCTGCCTCAGTCCAGGAAAGCTTGGATTTTGCCCTGATTGCTCATGCTGCCACCTTAGAAGCGCGAGTGCCGTTTATGCACTTCTTCGATGGTTTCCGCACTTCCCATGAAGTGCAAAAAGTCGAATTGCTCGAAGATGACGATTTGCGATCGCTCATTAACGACGATCTTATATTCGCTCACCGCGCTCGCAGCCTTACCCCAGATCGTCCAGTATTGCGAGGTACGGCTCAAAACCCGGATGTTTACTTTCAGTCCCGCGAAGCTGCTAACTTATACTACAGCGCTTGTCCGGATATTGTTCAGCGATTGATGGATAAATTAGGCGATCGCACCGGACGACATTACCAAATCTTTGAATATCACGGTGCGGTTGATGCTGAACGCATCATTATACTCATGGGTTCAGGCTGCGAGACAGTCCACGAAACTGTAGATTATCTCAACGCCCGTGGGGAAAAAGTAGGCGTACTCAAAGTCAGATTATATCGCCCCTTTGATGCAATACGGTTTGTTAACGCCCTGCCTAATAGTGTGAAAGCGATCGCTGTCCTCGACCGCACCAAAGAACCCGGTAGCGCCGGTGAACCCTTGTATCTCGATGTAGTCGCGGCTATTCATGAAGAATGGCGTACCGTAGAGACGTTCCGGGGGAACGTCTCTACCCCTGTGCCCAAAATCATCGGTGGTCGTTACGGTCTTTCTTCTAAAGAATTTACCCCAGCGATGGTTAAAGGTGTCTTCGACAACCTCGCGCAAGCACAACCTAAAAACCACTTTACCATCGGTATCAATGACGACGTAAGCCACACTTCCCTGAACTTTGACTTTAACTTCTCCACCGAACCGGATAACGTCGTCCGGGCAATGTTCTACGGATTAGGTTCTGATGGGACAGTTGGTGCTAATAAAAACTCAATCAAGATTATTGGTGAACAAACAGACAACAACGCCCAAGGCTACTTTGTCTACGATTCCAAAAAATCTGGGTCAATGACCGTTTCCCATCTGCGCTTTGGTCAACAACTCATTCGCTCAACTTACCTAATTGACAAAGCCAACTTTATCGGTTGCCATCACTGGGGATTTTTAGACCGCGTAGATGTACTTAAACCTGCTGTGCAGGGGGCAACTTTATTACTCAACAGTCCTCATGATGCTGATATTGTCTGGGAATATCTGCCAGTAAAAGTGCAGCAGCAAATTATCGCCAAGCAACTTAAATTATACGTCATAAATGCTACCGAAGTTGCCCGGAACAGCGGCATGGGCGGTAGAATTAACACTATTATGCAAGTGTGCTTTTTTGCTTTAGCGGGTGTTTTGCCAGAAGAAGAAGAAGCGATAAGCAAAATCAAGCAAGCAATTGAAAAAACCTACGGCAAAAAAGGCGCCGAAGTCGTCCAGAAGAATTTGCAAGCTGTAGACCAGACGCTGGAGAATTTGCATAAAGTTGATGTCAGAGATATTGTTTTAACTCCTAAGTTTGGTAGAGACGCGATTAATCTTGATACAGACGCGATTAATCGCGTCTCTACAACTCCCCAATTCGTGCAAGAAGTTCTGGGTAAAATCATGGCATGGGAGGGTGATGACTTAGCCGTAAGTGCGCTACCGATTGATGGTACTTTTCCCACCGGCACTGCAAAATGGGAAAAACGCAATATCGCTACGGAGATTCCCGTTTGGGATGCGGATGTTTGCGTACAGTGTGGCAAATGTATTATGGTTTGTCCTCACGCAGTCATTCGAGGCAAGGTTTATGAACCAGGGGAGTTAGCTAACGCACCGGCAACTTTCAAGTCAATCGATGCCAAAGATAAAGACTTTGCCAATCAACAATTTACCATTCAGGTAGCTCCAGAAGACTGTACAGGCTGCGCTATCTGTGTAGATATTTGTCCGGCTAAAAATAACTTAGAGCCTACGCGCAAGGCGATTAATATGGAAGCGCAGTTGCCTATACGCGAGCAAGAGCGGGAAAACTGGAATTTCTTTCTCAGTTTGCCAAATCCTGACAGACGAGAGCTAAAACTAAATCAGATTCGCCAACAACAACTGCAAGAACCTTTATTTGAATTTTCTGGTGCTTGTGCTGGTTGTGGGGAGACACCTTATTTAAAATTATTAACACAACTGTTTGGCGATCGCTCTGTCATTGCCAATGCTACAGGTTGTTCGTCAATTTACGGTGGAAACCTTCCCACCACCCCTTGGACAGCAAACGCTGAAGGAAGAGGTCCTGCTTGGTCGAATAGCCTTTTTGAAGATAACGCCGAATTCGGTCTTGGCTTTCGTCTTTCTTTAGATAAGCAAGCTGAATTTGCTGCCGAATTACTGCAACAATTAAGCGGTGAAATAGGCGATAATCTTGTCGAATCCATCCTTAAACAAAAACAAAAATCCGAAGCGGACATTTGGGAACAACGCGAACAAGTAGCGCTCTTGAAACAACGGTTAGAGGAAATCCAGGGAAATAATAATCCCAAATCCAAAATCCAAAATCTAAAATCCCTCGCTGACTACTTGGTGAGAAAAAGTGTCTGGATTGTTGGCGGTGACGGTTGGGCGTATGATATTGACTTTGGTGGATTAGATCATGTCCTTGCCAGCGGTCGCAATGTCAACATTTTGGTAATGGATACCGAAGTGTATTCTAACACTGGCGGTCAATCATCCAAAGCTACACCGCGAGGTGCGATCGCTAAATTCGCTGCCAGCGGTAAGCCAGCACCGAAAAAAGACTTAGGCTTGATTGCCATGACCTACGGTAATGTCTACGTAGCGAGTGTAGCGCTTGGTGCTAAAGACGAACACACCCTGAAAGCATTTATCGAAGCCGAAGCTTACGACGGACCATCACTGATTATCGCTTACAGTCATTGCATCGCCCACGGCATCAACATGACCACAGCAATGAATCATCAAAAAGCTTTGGTAGAATCAGGGCGTTGGTTGTTGTATCGTTACAATCCCGAATTGCAGCAAGGGGGTAAGAATCCATTGCAATTGGATATGCGTCAGCCTAAGCAGTCCGTAGAACAGTCGATGTATCAAGAAAATCGCTTCAAGATGCTGACTAAGAGTAAACCTGAAATTGCCAAACGCCTCTTACAAGAAGCGCAAGCTGAAGTGGATGCGCGTTGGAAAATGTACCAGTATCTCGCAGCGCGTAATGTAGCAGAGAATAAAGAATAGGCAAGTAAACTACCCGCCACTAACGTGCAACGACCGTTTAGTTACTTACCACTACTCTTTAAATGTTTGTCAACGGCGCTGCTGAACTGCTCGTAAGGAGAAACTCCTACAATTGTTTCTGCTAAGGAACCATCAAAGAAAATTAAAACCGCCGGAATGCTGCGAAGACCGAATTTTTTGAACATCGGCTTATTGTTATCCACGTCTACCTTAACAACCTTGGCGCGACCTTTGTATTCCTGGGCGAGCTGATCCATTAATGGACTAATCAGACGACAAGGACCACACCAAGTAGCAGTAAAGTCAACAACAACAACTTTTTGTTCACTTAAAAGAGCATCAAATTCACTTTCTTGAATGTAAGCAACTATCTCAGTTTCAGTAGACATTTCTTAATTCCCTAATATTAAATTAAAATTTTAGTAACAAGGTGACTCTATAACTATATACTACGAGCGATCGCCCAGTTTCCAAGAGAACCATATCGATAGTGCTGCACAGCTGCTGTTGTATGTGGGCGAAACTTGCAGAAGTAACAAGCGGTGGAAAGGGATACACGATTGCAAGGGTTACATCGATAGTTACCAAAGCTTGCATTATCAGTATGGGCTGAAGACAGCAGTTAATATCGCGTTTTGGTGGGATACGCCCACTGAGAGACGCTCACGGCAACAGTTAGAGCAGGCACTAATTCAAAAATGGAAGTCACCGTTTAATAAAGAATGCTGGCAGAGGTGGGGGCAACCGTTTGGGTAGTGGCTCGTAACATTTTTATCCGTGAGTCCGGCGTATGATTTTATCTTGTGGATGCATCGCTTTTACCACGAGAGGAAAAGCACCATCGCACCCAAGGCTCTTTGTTTGTCAAGCTAGCGAGAAAAATCTGAAATTTTTATGCTTGTACGTCCGGAATGGGCAAATTAAAAAGTGATATTAAGTATGTATTTACACCAAACACAAAATACTAAAACGCAATTAAGCGCTTGACAAATTATGAACGCTATTTCTGTTGTGCTTAAAGAAGGTTCAAGAGGTGCAGAAGTTACTAAGCTGCAAGAAGGTTTGAAAAAGCTCAATTTTTATTCAGGTATTGTTGACGGTGTTTTTGGAGTCAAAACCAAGGAAGCTGTCATCAATTTTCAAAAATCCCAACAACTAGTTGCCGACGGCATTGTAGGCGAGAAAACTTGGTCTAAATTAAACGCGGCACTCCAAGAGAGCAATCCACGAGCCGATTTTCGAGTAATTAACGTACAAGAATTTATCTCTTCTAACCGGCTCAGAGTTTCTACCCCAAAAACAGTAGCTGTACAATTGTTTAGCAACTCAGAAGAAGAAGAAGCAAGAAAGTCTGAGGATATAACAGTAGCGTATCCTACAAGAGAAACTGCTGTCATCGTATATACCATAATAGGTTTGGGTGATGATTCAGTGGCTGGAATACGAAATCGCATTGAATTGAGACGCAACCAAAATAAATGGGAAATTGTCTGGGTCGGTGAGCAATACAAGTGTCAACCAAATCGAGGACATCAAGACTGGTCTGGCAGTATTTGCTCGTAATTGGGTTTTTAGCCTTCGCCAAGCCTAATTTAATTGCTACTTCAGCCTCTGTAATTAGATATATGAAGTAGCATTTTATTCTCTGACAAAAGCGTGCAATTTTCACGCTTTTGTTGCAGCGCTTGTGGGATTGGGGAATGCGCGAGCTATGCAGGGCGGCTCCCTTCGGGACCATCGCTTTGTTTGTCATGGTTGAAGGTGCTGAAGCTGATACCAAAACGGGGTAAAAATAGCAAAGGCACATTTTAGCCGGATATTACAAGCGCAAATATCGTGGCAAGCTGGAGCCTGCTGGCTGGTTTTTACTCACTAATCTTGATAGCCTCAAAGATGCAATATTAAGCAGATTTCTAACATTTTATTGTAGATTGGCGGAAAACTGCATAAGTTGATTTTGCTAACACCTAACTAAAAAGAGAGCTAAATTAGCTCTTATCTAATAAAAAGGAGAATCGACAATGCTTTTGAAGTTTAATCAAAAAATAGCAATTCTCAGTTCAATGCCTTTAATATTTTTACCAGTTGTCGGAATAGTAACCCTACCCCATTCTTCTGCGTTAGCACAAAGTGGAATATGTGCTTGTGCATCAAGTGAAGCTCAACCTCAACGGGGTCAAAAGAATCGCTCAAGCGGAAACTTTTCGACCCAAGGATGTACTACTACTTTAAGCTGGGATGCTCCAAAGGGTGTTAGTTTTAATGTGATGCGAGATGTATCTGGTGGGAGAGACCCTGTTGAACTTTCAAATGTTGCTACAGGTTTACGAACCCAAAACCCTAACCAAAGAAGTTTGTATATTGCAAATCCAAAGGGTGCAAGAGAAGGCTTTCGAGTTTGTGCGCGTAATACATAAAATTATTAGAAAAGGTAGTTAATGAAGCCCTAATACAAGTCAATTAAAAAACTACCTCATTTAATAATTGTGTTAAGAAGCTTAGTACTAAACCTCTGGTTAAGAAGTTTAGTACCAAGCTATTTATTTACTTATTACTGATAATATAACTGATAATTTAGGCTATCTTTTAGAGATGAATGTGAACATCCTGTACTTAAATACTCAAATCATTGCAGAGTATTCATTTAAAAGGATGCGATCGCTTCACGAAATAATGAGTATTACAGCCTCCGTTGCGGCAATCCGCATGGTTCCAGTCGCGGCAATCCGCATGGGTTAACCGACACAAGCCTTTCAAGCTTTACGTGGCGGCAAAATGTGTCTTCGCTACTTTTACCCCAAAACTTGGTAAAGTTGTTAAAACTCTCCAATACAATAAGTCTGCATGGAGTGGAAATGCCCATTTATAAAGAGCGCTACGCCGATGACTGGGATGATATAGCACTATATCCTAATTTCCTCGCTTGAATTGGGAGAGCGATCGCTTGGCTTTTCCTCGCTTGAATAGGAGCGATCGCGCTTGGCTTGAATTTTCAATGGTTTCTCTCTTGAGCGATCGCCCTTTATCGCCCGATTGACCCCAAAACTAATCCCCCCAAACTGCCATAAATTTTTCCCACTCCTCCTCAGTCTGGTGTGGTTTATATGAAGGTCAGCCCCACTACTCGCGCTAGCTTCCTGGCTTGGTCTATGCGATCGCGCCCGTTCAATCAACTGGTGTTCGCTTGTTAGGGTCGTAGCCTTGGGCTGCTAGTTGTGCATACTCGGTATCGGTCATGCCGAGGTTGTGGATGTTGGTCATGGAGGTTGGGAGCGATCGCTTGGGTTTTCCTCTAAAAAAAAGTTGAAGTTCAAAGGTTCTGGCAATTTGGATCAGTGGCTTAAAATTCTACCGCGCTCAACTAAAACGCATCCAAATTGTGCGATCCACTTTTCACCAAAAAAACGGGTGTCGTTTCACTGTTTAGCGCAGGTAGGAGGAGACACCGAACTAGTAGCATTAAACGCCGAAGAAATTCTTAGAATTTAGCCTGAAAATAAATGCCAAGATTTCCTTCAATAGATATCTGCAATTAGGACTACGGCTCTATTCCTTCATCAATCCAAACATCAATTGCTGTTTTTACCTCTAATTCAGTCACGCTAGACCATTCTTTTTCGTTAATAGTTGTTTGAAATACCGCCCTTTTCCCGTGACCAACTTTTTCTATTGCGTGTCCGCGATACAAATTTTTAGGCTTAATCATTTTTATTGACCATTCTAACCAAAATACTGTAACCATTCCTCGCGCCTATTGGTACGAGGCTTTATCCCCCTCCCCAAGCTACCGACAAAATATGTGCCTACTTACTTGGTTTGCGGAATTTCAGGCGCGGTTACGTTTATCCAGAAGGTGTAGACTCACCTCCACGCCCCAAGACTCAATTTGCGTTGCTACTCGTAAGACAACTCAGTTACTGGCAAGCCTTGGAATCGAGTCAAACTCCTGCGTTAAGTCGATTTCAGAGTATCTCTATTTTACCACAAATTCACGTAAAGCCGTCCTGCAAGGACGGGGTTTCTACCCATTTTTCTGATGAGCAAAACTGAATGCAGTGAAGCCACAATCTTCTCAAAGCGGTTAGACGCACGAGTGACTACAGTTCTCACGCGTGAAATTAGCTTTTTTTCGTAAACTACGTGTGCTTGATTTTATGCACTCTGCGCGATCGCCTGCGCCAGGTTAAGCGAGGAATTAAACTGGTGATATGCCAAAAATCCCCCAATGCCAAATAAGTTTACTTCTTCAGCAGGTATGAAATGAACGAAAATAATGAAGGCAATTGCTATTCATCAAACCTTGGGGAGTAAATTTGTAATGTCTCGTATAATTGCTTTCGCTTTATTGATATTCCTGACCCTGACTGCTAGTTTAATGCTTCCTACAGATGCTTGGGCTGTTGCTTCTGGTTTGGGAGTAAGTAGCGGTCATCTTTCTCTGTGTCCGGCTTCAGATAACTGCGTTGTCAGTCAAAGTGGCGATCGCAAACACGCCATTGACCCGATTAAGTATCATGTAGACCGAAATAAAGCAAGAGAAACTTTACTAAAAGTTCTCACCGTTGTTCCTCGCACATCCATTTTAGAACAAACAGATAATTACATCCATGCTACGAGCAAAAGCCGCATCTTTAAGTTTATTGATGACGTAGAGTTTTATTTCCCTCCCAACGAAAACATAATTCATCTACGCTCGGCATCTCGCATTGGAGAGTCGGATCTCGGTGTCAACCGCAGACGGTTGGAGCAAATTCGTTTGGCTTTGGGCGATTTAAATATTTGATTTTTCGGTTGACCCTCTTAACGGCGCTGGTCAGGGTAGTATCAACAAGCAGTTTTGTATAAATCACTCTTTTATGGCTGCGTTTCTTGGAACGCAATTACGGGTGAGTGTTCGTTATTAACAGACCTTATTGCAACAGACACAGTTTAATAGTTCAACATATGTAATAGACACTAACAGTTAATGGACATGGCAGAAAATAACCAACTCGATATACGCAATATTAGTCCTAAAGTGAGACAGTTGATTAAAATGTACGCCCATGTTAATAAGTGTAAGCAGTCTGAGATGTTGGAGCGCATAGTTCTGGAGTGGAACGCCCAACAAAGCGACAGCGAACGACCGTCAGGAGACGAAGATGAATAACTTTTTTGTCCAAGCCCTTGGCGTATGTGTTAACGACGACAAATAAGAGCGTTATTTGACACCATATTAAGCAAGGATAATATAGAAGGTGATCGCCCTTGACACGCGCAAGTTGTCTTGCCCAGCTGCAATGAGGCTAAGATTGAATGCGGTTAAAACCGCTCGCGTCGCTTATATCTCTTTCTCTGAAGCCACTGAGCTTTACGCCTACCGAGTATCTTGTAAACCGCATTCATATTCCTCCACCCTTATGACTGTAAAACTCCAGACCGAAAAAGACTTTTTTACTGCAAGCACTAATGTAAATATCAATCAAGAAACAGAAAAGGAAAAAGTTCTGTGTTCTCATTGTCAGCGCACATCTACGAACGGTATTAAATGTAAAGGAATTTGTGTGGCTGACAATGACTATTAAGGTATGAATTTTAAACAGTTGTCTCACCATAGTCCACTTTTTTAGGTGAAACTAAGCGATATTCTGCCACGGACATATTTTTACGATCAATGGCTATTTCAAGCAATTAAAAAGCGATCGCTTTTAACACAGACTTTGACCGTTGCTTTGGTAGAGTTATTAATTTGTTCACCCAAGCGGTTATAGTAACTACCATCGATGCCACCAGAAAGAGTAATACTACTTGGCTGCGAACTACAACTGCTTAAAGTTAAGATAGCTCCCTCTGCTAAACCACTCAACAGAAGGAAAACACCTTTCGGGCGATCAATAAATTGAGCACGCTTGGACGCAATATTTTCCAGTATATTTGCCCTAGTGCAGGCTGCCAGATAGTCTAGGTATCATCTCAATTAGTAGCCTTTATGGCTTTGTTTTCTTGAAAGATAATTTTACAGCTAAAGACCAGGCAGTGGAAAAATTCTCTTCAAGGCTTCATTTATTTTCGTTGAGATTACGCCAAAACTTAACAATCTGCGATGCTTGATATTTGAGAACTTATATTATTAAGCTTTCAACAAAGATTCTGCCCCATCAATCCAAACTTCGGTACCGGTGATATGGCTAGAAGCATCTGATGCTAAGAAGAACACTAATTGTGCTACTTGCTCAGATGTTCCTGGTTTGCCATCAGTTAAGGGAATTTTACCTTCAGGAAACTCAACTGGTTCTTGGATATGCTCTAAATCTCTTCTTTCAGTGTTTTCATCAATATTGGTTTCAATTGCCCCAGGACAAATTACATTAACACGAATACGGTGTTTAGCAAGTTCTAAAGCAGTCATTTTCGTGAAAGCTACTTGTGCGGCTTTTGAACAAGAATAAGCGGTTGCGCCAGTATTACTAAAAATGCGTGTCCCGTTGACAGAAGAAGTGATAATAACAGATCCACCCTGCTTTTTCAGAAGAGGTACGGCATACTTAACTGTTAAAAAAGTTCCCGTAAGATTGATGTTTATTGTTTTCTCCCATTCTTCGGGTGTCAATTCTTCTATAGGTGCCCAAACGCCATTAATTCCAGCGTTAGCAAATACAATATCTAACCGTCCCCACTTATCTGCAATCTGCTGGATTGCTTGTTGCATTTCTTCGGGTTTAGAAATATCGGCAATGACAGGTATTGCTTCACCATTGTCGCTTTTAATTTGGGCAACAGTTTCTTCAAGTTCTTCTTTTGTGCGTCCTAAAGCGGCAACTTTAGCACCTTCTTTAGCAAACAACTTTGCCGTTGCCTTTGCAATGCCGGAACCTGCTCCTGTCACCAATGCTACTTTATTTGTAAGTTGCATAAATATTTTATTTAGGATTTGGGCATTATTAATAGTTAGTTGGATAAAATCCCACTAACTACATCTTTATCATTTAATTTGCGATTAACGCACGCTAATGTCATAAACTCGGTTTGTTAGTGCTTGATTTTTCAATGCACTCTTTTTCAGAAAAACTGGTTATTTTTGCGTAAGTCCTATAGTTATTTAATATAAAGTTAAGCCATTAGTTGTATGACTAATGGCAGAAATCTATTCTCTACCTAATGGCATAAAATTTACAATGGTCAATAGGGGCTTAAACTATGTTAAAGCAGTCTTTTTCAATCTAGCTTTAGTAGCAACGGCGACTAAGACAGATAAAAGAAGTAAAGCTGTACTAGTTGAAGGTTCAGGTACTGAAACTTTGACCTGAGTTCTTCTAACTTGGATGAAGGTTAAATTTGTTGGAGTGGTAAAAGAACGTTTTAAAGAGCCTTGAAACAAAGCTTTCGCAAATTCTGTATTGCCACCAAAATTAAACTGAGTATCTTGATTAGATAAAGTGATATAATCGCTTTTTCGACTTGTAATAAAATCCTGGTCATTAAAAGAATTTACATTTGCCGTCAACGAGAAAAAGTCTAAAGGAGTTTTTTTAATCTTAGACGTGGGATTAGATAATACCTGATCAAAAAAATCATCTAAAAGATTTGGGTCGGTAATATCAGTTGTGTCAAATAATAAAAAAGAAATATCTGCACTTGCCTTGGCATTCTCTGCTGATGGTTCATCTATTGATGTTTCCAAGCCTAAAAATGCTGTAAAGTCTACAGAAAAAGATTCACCAGCATCTACAAAAAAGTTACCTAATACTTTACCCTCAGCGTTTGCCAATCCTAAATAATTTTTATTTTGACCAAAAGCTTCACTGAAAGATGTATTAATTACTTCTGATGGATCATTGAAAAAATCTATGTTTGCATTATTGGTGGCTGATACCTCACCACCCTTAGCAATAGTTGAGATGTTCGCATTATTTCGAGTTGCGGTTACATCAGGGTCGAGACTAAAGTTTATTAAAGAAAATTCCCCCTCAGATGAAGCGAGTGTAGCAGCTTGAGCCGGTGAGGTTACTAAGCTAGAAGTAGCTATTAAAGGAGTAACCAATAGAAAAAAGCGCCGAGTAAATCCCAAAGTACGCATGATGGACTTATAATTTTATAGTGATTTAGCGAACTGGTCAGCTACCCTGTGATTGTTTGTTACCAATAGTATTGCGGGTATTATAATTTACATGTAATTTGGCGCTGTTTACGGAAAATTTGAGAAATTATGTAGATAAATTTGGCTTTTACTTTTTTTTGCCCAGATTTTATAGAACAAGTCTAATTGTATTTAACTGCAATTCTGCCTCAAGGACGCTAGAGAAACGCCTTCGGGCAGATGTGGCGGCTTAGGAGATTGAGTATCAATTAAGTCTAAGGCAAGCTAGATAGTGGCAAAAGGAGACTTGTTGATGAATGCGAAGGCAATTTTGGGGCTATTCCAAGAGACATTTCAAGAATGGAATAATGATAAAGCCTCGCGGTTATCCGCAGCGTTAGCTTATTACACGATATTTTCCATCGCCCCGTTGTTAATTATTGTAATTGCGATCGCTGGTGCGGTATTTGGAGAAGAAGCCGCAAGTGGTCAAATTTTCGCGCAAATTCAAGGTTTAGTTGGTGAAGCTGGGGCAAAAGTCATCCAAGAAGCAATTAAAAATGCCAGTCAACCAAAGCAGGGTACGATCGCTTCCATTATCAGTGTTGTAGTTCTGCTATTTGGTGCCACTGGTTTATTTACCGAACTACAAGATGCCCTAAATACAATTTGGGAAGTACAACCGAAACCAGGACGCGCTGTGAAAAACATGGTTCGCAATCGCTTTTTGTCGTTTGCGATGGTACTGGGTATCGGCTTTTTACTTCTGGTCTCCCTGGTAATTAGTGGAATATTAGCAGCATTGGTAGGTTACTTTAACAACTTGATACCGGGTATTGATTTTATCTGGCAGATAGTTAATTTCTTACTTGGTTTTGCAATCAGTACTGTGCTGTTTGGGCTAATTTTTAAAGTTCTACCAGATGTAAAAATTACCTGGAGTGATGTTTCGATTGGAGCTGCTATCACTGCACTATTATTTTCCTTCGGTAGGTTTGTTTTAGGGCAATATTTAGGAAACGGCAGCTTCGGTTCAACTTACGGTGCGGCAGGTTCAGTAGTAGTTGTCATCGCTTGGGTTTATTATGCTGCCCAGATTCTCTTTTTCGGTGCTGAGTTTACCCAAGTTTACGCCAGAAGATACGGTTCGCAAATTGTTCCAGATAAAAATGCTATCCCGATGACTGATAAAGCTCGCGCTAATCTAGGGATGAAATCCAAGGGTACAGGGCAAACTGAGCAACCATCGGCAAAGAAACGAAATTCCAACTTTATTAATCGTCTATTTAGGAAACTTACACAACCCAAGCGCTTAAAACGCAGAAGCAAAAATCAGTGATTTTTACAAATACTTGCCATAGAAAAAGATTTGAAAACACTTTTGCCAAAAATTGAATCTCCTTGCCTGCTTGTATGGGGTAAAAACGACCTCACTAGTCCTCTGACTGCTGGTGAGCAGTTTTAGCAAAGTATAAAAGATTCGCAATTGATAGTTGTCGATGCAGTTTATCATGAATGGAGTATTTTCTTTGTCAATAAATTTACTAATATTGTCTTTGATTTTATTAATAGAATTCAAGCAGACGAAAAGGGAGAAAAATAGCGCTAATGGACAAATGGTTGGCAATTAATTGGCAAGCAGTTTTTGTTCCCAGCATGAGTATCCTGGAACTGATTGTTAGAGGTTCGCTGGTATACCTAGCATTGTTCACAGTATTACGCTTTCTCCCAAGTAGACAAATGGGAACCCTTGGAATTACCGATTTGCTGGTGGTTGTATTATTTGCTGAAGCTGCACAAAATGCGATGGCAAGCAGTTATACATCGATTACTGAAGGAGCAATTCTAGTAGGAACTGTTATTTTTTGGAGCTATTTGCTCAACTGGTTAGGCTACAAAGTTCCCCAGTTTCAACGCTTTCTTAATCCTCCACCTTTACTGCTTGTAAAAAATGGGCGAATGATCCTCCGTCATCTGGAACGCGAACTAATTACAGAAGAAGAGTTAATGAGCCAATTACGTCAGCAGGGTGTAGAGTTTTTAGCTGATGTGAAAAAGGCGTATTTGGAAGCTGATGGTAGCATTAGTATTATTGCATCTGATACCAAAAGCAGTTCTTTACCTCAACAGAAAGGAAATAAGACTGTAGTATAAGTGAATATATTTATAGATAATGTATAACTTCGATTAGTAAGAGCCCGTTCTTGGCGGTTAACTGATGTTTTTTTCTACAACACTTTTACTGTAAAACTGTAAAATATGACGGTTGAACTCTGTGGCAGTCTGTGATTGAGCGTTATACCTTGCCAGAAATGGGCAATTTGTGGACGGAAGCTTATAAATTAAAAACGTGGTTGCAAGTAGAAATTGCTGTTTGTGAGGCTCAAGCTGAATTAGGTTACATTCCTAGTGAGGCAGTTGAGGAAATTAAGGCAAAGGCGAATTTTGACCCAAAGAGGGTGTTAGAAATTGAAGCAGAAGTCCGCCACGATGTGATTGCTTTTTTGACAAATGTAAATGAATATGTTGGCGATGCCGGACGTTATATTCACTTAGGTTTGACTAGTTCGGATGTGCTGGATACGGCTTTAGCTTTGCAATTGGTAGCAAGTCTTGATTTGTTGTTGCAAGGTGTGGAAGATTTGATAGTTACCATTCGTGAAAAGGCATCATTACATCGTCATACGGTGATGGCAGGACGATCGCATGGTATTCATGCTGAACCGATGACTTTTGGCTTTAAGCTGGCTGGATGGTTGGCAGAAGTCTTACGCCATCAAGAACGCTTGAAAATTCTCAAAGGAACGATCGCTGTGGGGAAAATCTCCGGTGCGGTAGGAACTTATGCGAATGTCGAACCGCGTGTCGAAGCCATCGCCTGTGCTAAGTTGGGACTACAACCCGACACCGCATCAACTCAAGTTATTTCACGCGATCGCCATGCCGATTATGTGCAACAATTGGCTTTACTCGCTGCCTCTATTGAACGCTTTGCGGTGGAAATTCGCAACTTGCAAAGAACAGACGTTCTCGAAGTTGAAGAATTCTTTTCCAAAGGGCAAAAAGGCTCCTCAGCTATGCCACACAAGCGTAATCCCATCCGTTCTGAACGATTAACGGGAATGGCACGCATTATTAGAAGTCATACAGTTGCAGCTTTGGAAAATGTTGCACTTTGGCACGAGCGGGACATTTCTCACAGTTCTGTTGAGCGGGTAATGTTTCCCGATGCTTGCATTTTGACACATTTCATGCTTAGAGAAACCATCGACTTGGTGAAAAACCTGCTGGTTTATCCTGAGAACATGGAGCGAAATCTCAACTGCTATGGTGGTGTGGTCTTTAGTCAGAAAGTGCTACTGGCTTTAATAGAAAAAGGAATGAAGCGAGAAGAAGCTTATAAAATTGTCCAAGAAAGCGCTCATGCAGCATGGAATAAGCCAGAAGGCAATTTTCACGATTTGATTAGCAAAGAGCCTCGCGTTACTGAAAAGTTATCGCCGGCAGAAATTGCGGAATGTTTTGATCCACAGCAGCATCTGAAACATTTAGAGGAGGTTTACCAAAGGTTGGGTATTTAGAACCGATTGGTAATTGTTAGTGGTTATTGGTTAGTGGTTAGTTGCTTTATTAACTACTAACTATTAACTACTAACTATTGAACATTTCCTCTAGCAAACGTATTACATTGCTTAGGATCACCCGTTTGGATACCCCGCTTGAACCAGCTAACCCGTTGAGCTGAGGAGCCATGCGTAAAAGATTCTGGTACAACATAGCCTTTAGCTTGTTGTTGCAAGCGATCATCGCCAATGCTACTGGCAGCATTTAGTGCTTCTTCAATGTCACCTTCTTCCAGAATTTGTCGCGATCGCTCGGCACGATTTGCCCATACTCCGGCAAAACAATCTGCTTGTAATTCCAACCGCACAGAAAGTTGATTCGCTTCTACCTCACCGACCTGCTTCTGCAACGCTTGAACTTTATCGGAAATACCAAGTAAATTTTGAACATGATGCCCAACTTCATGAGCAATCACATATGCCTGGGCAAAATCTCCTGGTGCTTGATATTTATTTTTCAGATCCCGGTAAAAACTCAAGTCAATATAGACTTTTTGATCTCGCGGACAATAAAATGGACCAACTGCCGATCGCGCAAATCCACAAGCCGACTCAACCGCGTTTGAATAAAGGACTAATTTCGGTTCTACGTAGGTATTTCCGTCTTGCCGAAATATAGTGCTCCATGTATCTTCTGTATCAGCCAGGACGACAGATACAAAATCAGCCATTTGATCTTGAGCTTGAGTAGTCCGAGGTGACTCAGTAGTCGGGCGATCGCTCTGTGCGCCATCCTGTTGCCAAATTACACTCGGATCGCCACCTAAAAGCGCTACCACGAGCGATAAAATTACTGCTCCAATACCGCCACCCACCACAGGTGCGGAAATCCTTCCCCCACGGCGATCTTCAACATTCTCGCTCCGACGACCGATTTGCCAACGCATAATTACAGCTTGCCAAAGTTACATATATTGCACAGCTTGAATTAAGTAGGGTAAAATCCGTACCAGTTTTTGAGCTATACAACTAAGACTTTACTCGTTTGATGCATCAAAATCTTCTACCTGTAGACGAAGCGGCAACAGAGAACAGTAAGCCTTAATGAATAATTATTGTGAGCGATCGCAGCGTTCGCGGAGCGTTTCCCTTAAGAGAAGCAATCTTAAACGTTGATTTTACATCGAGAGTGCGTAAGCCCTAGACAAATAAACTGCAATAGATACTTCAATCCATTGCAATAAATTTTGTCAAAGTGAAAAAACGGACCATTTTCGGTAATTGGTGTTTTACCAATCTAAGCAGCAATTTCTTTATCTGGAGGCAAAGATTATGAATCAAGCTAAAGATTGTTCTGGGATGACGATCTGGTTTACAGGCTTAAGTGGTGCAGGTAAAACTACCATCTCTCAAGTCGTTGAACGCGCCTTAACAAGCGAAGGATATAAAATTGAAAAATTAGATGGCGATATAGTTCGTCAGTTTTTGACCAAGGATTTGGGCTTTAGCAAAGCCGATCGTGATGAAAACCTAAGACGAATTAGCTTTGTAGCAAATTTGCTCACCAGAAATGGAGTGATTGTCTTAGTCTCCGCAATTTCGCCTTACCGTGATATGAGGGCAGAAATACGACAAAATATTGGTCAGTTTATCGAAGTTTATGTGAATGCGTCTTTAGAAACTTGTGAAAAACGGGATGTCAAAGGCTTATACCGCAAGGCTCGTGCTAATGAAATTAAGAATTTCACTGGCATCGACGATCCTTACGAGCCACCCCTGAATCCAGAAGTTACTTGCTACACTGATTGCGAGTCAGTTGATGAAAGTGCTGCGAAGGTCATTAAATACCTCAAGCAAAGAATTCCACCAAACCTCATACAGAAGTTATTTAAGAGGACAGACTTAGTAGCATCCTGATTTAGTTACATATCTTTGACCGCTCATAAAGCCTCGTGGGATGTGTGGAAACGAGCGCGTCTTCAGCCCTGGGTCGGTGACTTTTTTCTACCCTTATGGTCAAAGATATGATAGTTACGACAATAATCGTTAAACACAGACCAGGCTAGCCTTCACAGAACGCTAAGGGCGAACAGCCTGAAGGCTTTTGAAGTTTGAAGATACGCCTTAAGAGGCAATTTTTACAAAAGACCTATCATGTGCAGCAGACCGCGACCAGTAATTAGCTCGAAAACTAAGGCAATAAAGCCTAGCATGGCGATACGACCATTCCAAACTTCCGCGCTAGTAGTCAGACCCCACTCCCAACGCTCTGGTGGGTAAATTCTCACCTTTTTCTTCATCTGATTGACTTGTGAGAGTGGCAGACTGGGCGATTTTAGCGCCTCTAAAACTAAATCTGCCAAAGCTCTAATAAACAATGGATGAGTATTGGGAGCAGGTACGCGACGGAAGTTTTCAATTCCTGATTCCTCTGCGAGTTCCCGATACTCAATATCAATTTCTTGTAATGTCTCGATGTGTTCTGAGACAAAACTGATAGGTACAACGACCAAATCTTTCACGCCTTTTGCGCCTAGTTCTTCAAGCGCGTCATCAGTATAAGGTTGCAGCCATTCTACCGGACCAACGCGACTTTGATAAGCTAAGGTGTGTTCATTTGGTCGATTGAGGGTCTGCATGATTAAGGCAGTACATTCCTCAATTTCTTGCTGGTAGGGGTCGCCTGCTTCTTCTACATAGTTCTTGGGAACGCCATGAGCGCTGAAGAAAATATGAACAGAGTCGGGATTTGGAAATTGATCAAGTTCCTGAGCTATCAGTTCTGCCATTGCTTGCAGGTAGCTTGGTTCTTTGTACCAGGAGGGAATAACTTTGTATTCAATGCGCTGAAGTTTTGGGTCTTCTCGCCACAGTTTATCTAACAGGCGAAAGCTGGAACCACTGGTACTGATGGAAAATTGGGGATAAAGAGGTAAAATTACTAGATGTTCGATGTCGTCTTGGGTAAGTTGAGCGATCGCTTCTTCGGTATAAGGATGCCAATAACGCATTCCTACATATATGTTCGCTTCTTGCCCCAAAGCTTGCAATTGTTCTTTTAAGGCTTCTCCTTGCGCTTCGGTAATCCGCCGTAATGGAGAACCACCGCCAATTTGCTTGTAGTTTTCTTGAGATTTTTGGGTTCGCCTTGACGCAATCAACCATGCCAGGGGTTTTTGCAACCAGCTAAAGGGTAAGCGAATAATTTCTGGATCGGAAAACAGATTATACAGAAATGGTCCAACATCTTCCAATTTATCTGGACCGCCCAGATTGAGTAATAATACGCCTACACGATCCATAGCAATTACAGTCCCCCAATCTTTTCAGATTTTTTACTAATGTTAACAATATATCTTTATTAAATATAAAGGCTAATGGGGAGGGTGGAAACAGTGGCAACAATTTTCAGGGATTGGAGTTACCGCTATCAATGGTTGTATGATGCCATATCTGGCTTGGCAGCTTTAAGCGTCGGTGGTGAAGGGCGTTTCCGGCAGCTTGCTTTGCAAGGCTTAACGATTGAATCTGATACTAAAGTTTTAGATTTGTGTTGCGGTAGCGGTCAAGCAACGCAAGTATTAGTCAAATATTCACAAAATGTAACAGGACTTGATGCTTCACCGCTATCTTTAAAACGAGCAAGGCAAAATGTGCCGCAAGCGCAATATGTCGAAGCTTTTGCGGAGAAAATGCCGTTTGCAGATAATGAATTTGATGTTGTGCATACTAGTGTCGCGTTACATGAAATGCAGCCAGAGCAATTACGACAAATTATTAAAGAAGTTTATCGAGTGCTAAAACCAGGGGGGATATTTACATTAGTGGATTTTCATAATCCTACGAACCCGCTATTTGTGCCTGGATTGTCGCTGTTTTTGCTATTGTTTGAGACAGAGACAGCTTGGCAGTTGTTGAAAACCGATTTACCTGGATTGCTGACAGAGACAGGATTTCAAGAATGCGATCGCACTTTGACTGCGGGTGGAAGTTTGCAATTAATCAAAGCGAGAAAATAGGGTCGTATTCATTTACCCACACTGCTGAATATAACTCGTAGTAAGCGATTTATCCCTTAAAAAAAGCGCCCCCCGGTTTCCCAGGAGGCGCTTTTTATTTAGCTAAGACTTGAAGATTAGCCGTTGATAGCAGGTGCAGTCAATGCAACAGGAGCAAAGTCACCAGCAGCCAAATCTAGAGGGAAGTTGTGAGCGTTACGCTCGTGCATTACTTCCATACCTAGGTTAGCGCGGTTGATTACGTCAGCCCATGTGTTGATTACACGACCCGAAGAATCAATTA
>JAESFM010000060.1_pt1 | contig 61933 bp, 61 predicted proteins | sample 9266171 | NCBI WGS metagenome assembly JAESFM01 (sample SAMN14505069, study PRJNA617099) | algae metagenome | isolation source: Hassallia sp. WJT32-NPBG1 and co-occurring heterotrophs from well developed... | place: USA: Mojave Desert, Joshua Tree National Park, California | collected 2006-06-22 | reverse complement strand
TTGAAGAATACTGACACAGCCGATTATTGTTACTAATTTCAGCAATTACCTGTGGGTATCCCATTTTTTAATAGTACATAAATACTATAAAATAGCGATCGCACTGTGCCAGTTGCGTAAGTCCTGAGAAGATAAATCTGGAGAGTAGGGGGGCAAAAACTTGAATGAGTGCACCAACTGACTCAATTGCAACCCTTACACGTTCGGCGTGATGAACTTTCAGGTTATCCATGACTACAATAGCCCCTTTCCACAACTGAGGTGCTAAGACTTGAGTGACATAAGTAAGAAATGCTTCAGTATTTATACTTCCTGGCACAGTCATTGCCGCAACCAGTCCATCAAGGTTTAAAGCACCTACTAAGGAAACTTTTCCACCCTAGGTTCCAGGAATACTACCAACTGCTCTTTCGCCATCTACTGCTCTGGCGAACAACCCGCGCAGCGATTGATAAATGTAATCCGGCTTCATCAACAAATACAAGGTTTCGCACATCAATTTTATCTAAACTTCGGCGATAATCATGCCTTAGCTCTTGCACTCGTGGGCTATCTTGCTCGCTGGCATAAAGACTTTTTTTTTACACGTAAGCCTAATTTTTCTACGGCACGGTGCATTGTCGTGATGCTCACACTTATCCCTGTATGTTCTGCATAGCGATCGCATAATTCTGTGAGTAACAAATCATTTTTTCCCTCAACCAAAGACTGGATAAACGATAAATGTTCGTTGATTATTGTCGGCTTTTGGTATCCTCCACGCCGTTTCGCCTCGATTTGTCCATTTGTCCGATATTGACGCAGTAGGTTTCGCACAAATGATAAGCTAACCTTAAATCTTTGCGCCAACTGACGCCATCGAGCCTTCTTTTGCTTTCCAAGCCATAATCACACGCTCACGCAAATCCTTTGAGTAAGATACTGGCATCTATTTAAACAATGCTATCTCTTCAGTCTATCTGAGTATGTGGTTCAATTACCTGAAAATTGCTGTAAAATGGACTTAGGCTATTAGCCTGGGGTTTGTAACCCCAGGTAGGTTGAAAGTGTGTATTTCATTCTTCTGCTCTGCATGATAATACGGACATCGGGGCTGCTGCCTCGCTCCTCGATACAGGAGGCAGCAGCCCTCTGCGTTTTTATTCCCATGCAGAGCATGGGAATGAAATAACGACAAAATCTGTCCTAGAGAGGATGATTTTTCTGTATTAGAACTTTATAAAGTGTTGGAAATGAGAAGATGCTTTCCAGCGCTGAAAGCGGATTTTAAGATAACTTTACATAAATACGCTAAAAATCGGTATTTTAACGCAGTTTAATTCACTGCGTTGATTTTGCGTGTTAACACTGTTTGCTTTGTATTTTTTGCTAGTTACCTTAGTACCAGGTTGAGAGGGATTTCACACAAAGCTGGCTAACTTGATATTTGCTTATTCAAATCATCCAAGTCGCACAGCAAAAGTTGGTTTTTTCAACTTTAGATTTAATCAACCTCAAAAGCAATTACAGCAATGTCACTATCAGTTGATTCTCTTAGGTTGCGCGTAGAACTTGCTGTGCAAAATGCCACAGCAATTTTATATTCTACCCTCAACTTGAATTGTCGCAACCTAAGTTATTTCTGTCATTGTGCGCTTTTCAAAAGTAATTTACATTAGGGAGAATTTTACTATGTTACGTCGTTCTTTATTCGCTTCTGCTTTGATGTTGGCTGGTGTCGTTGGTTTCGCTTCTAGTGCAAAGGCTGCTACGCAATCCGTATCATTCAGTGGGCAAGTTAATACTACTTGCACTTTCACTGCCCCTAGCTCAGGTTCTTTTGAAGGAACGCTGGCTCCCGCTGATACTACCAATAAAAAACTAATTACTTCAACACCTGCACGTGTTGGCATACAATGCCCCGGAGGAAACCTCAGTATTGGTACACCTGTTTCATCAGGTAATAACCCTACTAGTACTACTAATACAACAAGAATTACTACTGTTAAAAGTCGCTCCGTTAATTCTGGGGAAACTGCAATTACTTTGGCAACAGACAATACTGAGAATGGAGATGCTGCTGTAATTATGGAAGCAACTCCAAGCACTGCTACTGCTACACTAGCTCCTGGTTCTTACAACTACACCGTTGTAGTCACCGCTACTCCCGGTGCTACTTCCGGCGGCGGTACTGGTGGCACCGGCGTTAATGTTCCCATACCATCATTACCATAAAGTTTCGTAGGTTGGGTTTTGTTATCAACCCAACCTACAAAAAAGCCTCAAACTACCCTGAGTCTTACCTCTCCTCGTCAGCGAAGAGAGGTATTTTGTCATAGGCGATATTTGCCGTATGAAATTTATGTTTTTGTTGGATAGGTGTCTCACCCGTCCTTTTCATTTTTAAGGCACAAGTTGCACGCCGCAAGAATCATATCTTGTCTAGTTAATTAACCATTATTCCGAAAAACCTCACACCAATAAAGCTGTGCTTTATTTCCCCTCTCCTTACTAACGAGAGGGGTTAGGGGTGAGGTGTTTATATTGCGGGTAATTTAGCAAATAACTCAAACGCGGGGTGGGGTTCGGTGAAAATAACGAGTATTCAACTGAATTTAATATCAATTCAGGTAAATACTGTAGATTCTACGGTTATCACTTACTAAGAATACTGCTAAAACAGAATCACTGTTAACGAGTAATTAGTAATTGAGAAGTTGTAAATTAAGACTTGATATCCCTAAGCCTTAATTCATAACTATTCCATTATTAATTGCCAATTTTGCATAGGTAATCTACTCATAGTAATATCTTGCACTAAGGGATTAAAATTGCAGTTCATCTTGCACACAAAGAAAACCTGCCTCCGCAGGTTCTGAAAAGCCAGATTTTTATGAGTCCGCATAGGCGGACTTCGTTTGTATAGCCGCGAATTACATTCGCCAGGGTTTATTAATTTAACTGTTTGGAGAATAAAATTAAAATGTTGTTTTCAACTCAAAAGGTGGGAGTTATTTCTGCACCTGTTCGTGGTGCTTTGCCTTTTAGTACTTGGGCATTATCTGCGGCTTTACTTTGGGCAGGAGCAAGTCAAGCACAAGTTAGTCTCTCGCCGATGAAAATTGAAGTAAAAACTAATCGCGGACAGGCTCAAGGCATTATTAATATCACAAATACTAGTAATGAAACCTTTCGTGCCCGCGTCTACGCTGAATCTTTTACATACAATCGGGATAAGGGATTTGAAACTTTACCTTCTAGCCCTTCCGATTTAAGACCATATCTGCAATTTTCGCCGCGTGAACTTGTTGTCCCACCAGGAACAACTAGAAGAGTACGTCTCAACGCTCGTTTAGCTCCCAATCTGCCAAATGGTGAATATCGCACAATGATTTTCACCGAACCTTTGAAGCAGAATAGTGTCACCGATGCCAATGGTAATAAAACTATCATCATCACCCGTGTTGGTAGTGCTTTCTTTGTCCGTAAGGGAGATGTCCGTCCTAATTTGACGGTAGATAGCGCTAGATGGAATGCAGAAGCCAAGAAGATACAAATATTAGTCCGCAACACAGGCAAAGCATCTGCTTACCCATATATTAAGTGGACGCTCAAACAAGGTGGAACGGTTGTCAAAACAGGAGAAGCACTAGATACAGGTATTGTGCCTGATGGCGATCGCAATTTAATTTTAAATCAATCTAAGAAAGATGAATTAGCTCTTTCTCCTGGCACATATCAACTCAGTGGTGAGTTGCTCTGGGGTGAAGATAACGACAAAAGTAAACTACCATTCAAGCTGGATTTAACTGTCCCAGGAGGAAATTCTACTACATCGCCAACCAGAAATAAAAGGTAAAAGTCAGCGTGAAGAATCCCCTATTTTACCTTTTTGCGTTTGCGGTGTGCCTTTTTTGCGCTACTCCAGCTAAAGCTAAGAACCTGACCCCTAATCCCTCAGAAAAAACTGTTATAGGCGAAGAAATAGATAATACCTCACCCCCTAACCCCTCTCCTTATAAACGAGAGGGGAGTCTTGACGCAAGCCAACGGGGGGTGAAACCTACGAATGCAACTTCAGATCAGACGAACTACGATTCACTGTCTTTAGAAGAAAGGTTAAAAAGCTTACCAATTAGTGAAGCTAGTCGTGGGGATCTGCGGGAGAGACTTATTGAATATCGGGAAGCGGTTAAATCTGGGAGACCTCTCTCCAAACCTCTCTCCTACAAGGAGAGAGGCTTTAATTCTCCCCCTTCCCTAGCAGGGAAGGGGGTTGGGGGGTTAGGTCTTCCAGATAACGTTGTTGCTGATTCCGCAGAAAAAATTCAGCAGCCAAAGTCAGAAATATTGGCACCGGAAATTAAATCTGAATTGGAAAAACAGACAAAGGACTTCACTACATTCCCGGTTGGTTTAAGTGTGGGCAAACGCAACGTCAACCCTAGTGTGATTATCCGGGGTCAAGAAGATGGAACGCAAGCAATTAACTTTGAAAATTGGCTGTTACCGTTTGATGATGTGATTCAAGCGTTGAAATTAGACTTAAAAAATTTACCAGATGGTCAATTAGAAGTGCGATCGCCTGGTATTATAATTCGTATCGACCCAAAAAAACTTCGCAACGATCCAGAGTTAGGCTTAGTCTTTTCCATTCAAGATTTAGATACTCTATTTGGCATCAAAGCACAATTCAACATCAACGATTACGCAATTGAGCTAGATGTACCTTGGCTAAATCAATCAGGCTCTAGAATTGGGCAAGCAGAACCGCCGATTATATTACAAGGTATACCACGAATTGCACCTGGTAATTTCAGTTTTGGCGCAATTGAACAAAAAGTTAATGCAAGTGGTTCAGAAGGCACAGGAGCCAGTTACAGAGGTGATTTTCTCGCGGTTGGTAGTTTGTTTGGTGGTAGTTGGTTTGTGCGTACAGATCAACCAAATTTTCAAGATGCTTCAACTTGGAGACTTGCGGAAGCACAATTTTATCGACCAAATGATCGATCTGATTATATCTTCGGTTCTCAGCCAACTTTTTGGCGCAGTCAGGGTGCAAGCGATTATTGGGGCTTTACATACATTCAACGACAGGGATTTACTCCACCGCAACTGTTTGGTGGTGGTTTTGTCGATCCGCGTCTGCGGTTGCAAGCTTCACAAATTGGCAGGACAATTACAGGTACGGCTCAACCCGGTACATTAGTCAGGTTAGCAGAAGCATTTGGCGATCGCGTAGTTGGCGAAGTCTTGGTAGATTCTTCCGGAATTTACCGCTTTGAAAACGTCAGAAGCGAGAATCAATATTATGGCAGTAGTTACCGCGTCTTGCTTTACCCAGAAGGACGACTCACGGCTCAACCAGAAATCCGCGAAGCTACCTACTCAATTGTACCAGGACAGTTACCCGCAGGTTCTTCTGCCTTAGTTTTTTCTGGTGGGTTGCGACGAGAATTAAATAACAGTCTGTTGGGCAACTTTTCTGATTTTCGTGGTGGAATCGCTCAAAGATGGGGTTTATCAGAAAATCTCACAGTCGGTGTAGGTGGAGTATACGACGATTCCGCTAGAGGTTTGGCAGAATTATTTTATCGTCCGTCAAATTTGCCTTTAGAAATCGCGGTTTCTGCACTTAGCGGTAGTAAATGGGATGTGAACGCAGATATCCGTTTTAATCCTACTCGTAGTTTGAGTGCATCATTTACAAGCGATCGCTTTTCTAATCGTTTTAACTTAGATTGGCGCGTTTTTCCTGGTTTAAGTTTATTTGCTACTACCGATAGCCGCGACGCTACAGGCGGTGGTGTACAATTAAACTTTAGCGGCAGAAACGCTTTTACTTTTGCTCGTATTAGCCTAGATACAGAAAATCGCCTGCGCTGGACTTTGCTGCAACGTCTCGGCAGATTAGAATTAAATCAACGCGGTAACGAAATCGGCACTTTGTCGGAATTTACCTATAATTTCTCTAGAAACAGCAGTTTTTTGAACTTAGGAAACTCGCTGCTAGTAAGTTATGAAACCCGCAGTCAAAATTTAAGTAATAACTTACTTACCTTAGGTTGGCGCTATCGTTCTACAGAACGCGCTAGCGATGGTAATTATCGTTGGGAAGCGCAGTTAGGTTATGGTATTGGTTCTCAGGGTAACGGACCTGTCGCTTCATTATCAACTACAATTTTACCAGGTATTTTGTTGCGGGCGCGTTATCAAGGCGTATCTGTGACTTCTGACCAAGCCAGCTTTAATATAGACTTAGTTTCTAGCGCGGGTTTGCAACGCGGTATTACACCGGGGGATAGACGTTCTGATTATTTCCGTACTCAAGGCGGTTTATTGATTCAGCCGTTCTTTGATAAGAATAATAACGGCAAATTCGATAGTAGTGAAAAATTATATACAGAAAATCCCGATACATTGCTGCTCATTAACAATAGAGTTGTCAAATCATTGCAACCGGATATTCAAAGCGATCGCATTTTGGTACGCTTAAATCCAGGCACTTATCGTTTAGATTTAGATCCCGCAGGTTTCCCAGAAGATTGGCAAGCTACTACTGACGCTTATGCTGTCGATGTTATCGCAGGTTCTTACACACCAGTATTATTGCCTTTGACTCGTGCTTATGCCCTTTCTGGAGTTCTTACCGATGCTGAAGGTAAACCAATTAATGGTGCGAGGGTAGAAGCAGTTTCTAAAGACTCTAAACTGCGGTTATTTTCCGTTACCAACACCGCTGGAGTTTATTATTTAGAAAGACTACAACAAGGCACTTACGATTTATTGATTAACGATAAATCCGTTAGTGGTATGACATTGAAATTAGATAATTCTTCCCAAGGTTTTCAAGAAATCAATATTCAACAGTTACAAAATCAAGAATTTAGAGCCATAATTCCGAATGTAAATCAAACTGCATTGCCAAATAAAAATAAAGATAAGTAGTGAGCGCTTCAGCGCTATTTTCTCGTTTTTATCGTACACAAACGCTCTGCATGGGAATGCCTTCTGTGGAGGCTCCGGCTGCTAAAATGAAAGTATGTTAAGGCAGAGCTTGGTAAGAATAAATCAAAGTGCGTTACTAAATAAAGACAAAGATAAATAAATTTGACAGAACGCTTGACAATGACACAATTTATCTGCAAGGTAGAGGCATTTTGGGATTCAGAAGCTTTAGTCTGGGTTGCAACCAGTGAAGACGTACCAGGGTTAGTAACAGAAGCTGAGACAATAGAGGCTTTAACACAGAAACTGCGAGTAATGATTCCAGAACTCGTCGTTCTTAATAGAATTGTCCTGCCTGACTATGTAGGTTCTATCACCTTCGAGTTAACTAGCCATCGACAGGAGTTGATTGAGGTGATTTCATAGATGAGTTCATCCTTTACTCCTGAGTTGAAAGAGATTCTCTTAGAAGCAGGTTGCTATTTTGAACGGCAAGGCAAAGGAGACCATGAAATGTGGTACAGTCCAATCACAAATCGACGTTTTGTAGTAGATAGTTCTATAAAGTCGCGTCACACTGCCAACGGAGTTTTGAAACAAGCAGGACTACCAAAAGCCTTCTAGTAAAGGCTAATTTGCCTAGCTGATAGGTTAAACAGAGAAGATTTTGCCCAATTCCTCGTACACAAACGCTCTGCATGGGAATGCCTTGTGTGGAGGCTCCGCCTGCTAGAATGAAAGGAGGCAGCAGCCCTTCTAAACTGTGTTACCAGGCAGAGCTTGTTAACAAGAAAAAAGCGGCACTACCCCACAGCAAATTCAGTGTAATGACGCATCTTTGGAGGGTCAAACCCCAAAACAATATCTTGCTTGGGGACACCGAGTTCCACCAATTGGTTGGCAATACCAACTTCTGTACCATCCTGCTGAATCCAAATTTTGCCATCAATGATGTCAAGATGCAGGACAGTGCCATATAATCGCTTAGATCCGCGCCAGCCAACGTAGACTAGTTGATAGTGGTCGCGTTCTATATCGAAAATAGTTTGAGCGTGGATGCGTTCGTCCCAGACTAACTTTGCCTGTTCAGTTAACAGGTATTGGATATGTCGTCGGTACTCATCGACGGTAGCCATTGTTCAATTACCTCCCGATCAATATCGTAGATCACCAAGTAAAGCTGGTTTTGCTCAACAAGTTCGTGAATAAACACAGTTGCAAAAAGGCGATCATAAATATCGCTGGACACTGCGAGATACAATATACGCTCTGGCTCTTGATTGCGTAAAGCAGCCCGATATGTAATAAATTGTCCCAATGCTCCGTAAAATTCGGAAATCTTAGATGGACCTAGGAAACTTTTGATTTCCACGGCAATTTCTAACCCTTGCCTTTGAGCTGCAATAACTTTTTCGGCACCGAGGTCAATAGCAAGGTCAAATGTACCAGCTTGCAGGGGATATGGGTCATGAGTAATTAGCCAGCCATCCTTCTGCAAGGCTGTTTTGACCACATAATGAAAAGCATCTTTGGCTGACACAGCTCACATTTTAACTTTTTTATCCAATCAAACAGTATAGTTCAATTCCAGGTTTCGGCAAAAACTCTCTGGACGTTTCCAAGACTAAGCCAGGAAAATAAATTCGACAGAACGCTTGACAATGAGACAACTTTAAAACAGACCTCCATAATTAGGAATTCCGGTAAAACCTTTGAGAGTCGCTAATAGTTCGCTTGTGGCTTTATCAGTAATCAAAGTGTCGCCATTTGTCGGTGTAAATTTCAACGAACTATATGTCAAAGCACCAGCACAACCAAGCACATCTTCACTTTTAAAATCCATAATAATATCTGCACCCTGACCTCTAACTAAGACAAAGGCATCTTTACCAGCACCACCAGAGAGGGTATCATTGCCATATCCGCCCCAGATTTCATCATCACCATCGCCACCCCAGATGACGTCATCTCCCTCATCACCATAAAGCTTATCATTGCCAAGATTGCCGTAAATTTTATCGTTGCCGGCACTACCAGCGATAGTATCATTCATGGTAAAAGTTAGACCATAAGCTGGTTGTATATCCGAATTGTCGGATTTGATGCCTAAATCACCATATAGGATATCGTTACCATTATTGCCAAAAATGCGATCGCTACCCAATCCACCATAAATGATGTCGTCACTATCTAAACCGGAAATGCGATCGCTTTGGTCTGTTCCCATCAAAGTATCAGGATTTGGCGTACCATTTATCGAGTTAGTAGCTGTGGGATTAACGGTGATTGTGAAAGTTTGAGGTGCTGAAGTATCGACACCACCATTTAAAGTGCCACCGTTATCCTGAACTTTGACTTCAATTGTCGCTGTTTTGCTCGCAGTAATTCCACTTTTGGCTGTGTAGATTAAGTCACCTGCTAAGTTAATTGTTGGTGCAACATCAAAAATGTCAGCGTTAATTTCGTTGACAACCTTAACTATGTACCCAGCGACACTTTGTGTTTCATTGGCAGCACCAGAATTAAAGTTGCTTGCCCAAAGAGCGATCGTTTGCTGTCCTGCACCGGCTTTGACGCTTTGGTTATTACCAATAGTGAAAGTAGGGCGATTGTTTACAGGGTTAACGATGATTGAAACTGTTTTTGGGCTGCCTGGAGTTATGCCATCAGTAGCACTAACCGAGAAAGTATCGTTACCGAAGAAGTCTTGATTGCCTTTATAGGTTAGTCCGTTAGTAGCAGCCGAGGTATTATTAATTTGGCTGAGAGTACCACTAAGAATTACTTCTCCAGTACCATTGTTATTTACAGAGGTAACACCGCCAGAAATACCAGTACTTACCGTTAATTTTCCACTGTTAACTTTCAGGGTAGCGGTGACACTTCCAGAGTCAACATCATTAATGCTGACACCTTTAACGTTTATACCCGTGTCTTCATTAACGGATATAGAACCGGGAGTGGAACCTGTGGTGATTGATATAGCACCTAGTTTGAAATCAGCACTGGAAGTAGGGGTGTTATCACCAAAGAACAGGAAGTTAGGTGTATTGTACGGATTAGAGGGAAGAAAAGCAGGTGTAGTAGAGCTGGTATAGTCTCGTAGGTTGCCACTGAGGATTGCATTTTGGTTGTTATCGGCAAAAAGGCTGTAGTTATTACCGAGTATCTTGAGTTCGTAAGACTTTTGAGTAGTGGTGGTAAAATTTGTTGTTCCCTCCCCGTGGGTGAAAAGGTTGCCCCCTGGAGGTTCAGCAATGCCATCATTTTGCGCCCAGATTTCATTAGTCCAGAAACCTAGTTCAAGACCTTTTTTGTCATTGCCGATAACCGTAACGCTAAAACCAGCTCTATCAGCCTTTCCATCGCCATTTTTATCAGCACCCGAATTAGAGTGGTTTTCAGAGGTAATCTGGGCGCTAAATTTAATGCTATATCCCGTGTTGCGGTCAAGAATGGGCATTAACTCAGCTTTGGCAGCATATCCCACATAGTCAGTTATGGTGGTACTAGTATTTAATTGATTCCCATTTTGTATAGTACCTGTAGGAAGATAGGGAAGAGTCTGATATATAAATCCTTGAGAATTGGGTGTGCCAGTGCCATTATATATGTCGAATGATGCGCCGGGAATGGCGATAACAGGAGCATCGTTGACTGCTGTCAGACTAATGGTTTTGGTTACTGGAGCGCTAGTTAAACCTGTATCGTCAGTCAGACGGAAACGCACAGTGCGATCGCCTGCCATCGGATTGTCGGATATATTCCCATAGATAATATTACGTATTAGAGTCTGCACCCGCGTCGGGGTTGCCTGGGCGTTGAAGGTAACGTTCAAAGGCGTACCATTCAGACCACCTGTGAAGGTGCCAATTAGTTGACCTCCAATCGAAATATTGTTAAGAGCAACAGTAATTCCGTTTGTAGTATCGTTGCGAATTAACAGGATGTCGTTAGTATTAGCACCGCTGGCGAAATCTACAATAAGCTTACCGCCATTAAAGTTTGTAGAGTCAGAATCACTGACAGCGATTGTGTTATCAATAACTACAAAACCAGCATTTTCGGTATAGGGTAAGGCTGAGGCTGATAAACCTAGTATAGGTGTACCATTTACAGCGCTATTGCGTGGGTTCGGCACTCCCGTAACAAAGTCAGCAAAATTATTATCCGTGTCAGGGTTTCCCCCTTTTCGCACTACAGATCTCGTGTTACTTGGAGCCGGTGTTGGACTAGTTTCATAGTAATTGGCAGCGCTGCCATAGCCGAGAAAATCAACAATGTTAGCTCCAATTACATTAACAATTCCGAGAGGAATCTGGTTCTTGACGAGCGCAACGTTGCCAGATGTAGCACTGATGTTAATCGTATCTGTTGCATTTGCTGTTGGCAAATTAGCTCCAGCTCCATTTGCCAGACCTCCTAGTTGGATAAGATAGTAACCTGCCGGAGCGATGACACCAGAAAGATTTGTTACGTTCCAAATTAATGAATTAATAATATTATTATTGGCGGCGTATTGCACCGACCACCCTGTTACATTGATAGGGGTCGCCCCACGATTGAACAGTTCAATAAAATCATTTTTGTAAGGCGCATCAGAGTTGCCACCGCCACCGTAAATTTGGCTAATTACAATATTGCTACTGGCAAGAATACCGTTGTAACCTTCTAAAACCGATGTTTGAAACGCCAAAGGTGACTCAATCTTCCCAGTACTAACCTCTAAATCCCAATCCCCACCAAGCGCAGCGCTCCCTGTCAAATCATCCGATGCAGCCACATCCGCACCAGTTAATTGACTCAACTGCTGCACAAAACCTACACCAGTTTGCCCCGCAGCTACATCGCAACCATAAAGCAAAATATCAGCATCATCTGTCAGGAAATTTGCCCACTGTTGCAACTGACTTTTATAGGTATCCAAATTACCCGAATTCAGTTGGTTTGACCCCAACTGCAAACTTCCCTCACCGCCGTGGGAAACTATATGAACAGCCTTATATTTACCACCTTGCAAATTCTCAGTAATTTGTGATATCCCATCTTTCATTTGGTCTAGTATCACCACTTTTGTATCTGGATTGATACCAGCTATCAAGCTTTGGTAATCTTCTACAGTGGGATCAAGAAAGATAATTTCTCTTTCTTCTTGCAAAACAGATTTAACTAAAGAGTCGTTTGATTGCAGTATCATAATTGTTTAAATTGATTTAGTTAAGAAAAGTTTTATCTAACATTAAACTTCTTGCAAAAGTCTTTTTTGGGATGTTAAGCCCGCGTAGGTGAGCTTTGTTTTTATAGCGGTTTTCTTTCCTTCGTAAAGTGCAACTGAAAACCTCACCCCTAACCCCTCTCCTTAACAAGGAGAGGGGGAGATAAAGCGAAGCTTTATCGGGGTGAGGTCATAGCGTATACCTCACCAAACCAAAAATTGCTATAGAGCCAGCGGCTTACAGCTTGAGGGCATTTACCCATTTTTGCAATAGGTCTATTGTTGATGTTTGCAAATAATGGCTATAATTAAATTTCCAAAAATAAAAAATGTTATTTTTTTCAATATCAATCAAAATACGAATAATAGCCATTAGCTAATAATTATCAACTTGAGATATAAATCAGTGCCTCAGTAGTTACACTATGTTTGTTCTGAAGAGTTTGTGGAGTAATTTTGAATTAGTTAATAAATTTAAGCAGCTTTTTATTTAATAACTTAAAAATCATCTAATCTTTATTGTGAATTATAAATTATTATATTTACGTATTTATACTTAAAATTCGATATTCAAATAAAAATTTGAGGCTTGTAGTAGGCACTAAAGCGCCTGAAAAAGCGTTGAAACGCTTACTACGAAGGTTTAGGATGTGTTAGTTGGGTCAGTCCCCAAAAAAGAGAATATTTAGATGATTCCCGTAGACAGCCTGGGAGTAAAAATCCGTTAATTCACTCAACACAAAGCTTGTAAATTGAAGTTAACCTATAACGGTCGATATCTTATCCGCATATACATGGATATTCAAGCATGATTCGTCACTTGCTAATTAGTTCAGCTTTCATGCTCGCAAGTACTGTTACCTTTGCAGCCAAGGCTAATGCTGAAGATGGTAGTGCTGGAGCTAATGGTACAGTTACAGATAACTGTACTTTTTATGGCGTTGTGCCAGGAGAGTTGATTGTTAATTCTGGTGGTACTATTCTCCAGAGTGCAAATGGTGGAACACCAGCAAGCGTGTTAATAGATTGCAATAATGCTGCTACTCTCACTATTTCTAAGCCTAAACAAAATATTGAAACTGGTACAACAAAATTTTTAGATACACGGCTAACCGCAACAGCAACTAGCCCCAATCTTCCTAATATAAACGTTAGTAGTTCTAACGGTTCTATGGGTAATATACCAGCAGATACTCAAGAGGGAAAAATTATAGTCAATATGGAAGCAAATAACGGAAGTGAAAAAATTTCTGCTGGAAAATATAGCTTTACAGTAACTCTCACCGCGTCTCCTTAATAGTAGAAAAGTAAGCAAATTTTGATAGTAAGATATTTCAACAGGAAAGTAAAAGCAAAATGATTTGCCGATCGCTATTTATTCCACTTATAATTATCAGCGTTAATTTAACTCTATTCAAAAGTGCAACCGCTTCAGAACCTTTATGTACTTTCTCTCAAGCTACTCCTGGTCAGTTAGTAACTGAAGGTGGCACTCTACCAAAAAAATTAGTTACTTTTGCTTCTGCTGGTGGTTCTCCGACTAAAATTGATGTTACCTGCACTCAATCTGCAAATATAAGTGTATCTGCCCCAATTCAAGTTGCAGGACCACAATTTACGCCAATATCTGCTGTAGCTACTGTAACAACTCCCTTTGGTGGCTCTACTAAAACTGGTGATGCTCCCCTGGCTTTACCTGCGGGAACTACTCGTTTAACGATTGATTTTTCTATAGATAGAGGTCGTTCTCTGCGAGCCGGTAACTATAACTTTACTGTCAAGTTTACTACTGTGCCCTAATTTGGTAGTAAATAGACGGCGTTGCAAAAATTGATGCTCCCAGACTTTTAGCCTGAGCGCTATTAAGTCGATCATTACAGAGAATTGTTATCAGCGATCGCCTTTTATTTTAAAAGTATTTTTACCTGTAGCTCGAGTAGTATTAAAATCAGAAGCAACCATGATCTGCTGTAATTTCCTACGGCTTGGTGTTACTCTCAGCACTGTTATTTTATGCCCAATGCAAACACCGTTACCGTCAAGTTGTTCGCTGTATATCAAGAAGCTTATAAAGTTCCAGAGCTAGTGCTGGAATTACCTGATGGTACTACTGTCGCAGGGTTATGCGATCGCCTAATTAGCGAACACCCTGAACTTGCTCAATACAGAGAAATCACCCGCTTTGGTGTAAATCTGCAATTTGTCGAAGCAGATACCATCCTGCAAGATGGCGATGAAGTCGTGTTAATTCCCCCAGTTAGCGGTGGCTGATAGGATTTCGGATTCAATCCAAAATCTAAAATTGACTACTCAAGTACTTAACTATCGATATAGCAAAATCAATCCCGACAAATTTTGTCGGGTATGTTTGACTAGTATTTTGGCTCGTGGTAGCATCAATCAAAGTTGACGGAGACACAGGGAAGTTGTTTTATGACTCAGGCGATCGCACACTCAAACCAAACCACCACACCCATCTTGGAAGCCCTTAAGTGTAAGGAATGTGGTGCAGAATATGAACTTAAAGCCAGCCATGTTTGTGAGTTGTGCTTTGGTCCTTTGGAAGTCAAATATAATTACAACGCCTTGCGTCAGAGTGTCACCCGTGAAACTATTCAAGCTGGACCAAATTCGATTTGGCGCTACCGTCAGTTTCTACCCGTCGCTACAGATAATGTTATAGATGTGGGAACTGGTATGACTCCCTTGGTGCGTTCCCACCGCTTGGCGCGTCGCCTAGGTTTAAATAAACTATATATAAAGAATGATGCCGTCAACATGCCCACCCTCAGCTTCAAAGATCGGGTGGTGTCAGTTGCTCTTTCTCGTGCGCGAGAATTAGGTTTCACAACAGTTTCTTGTGCTAGCACCGGCAATTTAGCAAATTCTACCGCAGCGATCGCCGCTCACGCCGGTTTGGATTGTTGCGTATTCATCCCCGCCGATTTAGAAGCTGGTAAAATCCTCGGTAGTTTGATCTACAGTCCTACCCTCATGGCTGTTAAAGGCAACTACGATCAAGTTAATCGCCTTTGTTGTGAAGTAGCCAATACACAAGGCTGGGGTTTTGTCAATATTAATTTGCGTCCTTACTACTCAGAAGGTTCCAAGACGCTAGCTTATGAAGTTGCTGAACAACTAGGTTGGGAATTACCCGACCACATCGTTGCTCCCCTCGCTTCTGGCTCGTTGTTTACAAAAATTTACAAAGGTTTTAACGAATTTGTCGAAGTCGGTTTGGTGGAAGGTAAAAACGTGCGTTTTAGTGGCGCACAAGCCGAAGGTTGTTCACCAATTGCCGAAGCGTTTCGTGAAGGACGCGACTTTATTAAGCCAGTGAAACCGAATACAATAGCTAAATCGATTGCGATCGGCAACCCAGCAGATGGCATTTACGCTGTGGAGATAGCTAAGAAAACAAATGGTAACATTGAGTCAGTCAATGATGCAGAAATCATTGAAGGCATGAAGCTGTTGGCGGAAACCGAAGGCATCTTCACCGAAACTGCTGGAGGTACAACCGTTGCCGTACTGAAAAAATTGGTAGAAGCTGGCAAGATAGATCCAGATGAAACTACCGTGGTGTACATTACCGGCAATGGTTTGAAAACCCAAGAAGCTGTACAAGGCTACGTTGGCGAACCTTTGACAATTGACGCCAAACTCGATAGCTTTGAACGCGCACTAGAGCGTTCTCGTACACTCGACCGCCTAGAATGGCAACAAGTCCTCGTTTAGTTAGTGGTTAGTAGTTAGTAGGAGCGTAGTTAGTGGATAGTGGTTATGATTTTTCCAACTAACAACTGTCAACTAACAGCTAACAACTATCAACTGTCAACTAACAGCTAACAACTATCAACTATCAATTCACTATGACTGTAAAAGTTTTAGTTCCTACTCCTCTTCAGAAATTCACTAACAACCAAGCGACTCTAGAATGTAGCGGCAGCAATATTGCTCAACTGTTTGACTCATTAGAGCAAAGCTGTCCTGGTATCAAGTCTCGGTTGTGCGATGAAGCTGGACAACCACGGCGATTTTTGAATTTGTATGTTAATAGCGAAGATATCCGCTTTTTAGAAGGGACAGATACACCCCTCAAAGATGGTGACGAAGTAAGTATCGTTCCCGCTGTGGCTGGTGGTTGAAACTAAAAGTAAGAATTCAGGAGTCTGGAGTCAGAAGTCAGGAGTTAGGAGTTAGGAGTTAGGAGTTAGGAGTCAGGAGTCAGAATTAAATTAGGTAAGATTTTATACTATAAGCTACTTGTAGACCACTCAATCAAATATTTTGGTAGGAGTGTAAAAAAGTCGTTTATAAATTCGCGGCTTCGCACACAATGCCCATTCTCGATTCTGACCTTGACTCCCGTCTCCGATCTGCTGCCTCCCGTCTCCTGACTTCTGTCTCCTGGCTGCATAGACAGTATCGTATGTCAAAATGAAAATGACTGATACCTCAAGGTGAGCTATCCGATCGCTCTATTAGCTAGATAAAGGATTGACCTGAGCAATGGCAGAAGAAACCAATCACAATCAAGCGGGAGAGGTGGCTCCCAGCACTGTTGATAAACAGGCTCCCAGTGTTGCTGAAGAACACGCTCCCAGCACTGACTCCCCGGAAGCAACAGACATCCCCACGGCTAATGCACCAGATCCCAAAGCCGCAAATCCAGAAACTAACCCAAATGCGACTAAAGCTAAAAAGCCTGCTGCACCTAGGGGAGAAAAGCCAGCAGCTAAGGAAGGAGCAGAAGATAAACCCGCAGCAGCTAAAGCAGCAAAAAAAGAGAAACCCCCAGCTCTTGAAGATAAGCCTTTTGTAGAGTTCGTGGAGCAATACTATTTGCCAGCCTTGCAAAAAGCGATCGCTCAACAAGGAGTGCAAGATGTAGAGCTGAGTTTTGCCAAACAGAAGCTTTCTATTGCTGGCTTTGATACATCTGAAGAATGCTGGCAAGTCATGGGCAAATTGCAAAACGGTCTGCGCCAGTTTAACTTATATTTCCTAGATGAAGATATTCAAGGGAAAAAAGGATTTTCTTGCAACGAAGGCAAAAAACCTAGCACTCTTGAGTCATTCTTAATAGATGAGCGCAAAATGACACTTGACTTAATGGTATATGGTATGCTACAGCGCTTAAATGGTCAAAAGTGGTTAGGTAGGAATTAGTTAGTTGTTGGTTGTTAGTTGAAAAAAGCATAACCACTATCCACTAACCACTAACCATTAACAAAATCTTAAATTTCGTGAAAGTGATAGGTGACGGCTCCGGTAACGGGGTCGTTATCTATTTTTACATAACCTGATTTCAGCATTTCCTTGAGTACAGCTTCAACTTCTGTAAAATTGGCTCCAGTTGCTTTTACACCTTGCGTTACAGTTAGCGTACCACCGCGACTTTCTGCGGCTTCCAACAGTTTTACCATCAGTTGATTGCCACTGGGTTGATAAACTTGGGAAGCAACAGCAGCTTGAGTCAACGGCACACCCAAGGGAGACAAACCCGCTTTTAACCTAAGCTTCTGATCGTGCTCTTCAACCATATTAGAGATGAGGAACAAATCTACAAACTGTCCGACACCGAGCAACCCACCAGTACACAGCCAAAACAAACCCGTCCCTATCTTGCCATTATATATACGGTGCAGTCCTCCCAAACCGACAAACCAGGCTGCATTTAAAATATAAGAAATAAAAATACGGTCTTTTTTATTGTTGGTTTCCACGTTCATCTTGGTTTTAATCCCTTGGATTCGCTCTAGTTCTATTTACGTTCGGCGCGTGGTACTATACTTCCTGCAATCGATTCACCCGATAGGGTGATTTTGGCGCTTGGTAGATGATCTAAGGAATAATTACCGATTAGCGATCGCCAATTCCGAAAAAATATATATTCTGTTGCAAGTCTTAATTTGTTGCAACTCTTAACGTTGACAGTAGCTTTCACTACCCCCCGCCTTGGTAGACTGATGTTTATACAAATAGATATTGCCTTCTATCGCGCCTTGTGAGAGCATTACCCAAAGCTTTCTCAGTCGCTCAAAAGAAAAAGACACTTCACATAATCAAGACATGGTAGACTCCCTAAAAAAACCAGGCTTTGAAGAAATGCGTCCAGGGATTAAAGTCCCCGCAAAAGAAACCCTGCTGACACCCCGGTTTTATACCACTGACTTTGATGAAATGGCGCAGATGGATATCTCAGTCAACGAAGACGAGTTGAGAGCGATTCTCGACGAGTTTCGCGCTGACTACAACCGCCATCACTTTGTTCGGGATGCGGAGTTTGAACAATCCTGGGATCATATTGACGGGGACACTCGCCGTTTGTTCGTTGAATTTCTCGAACGTTCTTGTACGGCGGAGTTTTCAGGATTTTTGCTGTATAAAGAACTCGGACGCCGTTTAAAGGATAAAAGCCCTGTTTTGGCAGAGTGCTTCAATCTGATGTCACGCGATGAAGCGCGTCATGCTGGCTTTTTGAACAAAGCGCTGTCAGACTTTAATATGTCGCTGGATTTGGGCTTTTTAACCAAGAGCCGTAAATACACCTTCTTTAAACCGAAATTTATCTTCTACGCAACTTATCTTTCAGAAAAGATTGGTTATTGGCGATATATCACGATTTTCCGCCACTTAGACGCACATCCAGAAGATCGCGTTTATCCGATTTTCCGCTGGTTTGAAAACTGGTGTCAGGATGAAAACCGCCACAGCGATTTCTTTGATGCGATCATGCGATCGCAGCCGCAAATATTGAATGATTGGAAAGCGCGGCTATGGTGTCGGTTCTTTCTATTGTCAGTCTTTGGCACAATGTATCTCAATGACATCCAACGTAAAGACTTTTATGCCTCGATTGGTTTGGATGCGCGGGAATACGACATTGAAGTGATTGAGAAGACCAACGAAAACGCAGGTAGAGTCTTCCCGATAATGCTGGATGTCGAGAAACCGGAGTTTTACCAGCGGTTGGATGTTTGTCTCAAGAATAATGAGAAATTGGGTGCGATCGTTAAGTCCAGCACTCCCAAATTCCTCCAATTCTTCCAGAAGCTACCTTTATACGTCTCCAATGCTTGGCAATTTCTGCGGCTGTACTTGATGAAACCAATTGATACAGCTGCTACTCATGGCGCAGTTCGCTAGGTTATAACAGATTTGCGAAAGCTTTAGTGGTTCTGTACTCAACAGAACCATTTTTTTTATGGTAAATCGTAGTAAGCGCTTTAGGGCGTGTTTTCGCTCTCCGAAAAGCCTTTAGGCTAAAGCCTAAGGCTATACGAACAAAGCCTGCCGACCCAGGCTTCCAACCTTATTATTCCGTAGTCCGCGCAGGCGGACTTTGTTCGTATAGCCGCACCCTTCCAGGGTGTCAGCAGTTTGAAAACACGCCCTAGCGCTTTCTACATTAAACAATGAAACAAAAGCTCTCAAATTTCGGCTTTTTACTAAATATTTGCTTATTTTTGGTAGCTACTCCTGGTTGGTGCCAATCTCAGCCAGAGGTAAAGCCATCATCCGCCGAGGATTTAGATTTAAGTCCAGAAATTATACAAAATAGTCCAGTTTTGCAACGGTGGCGACGTAATGTACCGAATATTTTGCAAGAAATTAAAAACGATCCTAGTTTTCGCACTCGCTTGCGACTGGGTTCTTCGGAATTTCCTTCCACGGGACAAGCATTTGGGGTGATTTTAGGTGTGGAAGATATTTTTATTGGGCGTACTGGTTTGACTGTGAGTGGCCAATATCAAACGGCATTTAATGGTAAGCGTCAGGCTTATGGTGCTGACTTACATTATTATTTGCGTCCTTTGGGTAGCTACGTCAATATCGCTCCCGTCGTTGGTTATCGACATTTGCAAACAAATCGCTATACAACCGATGGAGTGAATTTAGGCGCGAAGTTGCTGTTAGTTTTATCTCGCGGTGGTGCAGCGGATATTTCTTTAACTCAGAGTTGGGTTTCTCCTGGTAGCGATGAAGAAGTTGGTTTAACACAGCTTTCCGTTGGATATGCTATTACTTCCAATTTGCGTTTATCTACAGATATTCAAAAGCAAAATTCCCGACTTCAAAAAGATAGTCGGGTAGGTGTCGTTTTAGAATGGATGCCCTGAGTTAAGCTGATTTTTCCATTCTGATTGCATCTGGTATGAATGCTTGGTGCTTAGTCGCTTCTGCTTCATAGCACCTGAGAATCAATGATGCAAGCTTATCGATATCACTCACAGAGGTAATGATTACTTTTGAAGCTGCATCCCCTATTGAAGCTGTTACTTCCTGTACTTCAAATTTTGGTGCTAGAGACTTGACTTCATCTACATTGAGACGAGTAATAAAACTTTTTTTCTGTGAAGATAAATACAGCCGCAAAAACCACCAAGTTGTTTTGCCAAGATTTATGCCAAAGTAGGAAGTAGTATCCCTATACTTGACTTGAAATTTATAGATTTTTGATGTTTGTATAATAGCTTGAATTTTTTCAAAAGCTGCGATTTCTTCAGCCGTCGTGAGTATTTTTGATTCTTGAGATTCTTGCTGTTTTTCCTCTTCCTCAATCTCTGGTTCTACTTCAACTTCAACAGGCTGAACTATTTCTTGGTTGAGTGAGCTAGTCATTAACTCTACTAAACTTCCCTGAATCGACTTTTTTACAATTGGCTTGAATTTCTCAATCACCTTACCAGTAATTCGACCTTGAATTTCATAAATTGGGGCAATTGTGCCAAGTTCAGCTACCAAAAAGCGAACAAATTCTTCAGAAGGAGAACGTAAAAGATTACCTAAAAGCTGAGTCATACCTTTTACATAAACCATCTCTTCAGCATGATTGGTAATAGCTGCCGCATCAAAATTTTCACGGTGAAAGAACTTGAGGTTATCAATATCTTTTGAGTTATATTCAAAGATATTAAAAGTGAAAAATGGTTCTTTGTCCATGACATTTCTGTCACGCAAGTCAGTCAAAAAACGGTAATCAATACCGTTAGTTACGATAGCTACTTTTGTTGTGAGAAGTGAATTAAAATACTTTCTTAATTGCCCATCATGTGCTTCAGCCTTTTTATCACGGGCTTTTGCCTCTATAATCATAACAATGTTACCGTTAATAGCTAAGGCATAATCTACCTTTTCAAACTGCCCTGTTCTTCTTATAGCAAAGTCCGCTACATATTCAGGCATTACTTCGCTTGGGTCATAAACATCGTAGCCAAGAGCGCTTAAAAAGGGAACAATCAAAGCCATCTTAGTAGATTCTTCGCCAAGAACTTGGTCAGATCGCTTACGCACTTGTTCGGACAGCTTGGCAATATCTTCAGTGAATCCCATGTTGCTCCCTCCTGGGATAAAAGTAAGTATTAATACATTTATTCCTACGTGCGAGTGATTATAGGGTGATGAATATAAATGTAGTTTTTCATGACCAGTTTTGCAGAGTTGAATGCGTTAGCGCCATTTCGCTCTTTGTCACTCTTTTAAGAGTATTCCCAAAAAACTATCAACCTGTAACACCTAATCATTAAAATAGTCGATTTGGCAGCAAAGGCATTTTTAGCTAAACTTCAATGGCATACTACTATTAATGAATCAACGACAACCAATAGACATGTAGCTTGAGGCGATCGCAAATGCACAACATTACAGCAATTTTCAACTAAACAGACTACAGTCAACGACCCAGGTCTAAAGACACGCTTGCTTCTAGGCTAAGACTAAACCACAGTTGACCAGACTAAGTACCTTGTGTACTACGTTAACGGTAAGAGTTTAAAGACCTAGCAAGGAATGCGAAGCTAGTTCCTTGTTCTAGAAATTTAGGATTAAACAGATTTATTGGGTTAAGTCAGTGTCCTAAATATAGTACCGACCGTTAACTTTGTCGAAGCTAACATCACCCCGAAAGGGAGGCACATCGAGTGCAAACATTATGCGTACAGGGTTGTCAGATTTGAAATGGTAATTGTCCCATTGAAAGTACATCACAAAAGTACACCGAATTAAACAACCCCAAGGCGGTAATGGTTTCAAGATATTCACTGCGGTTAAAACCGCTTAGGTCGTGTTTCCTCCGCGCTTTAAAAAGACGCGGCTTCCACACTTTCCAGTTTGTCTTGTGATTGAACTATCCTCAATCATGATCTTCCGTAATGGAGTGTCTGGGGCGGCGTGAGTCTAAATACTTAGTATTATGGATTGCAATATCGAATGATTTCATCTTAATCTGGTAAAAGCGCCTTTAGGATTAACGCCTTATCTCTTGCCCACACTGATAAACTTATTTAGCAAAACACTTTAATAGCCGAAAACGATGAAAGCATCTGCAAAATTCGACTTTGAGGACGATAAATTTAACGCACCCCCTTCTCAAGTCATCCCGTGGTGTCAGATGATTAATCCTCGCTATGGCACAGATGGGATGCAGCCCCACGGATTAGCAATTAAGTTAGATAATGCCCATGCTGTTGGCTTTCAATCTGATGAAAATTGGCAGCAGGTAGAACATGAATTTACCTCTGGAGTCGAGTCTGTATTTATCTCCACCACGCCACGCCTAGTTATAGTGCGTAAGGGTCCATTGTCTGTAAAAGACAGAGAAAGTGGTTTAAAATTGGGAACACTAAAAGAAAATTATGATGCTTTTTTAGCAGACAAACTTAAGTTTAAAACCTTTACTCGCTACCTAATTTTTTTGGTAGGAGAAAACCAAAAGTTTTTACATGAATCACCGCTACAATTAACTTTAAATGGCGCAGCCGGAGCAAGTTTTAGCAAAACTTACTGCGAATATCAACAAGGCAAAATCGTCGGTGGTTTCGCCGCTGAACTAGAAAAAGCTTATGCTGCATATCGCAAGCAACCTATAACATCAAAAGGTCCACTATTCCACGCTCACGGGATTTTTTGCCCAATAATTGAGTGTGAAGAAAGAGGAATTGAACCCAATACAGTTATGGTGGCTTCAACAGTAGATTATAAACGTCCGACAGTGACGACGTTAACACAATATCTGATTGCTTCCGACTCTCCGGAATCGGCGATTATTTCCAAAAACTTTGAAGAATACAAAGATTTTGGTAAGGAAGCTGTAAAACTAGAAGCACCGAAGATGGAAATGGCAGGGGTTTCTAGTTCTTATGTTTATGCGGATGAAGATGATTTTGGTTATCCACCGTACTAGGGACTAGGGAATGGGGAATCGGGAATGGGAAAAGAAAAATTCCCTAGTCCCTACTCCCTATTCCTTCAAGAGTAAATAATAAAGCGATCCATTACCACCTGTAACCCCAGCGCGATCGCCTGCTAATTTGCCAGTTCCCATAAAGTAATCTACCCGTCCTGGTCCTTTTATGGCGCTTCCTGTATCCTGATCGAGCACAAAGCGGCTGACAGTACGATAATTTAGCCGTCCTGACGCGGTGGGATAGGGAAGTGACGTATTAACTAGCGCTAATGCGCCAGGAGGCATGAGAGACTTATCTGTAGCAATAGAACGCTCTGCTGTCACCGGTACATTAATACTGCCGGTAGCTGCTTCACCGTTGGTTTCTTTGAAGAAAACAAACCTTTCCCAGCGGGGTAGATAATTATTTAACTCTTGCGGATGTTGCTGAAAATACTCAGTCATCCGTGGGAGGGTCAGTTGTTTCAAAGTTACTTTGCCGTCTTTTGCTAATTCTCGCCCTATACTTGTCCAAGGGTAATCTGTACCACCTGCATAGCCGATACTGGTTGCAGTTCCGTTGGTTAACTTAATTTGAGCAGAACCTTGGATTTGCACCATGTATGCTTCCCAGCGATCGCGGAACCACAATATTTCCAAACCGCGCAACCGACTTTTATCTCCAAGCAAACCATCTTTTCCTTCTAGCTGTATCCGTTTCGGATGCGGTTTACTCCATTTCTCAAAGTCTGGGGGTAGTCGATAAAGGGGATATTTATATACATTTGTGCGAACCCGGCTTGCAGTATAAACAGGCTCGTAATATGCAGTAAATTTAACAGTACCCTTGCCGTCGTTACCTACCGATTTATAAAAGGCAAACTCCCGCTGGACAGCAGCTTGCAGTTGAGCTGGAGAGTTGGAGTTAACAATTAATTGACGGAAGCGCAGCAAACTCCGACGGACGCGATCAAGAGTAATTTCCTTAATTGGATAATTCTGATACACGGCGATCGCCTTATCTTTTTGCAGATAACTCAGACTGTTGTCAATCGATGCTAAGAGTGCGTCGCGATCGCCTGGTTTACCCCCTCGACTCCAAATTTGCTCATCCCAACCCAAGCAAGCAGACTGGGAAGTACAATCAGCGGCTAATTCCATCGGTTTTAGCGGCAACTGTACCTGCGGAACTGTTGGGACTGGTATTACCACTGGCGGGGCTTCAGGATTGTTTGGTAAAGGCAGCGGTGGTAAACTAGGAATTTGAGCAACAGCTGACCAGAGTGGGATAATAAAAGCAACTCCCAAACTCAAGGAAAGCAAAGCAAGGGTTTTTCTCATGATTTAGTTGAATCTTTCAACACTAGAACTAAAAACTGGTTCTACCCGGATTGCTAAAATCCGAGAGGGACGTACTACCATATACTCTCCCTGACCGGAAATATTTTTGATGGGTACGCTGATAAAGTCATTAGAAGCAGCTTTTGGCATAAGTTCGCCACTGTACCACTTCTGAAAATCTTGAATTGTGGGAAAGCGTATTTCTTCCCGGTGTCCACCATCCATCATCAGGTGTACTGCAAATTCGCTCGGTGTTCTAGGCATAAAGTTGAATCATTTGAAACACATTCAACCTATTTTCAACTACTTACCCCGAAATGGGAAGAGCAGAGGCAGAAGTGGGGTAAAGATGTTCGGCTGTAGAAAGTCTGTACGAAAGTGGGGGAGGTGGGGGAAGAAAAACTCATAACTCCTAATTCATAACTATAACTTTTACTTTCGCCTATGACGCTTGTTTAACCAGAAACAGTTCCCAGCAAGTTGTTCGGCAAAAGGGCGATCGCCTTTGTGGCTATTTTATCTAGTGCAGTACGCTTTTATCAAAATAAGCACGCCCTCGATTATAACAACTAAACAATATCTCAAAAATTTTGACTTGCACCTCACGTAACGTCAGGTTCTACAGTAAAAATGTCGATGTGTGAAAAGGAAATAAATGAGTGAAAAACTGTGAGTACAATGGCAGAAAATCTCTTCAAGAAACATTACACACTAGAACAAGGTCAATATTTAGACCAACGAAAACAATTACTTGGTGATGAGGTTATTCAGCAAGTAGAAAACGATTGGCAAAACTTGTTTGCTTTGCTGCAAGAACAAATGAACAAAGGCACAGATACAACCGACGAAAAAGTACTTATATTAGCTCAACGTGCGTGTTAACTATTAGAAAGTTTCACAGGGGCAAATCCGAGTATCATGCAGAGGTTAGATAGTATGATGCAATTTCATTATTCGCAGATGCACCAACAATTTGATTTCCCCGAACCCAAGCTATTTGAGTATATGAATAAACCACAAGTCGCATTAAATAAAAATTCAATAAAAGAATGAAAATATCAGGAGATGAGAGAGAATAAAAAAATAAAAGGTAAAAGCTAAAAAATATTTTTTCTTAGACTTTTACCCTTATATTTTTACCTTATTCAGAGATCACTTGCTCAGATTCGTCACCTGCTCAATCAGTGCTAAAACATCACTACGGCTAAGTTTATCTTTGCCATTAGCAAGGGCGTTAAGGGTGCCATGAGCCAATGTGAGTGGAATTTGACAAAAATCTAATGCCGGACCAGCAGGAAGGGCTTTGGTGTAAGCATCTGCTAAAATTAGATTACGTTGAGCATAAGTTTGAATATCGTATGCATTCCAACCATCTGGAAAGAAGTTTACCCCACGGGTCAAATCTTCATTATGGTTGCGGAGAATGTTAACTGCCTGTAAGCCGCGACCAAAAGCGATCGCATGGGTACGGTTTGTATCAGTACCATCATACCATGCCCATATATCGGAGAGTAACAAGCCTACTGCACCTGCAACTCCAAAGGTATAACGATCTAAATCAGACTCTGTATGAATTTTCCAGTTTTTTCCTGCCCAGTATGCCATGCGATCCGCCATCGCCGCAGTCGCATCCCAAATCCGAGGTGCGATGCCCTCAGGTGCTAATAGTGCCCATTCTCGTATCAGCAGGCTTACTTCTGCTAAAGAATGTTCGTGGCTGCTAAATCCCACAGAGAAAGCATCAACGGCGAAGCCATCAACACCTGCTTGTAATGTTAAACTAATTGTTTGCAATAATCTCGCCTTAGTGGCATTATCTAGTTCTGGATGATCCTCAATTTCATCAATCGCACGCATACACAAGTATGCAGATGAAACTGCTTCTTGCAATCCTGGTGGTAAAATACTAATTGGGATGTAAAAAGTTCGACTAGTTTCTTTGAGGATTTGCAATGCGTAGTTACGTAAATCCATTCTTTCACTCCTCTGTTGATTTTCACACCACATAAATTTTGAGGTTTTTGATTACGTTGGATATAGTTTTTACTAAACCTGAAAAACCGTAGATACGCTAGTATGTCATCGAAAAACTTATCATTTTTAGTATTTCAATTTACAAAAGCCCAAATTTGATTAAAGTCTAGTATATAGGGCTTTGGTTGCAAAAATGTGTGGTTTGTGATTTGATCTAGATGTTATAAAGGGTGATTGTAAATATAAACAATATTGCTCATATCCAATTAATTACCTGCAAACTTTTCTCAAAGTTAACAGCAAAATCAGAGGCATGAAAGAGTGTTATGTCTGCGTTATTATGATGAGCAAGCCAGAATTGCCGTATATATAGAGAAAAATCAGAAAAAACCTTTAAATAAGAAATTTTGAATGCAAACTTTGAGGATGCCTCTCCCAAGGTACTTAAGCGGACACATCTGGCAGCTACACCGTACCAGCGGATTGAGGAAAATAGATTATTGACCCCAATCCGATAATCGCGATAGCTGTTCGATTGCTGATTGAGCAGCGACATTAGTAAAATTAAATACGTTCTCTGAGTAGACGATGAGTGGGAAAAAGTAGTTCCCCAAGAACCAGGGACTGGAGACTGGTGAGTCCAGCACAATTCTACTGGTTTCCAACGCGGCTATGCTCCACTTCGGGAGACACCTCAGTTGCATTCATCTGCCGGTAAACCAAGAGCGTTACTTCGCTATCGACGCAAACTGTCTGTGGGAGCGCGCTCTCTCCTTTGCAGGTGACTGGCTCTCCTGTTGGGGGACTGGCGAAGAAAGATTTTTAAACAAGAGGAAGAATGGATTGTTCTGGAATATCTCATTGGCTATGCTGCGGTATTAGAAAAACTGGCGTTGCTGAATTGAAGTATGAAACTTAAAAATCAAGCATCTTAAAGCCTTACTCTCTGTGACTCTGCGGACGCCACTTGCTACAACGGGGGGAACCCCCCTTCGGGTTCGCCACTTCGACGGGACGGAAACCGACACCGCCGAGTGGACTCACCGCAACGCAGTGGCTCCTCTGCGTGAAACAAATTCATATCCGAATTCAGCAACGCCGAAAAACTATATTTCAATAAAAGATTCTTAATTTTGAATGCATGAATGCGTGAATTCTCTCAAGGGGGTTGCCCAATGCCCAAAATCATAAAATCTGCACAAAGATAGATGTAAAAATAATTTGAATAAGTAGCATGAAAAACAGTGGGTACAAGATTTTATAACGGAAGAAATACCAACTGTGCCGCTTTAGATAGATGCAGTTAAAGAAACCTCAATGTTAAAAGGCAACCGCTTGCATCTGCATGATATACTCCTGACATTTTCAGCCAAACTTATTGGAAAAATTGCCAGTGCGATCGCTATTTGTGTTGGTGGCTTAGTGCTGCTTGGGTCGTGGCTCAACATCGAAATTGTTACGCATGGCTTTTGGAACAGTACCTCAATAATGAAAGCGAATACAGCTTTGTGCTTTGTGCTGTCTGGCATTTCGCTGTGGCTGTCGCAAGAAGGAGATAGGGGGATAAGGGGACAAGGGGACAAGGGGGATAAGGAGGACTCCTTGAAGACTAGGGCACAAGAAGACAAGGAGAATAATTCTTTCCCCCCATCCTCCTACTCCCCATCTCCCTCAACCTTCTGGCTTTCCAAAGTATGTTCAGGAGGAGTAATCTTAATTGGTTTGCTCACGCTGATTGAATATCTGTTCGGCTGGAATTTTGGTATTGATCAACTGCTATTGCCTAACTCATCGCCAGTGATAACATTTTATCCTGGGCGAATGGGGTTAAATACGGCACTGAATTTTCTGCTGCTTGGTAGAGCTATAGAGCTGATTATTCATCAAAAAACGCGCCGTAGTTTTTGGTATGCCCAAATTCTTACCCTGATAGCTGCTTTGATTTCCTTACAAGCTGTCATCGGCTATGCCTATAAAGTAAAAGTGCTTTACGGTGTTGCTCCCTACACAACCTCTATGACGTTACTGACGGCACTGACTTTCATAGTAGTCTGTGTGGGCATTCTTTGGACTTGTCCAGAGCAAGGGTTGATGCGGGTAGTAATAAGTGATACTGACGGTGGTTTGCTTGCGAGGCGTTTATTGTTTGCCGCGATCGCACTTCCTTCTGTGCTAGGCTGGTTCATCGTAGAGGGTCTACGTCAAAAACAGTATGATGGGGCGTTTGCAGTGTCAATGTTTGCCATCATCGTTATTGTCAGTTTCGTCGTTTTGATTTGGCAAAGTGCAGCATTAATTGAACACCTTAGCTTAGAACGCGATCGCGCAATAGAAGCGCTGAAAGAAAACGAACAAAAATTGATGGGTTTCGTAGATGCTAACGTCATCGGCATTATTTTTGGCGATATTTACGGTGCTATCTTCAAGGCAAATGACGAATTTTTGCGGATTATCGGCTACACGCAAGAGGATTTAGTAGCCGGGAAAATAGACTGGATTGAGATCACACCACCAGAATATCTGCATTTAGATGAAATTGCGATCGCCGAAGCCAAGTTAACTGGTGCTTGTATCCCTTATGAAAAAGAATACATTCGTCAGGATGGCAGTCGCGTCCCGGTTCTAATTGGTTACACCCTGCGGGGAGAAAAACGCGAACAGTCAGTAGCTTTTATTTTAGACTTAAGCGATCGCACTCTTGCAGAAGCCGCATTACGTCGCAGCGAAGAAAAATTTCGCTTGGCTATTGATAATATCCCCGATGTGTTTGGTATATATGATGCCGAACTGCGATTGCAATTTGTCAACGCTGCGGGTTTGCAACGCACTAACAAGTCACTAGAGGAAATCAAAGGACGCACTGACGAGGAAATCTTTCCACCAGAAATTACAAACGCTTATTTACCAACTTTAAAAAAAGCACAAGAAACACGCACTTTACAAACTGTAGAAGCCAGAATAAATTTACCTGATTATGGCACTTCCACTACATTAATCAAATATGTGCCAATCTTAGATGATAAAGGTGAAATTTACCAGATTCTTGGCGTTACTGAGGACATTACTGTCCGCAAGCAAGCAGAAGAAGTTCTGCAAAATCAGCAAAAATGGTTAGAAGATGCTCTTAACTTAATGCCGACACCATTGCTGTTTATCGAACCAGGAACGGCAAGAATAACTTTCGCCAATCGAGCGGCTGACGAATTAGCTGGAGGCAAATTTCCCCAAGCTCAATCGATTGAAGATTATAACACAACTTATGACATCACCGATACGGCAGGAAATCCTATCCCCACCGAACAAATACCAGCAATAAGAGTTGCGCGTGGTGAACGTCTCGATGGAGTGGAAATAAATTGGCACACGCCTGGAGGTGTGCGATCGCTGCTAATATATGCAGATACTCTGCCAGCAATGCACGGTCTTGGAGCTACATGCATTTTCATGTTTCAAGATATCACCAAGCTCAAGCGGGTAGAAAATGCACTTTCATTAGGCTATAAAAGGCTTCAGCTTTTATTTGGCACAGCAAGCGATTTACTATCGAGCGAGCAACCAGTAATACTCCTTGATAGCTTATTTAAAAAACTTGCCGAGCAAATTCGTTTAGATGCTTATTTTAATTATTTGGTGGAAGAAAACAAGCCAGTCTTGCGGCTAAGTTCCTACAGTGGTATTTCCGAAGAACTTGCTAAAGACATTGAGTGGCTAGAGTTTGGGCAAGCAGTATGCGGTACAGTTGCAATGGAGTCCCGTGCAATTGCTTTAGAGAATGTACAGCAATCAACGGATGTGAAAACAGAATTGATTCGCGCTGTTGGCATTACCGCGTATTATGCTTACCCGTTGATAGCGCAAGGACGAGTTTTAGGTACACTTTCCTTTGCCAGTCGTAGTAAAAATAGCTTTACCCAAAATGAAATTGGGATGATGCAAGCGGTTTGTGACCAGATAGCGATCGCAATGGAAAGAGCAAGCTTGATTACTTCTTTGCAACAGCAAACTCTTCAGTTGACTGAAGCAAACCGCATGAAGGATGAGTTTTTAGCAATATTATCGCATGAATTGCGATCGCCTCTCAACGCTATCCTCGGTTGGGCACAGATGCTACGTTCTTCGCGCAAGCTTACCGAAACTCAAACTGCTAAAGCTTTAGAGACAATCGAGCGCAACGCTAGGGCACAAACACAGTTGATTGAAGACTTACTAGATATCTCGCGGATGATTCGAGGCAAGTTGCGTCTCAATGTCCGCAGTTGCGATTTAGTGCCGATTATAGAATCAGCACTCGATTCTGTACGTCTAGCAGCTGATGCAAAACAAATTCAGATCGAAACTTCAATTAACCGAAATATTGAATTAATTCTCGGCGATTCTGGACGGTTGCAGCAAATTATTTGGAATCTACTATCCAACGCAATTAAGTTTACACCCCAAGGCGGGCGCGTGCAAGTCGGTTTACAGCGAATTAATTCTCATGTGGAAATTACGGTAAGTGACACAGGGATTGGTATCAAACCGGAATTTATGCCTTACGTCTTTGATCGCTTTCGTCAAGCAGATAGTTCCAGCACCAGATGCCACGGCGGATTAGGATTAGGATTATCAATCGTGCGTCATTTAGTAGAATTACATGGTGGTACTGTTTATGTAGAAAGTGCCGGTGAAGGTAAAGGCGCGAAATTCACACTTAAGCTGCCACTACTCAACGCCAAATTGGGACAAACAGACAAACAGAACAACTCCCCTCTTTCCCTCCCCCCCTCTCCCCCTCCTTCCCTTCCCCCCTCCTTAATAGGTATCCGCGTGCTAGTGGTAGACGACGAAGTTGATATTCGTGACTTTATCACCACCGTACTTGAACAGTGCGCTGCCGAAGTTCAGGCAGTTGCATCAGTGCAGGAAGCGCTAGAAACTATAGCACACTGGAAACCAGATGTTTTAATTAGCGATATCGGAATGCCAGAAGAAGACGGTTACTCCTTGATTCGCAAAGTGCGATCGCAACCCCCAGACAAAGGCGGAAATATTCCCGCAGCAGCCCTGACAGCATATGCTAGAGCAGAGGATAGAATGCGAGCCATACAATCGGGTTATCAGCTACATTTACCTAAGCCTGTTGAGCCAGCTGAGTTAGCAACAGTGGTTGCCAGTCTTGTTGGACGCACTTAAAGAAATTAAAAATTAAATTTACTTTACGGTTCTGCCTGGGAAAGTTCCCAGCGGAGACTGTTCGCGCAGCGTATGAGTGCGATTGAGAAGCTTTGAGCAGAGGTTTCCTCCGCTCGGATTTTCCCCTGCGCTCTGCGTGAATAATATTATGTCCGTAAAGAATGAACTCATAAAATGTTACTTATTTAAGTATAGCTAGGGTCATGCAGATAACTCAGGCTGCATATGTTTACGCAAATCAAACTACTAAATAAATAGTATTTTGATTGAAGCATTTAATATGATAACCATAACAAACACATTAGCAACAACAACCGTTGAATCGCAATACTCAAATAATGCTAACTCCAAAATAAAACAACTAGATTTTTTACAAAAAGTAATTGAAGGCTTACAAGATGGCATCTTAATCTTGACCGAAATAGGAGAAATCATTCATGCTAACGCATCCGCAAAAAGCATTTGTTCTCAAATAAGTCAAGGCATTTCTCAGGCTAACTTTGTACCACCAGCAATTTGGGATCATTGCAAATCCTTAATTGATCGGAGTTTCTTTCCCAACCAACACATCATTCTTTGTGATGAGTTTGTGGTAAATAAGTTAAATATTTTTCGCCTGCGGGTAAGATGGCTAGATGTAGATCCGTCACAACGTCCTTGCTTATTGGTGACAATCGAAAATAAATATGAGACATCAAAAAATGTAGCGATCGCTGAAGTCAAAAAATACGACTTAACCCCACGAGAAGCAGAAATTTGGCTTCTTTATCGCTCTAACTACAGCTACAAAGAAATTGCCCTCCAGCTTTATATTAGCCTTAATACCGTCAAGAAGCACATGAAAAACATTCACGCCAAGCGCCAAAAAAATATTTACTAAAGAGGGGTAAAGTGAAGAATTTGGTTCAAGTCTCCCAACCTAGTTGGGCGGTTACTTTATGCTTTAGTTGACACCGAAAACTAAGAAAAATCAACAATCAGAATTGATTAGTGAAATGTAATTATTTACTATTTTATTAACAGTTTCACTGCTCAATTAAGATTGATATATTTGCAATGTCGAAAAGATAACTCCACACTTAACTCCTCTGCACTTGCATGAGGGGTTTTGCTGCAATTATGGGTAAGGCACTTACAAGTAATAAAATATCCACCCGTGTATTGAAATGGTTGGTTGCGGTAGTTCAATCTAGGTTATGCCTGTTGATATTTTATTTTTTGGATCTCCCTAATGCAACAAAGATTCAATTTAATACTGATATATTTATATACAATCTTTTTTATAAAAGCGATAATTAAAAGCAATTATAATAAAGTAATTTTTCATACAAACATACTTATTATTACTAGCGCTATGAGTGCGATCGCCTGAGAATCGTCAATTGCCTTCAGGGGGGAACAAGTAGTTAATTAAAATAGTCCTTAATCATTATTTACTATTAATTAACAAATATTTATTGCCCCTGAATTTATTCAGGGGAGCTAATTTATAATCACATAAATTTTAAGTATTCCGAAACTTTTATCTACCACCACTAACGATTGTTTTGCAAATCGAGTAGCGTATTGTAAATTTTACGTTTTAAGTCTTCATTACTTTGTAGATCTCTAGTAATCTTGTTAAAATCATCAATGCTAAGACCATTTTGTTCAACTATTTTTTGAGATCGATTACAATAATTTACTGCAATATCTCGTGCCTTGTTTGGCAAACCGCTGAGGCTGTTGGAGTTGCTACAAACAATCTGAGGAATTTGTCTATCGCCAATAAGTTTTTTAATTTCATCAAATGCTTGGCGTCGCTCTGGCTCCATTGCTAAGACTGATTTTGCATAATTTCTAATTTCAGTTGGACTTTGAGCATCAACTTGAGAACTGAAAGCAAAAGCGCTAGAAGCAAGACTCACCAAGGCTATAGCACTAAACAAAAAGGATTTGTCAAGCGTTTGTTGCAGGCTACGTCGGAAAAAGAAATAGGAAATTATCTTCATATGCGAGCTGACACAGAAATACAGTAGGGATATCTTAATAACTTTGATTTATTTTAGAAGTTAGAAGTTCCAAGGAAAGAGATAATCCATAAAAGCTTTATGTTTTTTGTCAGCTTTATCGGTATAATTGGCAAAGTTCGATAACTTTAGTTTGCAGTGTTGATATCTCTGAAGCTCCTTGCTTGATGCTAACTTCTAACTCTAATAGTAGAGGTAAAGTAGAAATAAGTTGCGGCAAACAAACAGACTTTATTTCTTGCTGTAAAAAGTAAATGCGCTTGGGATTGCCTATCTCAGCAGCTTGAGCGATCGCTTGTTGATTGCGCTCTCCACTTTCAATCATAATTTTTACCCATAACCATGTGCGAAATCGGCTAATTAGTGTAGCTACTATCCGCAAACCAGGTTCAGAAGCATTCGTTAGATCGGCTAAGGTTGCTAAAGCTTTGGCTGTGTCCCCCATAATGATTGCATCCGCCAATTGAAAGCTGTTGTGTGTAGTGTTTCTGACTAGCCGAGCAACAATGTCAACCTCTAAAGGCTGATTGCTGCCTTCAGTATAAAGCCGTAACTTCTCCAGTTCATTGTATAACAAGCGTGTATTATTACCTACAGACTCTGCCAAAAGTTCTGCACTTTTGGGACTCAGTTTCACACCGACGATTTCAGCAGCTTGATTGACTGATTGCAATAGCAAGTCCGTCTTCCAAGTCGGTATCAGCGGAAATTCGCGGAATTCTTTAGCATATTGTTTCAGTAATTTTGTCGATTTGAGGCGTTCATCTGGTTTATTAGCACTTGTAAGCAATAAAAATGAGTCTTCAGGAATTACTGGCAGCGTTCTCTGTAATTCTGTTAATACATTGTCTGGGCAGTTCTGACTGATAGTAGTATTCATCAGCCATACCAAGCGTCCACCAGTGCCAAAAATCGGTGTCATAACTTGATTAAGTGCTATTATCGCCGCATCCGGCTGCTCTGGGGAAATTGTAGTGTAATTAAAGCTGATCCAATTGGGATCAAGGATGCGATCGCGTAAAAGAGCGATCGCTTTTTCTATGGAAAAATCATCCTCACCCCAATAAACGTAAACTGGCATAAAACAACCTCAAGTTAAAATATCATGGCTTCTTCAGTGCAAGAAAATCTAAATACTTTTTAAATCATCAGAAATTTCCCTAAAATCAATAAACGTAAGGGCGGGAGGCATTAAAGATTGGACGACAACTATCAAACTTACTTAAATCGGGTAGCAAGAATGACGCTGCCAGAAGCTTACAGATCCCAAATCCAGCATATACAGGAATCTTTTAAGTTTCAGCCGGATATTAACGGAGGAAGAAAAGCTGTACCCTTTCCTGGGTATACGATAATTACCCCACCGGGGGAAGAAGAATCGGAAAACTCTGCTTTCTATGCCAAATTACAAACTTACCAACAGGAACTGTTGCAGCTGCTAAAAAACCCTAATTTGATTGTTCCTCTACCTTCTAGCAGCTTTCATCTAACTTTGGCAGACTTAATTTGGGATAATGCTTACCGCGATGCCTGCGAAAAAAATCCCCAATTTGAACAAGAGTTACGCTCTTGCATTGCCGAAATCTTCCAGCAATATCAACAATCCATCACAAACCGGAATAATCTGATTCGCTGGCAGATGTTAGGACTAATTGTAATGCCAAGAGCTATAGGGGTTTGTTTAGTACCCCAGGATGAAAGTTGCTACGAGCAAATTATTAACTTTCGTAGGACAATTTATCAAAATCCCCAGCTAGTTGCTTTAGGCATTGAACAGCATTATCACTTTACAGCACACATTACATTAGGTTATTTTGGCGATATTTCGCCGGATTTAGACCGCACAAGCTTAAGTACAATGCTTTCTCAGTTAAATCAGCAGTGGTTGGGAAATTCACCAGAATTTTTGGTAAGTCGTGCCGAATTACGAAAGTTTGACGACATGACGCGCTATTATCGCGAACCAGACTCGCCAGTTTTAGTTATTAGTCCGAGATAGTTTTTATAGTTGGGGAAATTCACACAAGTGTTTCCCTAACTTTCTGTCAAACATCGGGAAGGGAGAAAGGCGTAATAATTCTTTTTCTAGTCCTCAGCCTTAGGAAGTACATACTCTAAAATATTTAAAACTCTTCCACTTAAATTTGTCTTATTATATTCTCTAATAACTTTGCCACCAAGCTTTTCCGGAATTTTACGGCTGGGAATATTTGCCTTATCAGCACAATATACAAGATTATGAAAATCTAAGTTTTCCTCAGCCCATGTTTTGAGTGCAATGATCGTCTCTAGCCCATAACCATTGCCATGTGCTGATTTTTTTAACCAAATACCAAGTTCTGGCTCGTTACTATTTATATCGTGGATTCCCGTACAACCTAAAAATTTTAATGAATCTTTCTTTAAAATAACAAGTACAATATTTTCACCTTTTTTTATTTCGGATAATGACTCGTTAATAAATTTTTCCGTTTCCGTGATACTTATAGGCGGACTAGTATACATATAAGTAGTAATTTTATAATTAAATTCCATAAAAATATCTTCTTTATATTTCATTGAGATAGTTTGTAATAATAAACGACTTGTAGATATTTCTAACTGTAATAAGTCCATATTTTCTGTTTTTATTGCCTGATATTATTGAGTTTACTAATTAAGAAAATTATTTCTACGCCAGTATAAGGTGGCCTAATTTTTACTAAAATATTTTCAGTATTTAATTTTACCAAATCATGCTATAGGTTCATACAATCTTCAAAAATAAAAAGTCCTAAAGCCGTCATCAATGAGCTAAAGTTTTGTTAAGATGCAAATGTTAGTAGTTTCTCTACGAAAAACATCAATCAGGATGTGAAGAGAGAAATAGTATTAGCAAGATAGAGTTCGTAAAATAAAGCAATGAACACTTACATTTTTTTTAACGACGCCCTCCAAATGCTTGTCAACGCTTACTTGGTATCAGCTGTACTGCTAATCGCAGCTTCTGGTATAGGGTTAGCAGTCATCGAGACGATTGAAAAATCAGGTCAACGTTAACCCCAATCTTAGTTGTAGACTTGTTTCCCACATCTTTTATGTGCAGGTGTTCACTACTGAGAATTCTTGGGAACACTAAGAGCACTAAGGTGAAAGATAGTTATCTAAGTTACCTAGTTACTACGTAAAGAACAGGTAGCGGGATTACTACTAAGACCTAAATCAAGGAGCAAACTACAATGGGTTTATTCGAGAAAATGTTTGGCGCACAAAGTCAAGCCCAAGAAGCATTCAGTCCAGCAGAAGCAAATGCTTCTGTTACCTTAGCGGCGATCGCATCCGATGGTTATCTTTCTGAGGAAGAAACAAGAGGTATCACGGCTACTCTGTCTCGGATGAAGCTTTTCAGAAGTTATCCTAATGATGTAATGAACAGGTTGTTTGACAAACTCCTGGGAATTGTCCAGCGGGATGGTATCAATACTTTATTTGATACAGCTAAAGAATCTCTGCCCCCCGACTTACGGGAAGCGGCTTTTGCGGTAACGGCGGATTTAGTATTAGCCGATGGTATCGTTACTGAAGAAGAAAATACTTTTTTAAATGATTTATATCAAGCTTTAGGTATATCAAGAGACATCGCCATACAAGTTATGCAGGTGATGATGATAAAAAACCGGGGATAAATATAGAAAATCAATTATAGCTTATAAACTAACTGTGCCAAAGAAGCGATCGCTCCTTTGGCATTATTTTTGGCGTGAAGTGGAGGAGTGGGGGAGTGGAGGAGTGGGGGAGTGGAAGAGTAGGGGAGTGGAAAAGTGGGGAAGTGGGGGAGAAACAATTTAACCTAAGTGTTGATAGTTTAAAAATGTTTACCTCGGTACTTTATATTTTTTACCAAAGAATTATAGGATTTAGAAGCTTTTGTCCTCACGCCACTTCCGGAAGAAGTATTTCTCTCCAGAAGTTAATAAACGTATCCTTTGGAATACAAAATTTTTAGTACTATGCCCTGTTCTGCTACCTTAACGCAACTAATTGAAGTTCTTTCTGCCCAGCCTGTAAACTTATCTTGCGCCTGCTTAAAACAATTGGGTAGCGCTATTCAAACTGATACCCGTTTTTTGCAACCGGGTGAAGTATTTGTAGCTCTACGAGGCGAAAAGTTTGATGGGCACGAGTTTGTGCCAATGGCGATCGCCAAAAATGCAATAGCTGCTATCGTTGATTTTGAGTACGAAAATCCTGGATTTCCTGTCTTGCAGGTAAAAGATACCCTGAAAGCATATCAACAAATCGCTTGTTGGTGGCGCGATCGCTTTCAGATTCCTGTAATTGGGGTAACGGGTTCTGTAGGCAAAACTACCACGAAGGAACTCATCGCCGCTGTTTTGGGGACTAAGGGACGAGTTCACAAAACTTATGGAAATTACAATAATGAAATCGGTGTCCCAAAAACTCTTCTAGAACTAAGTTCAGAACATGATTACGCCGTGATTGAAATGGCGATGCGGGGTAAGGGACAAATTGCTGAACTGACAGAAATTGCACGTCCGACGATCGCTGTAATTACCAATGTGGGAACGGCGCATATTGAGTTACTTGGTTCGACTGAAGCGATCGCTGAGGCAAAATGTGAGTTATTAGCGCAAATGCCGTCATCTGGTGTGGCAATTCTCAATCACGATAACCCGTTATTAATGGCAACGGCGGGGAAAGTTTGGCAAGGCGAGACTTTGACTTATGGCTTGTCTGGAGGCGATATCCACGGGCTTTTAATTGATAACCAGACTGTGAAAGTGGGGGGGATGCAACTGCCTTTACCGTTGCCCGGTCGTCATAACGCGACTAATTTTATGGCGGCTTTGGCAGTGGCGCGAGCCGTAAATATTGATTGGTCGTGCTTGAAATCTGGTGTTGTGGTTGATATGCCGTCTGGGCGATCGCAACGTTTTGCTTTACCCAATGATGTGGTAATATTAGATGAAACATACAATGCTGCACCAGAAGCTATGATGGCAGCACTGCAATTATTGGCAGATACACCCGGTAAGCGCAAAATTGCCGTGTTGGGTGCGATGAAAGAATTAGGAGAGCGATCGCAGCAATTACACTCTTCGGTGGGAGAAATGGTGCGAAAGTTGAATTTAGACGGTTTGTTGGTGTTGGTTGACGGACAAGATGCGGAAGAATACGCCCTAAGCGCCAAAGGTATTCCATCCGAATGCTTTGCGACTCATGCCGATTTGGTTGCTCGATTGAAAGAGTTTGTCACAGAAGGCGATCGTTTACTTTTCAAAGCTGCCCATTCCGTAGGTTTAGATCGCGTTGTCAATCAATTTCGTGCGGAATTTTGTAGTTGAATACAGTCAACCTGGGATTAAAATCCCAGGCTGATATCTGAAGTCCTCTTCAGACGATTAACATATTCAGTCTACTTTAGTAGACTTTAGCTATTAGCCCGGAACTTCAGTTCTGGGTGGGTGAGGATGCGTCTAGAAAATGCTGCAAAATATGCATTGAAATAGACTTAGGCTATAAGCCGGGAATTTGAATTCCGGCAGGTTTCGGACTCCAAATTACTTCCCTACCCAAAACTGCTGCAACGATTGAAAAAGGCTCACAAACTTTTCTTCTAACCAAAGCAACGCTGCATCAAGCCATGCTAAAATTCGCTCTAAAGGGTGCTTTTCATACCCTACTGATGTTGCTTTGGTTTCTATCCAATCTGGTTTCGCCTCAATTTCAGTTGTTTGCAAAGGCTGCTTTTGAGAAATCTCCCCTTTGTTACTTGCAACTGGGGAAATCTTTGATTCAGTTGATTTTTTAGTGGTGACTTTTCCTGATGCTTTTTCAGTTCGGGTTAAGTCAGTAGTTGGTTTTTGCCGTTTTACTAACCCTGAAGGTCGTATGTCAGGGATATTTTGGTAACGATTTAGCTCGTTTTCTAGATACTTTGGTGATTGATTGGCAGGTAAAGCCGGATTTGTTGTTTCTACAACTTCTTCCTGAATTGGTTCAAAGTCGTCAAATAAATCAACCCAACTCAGCCAAGGATCTGCTACTAAATCTTGGTTTGGCGATTGACGGCTAACAGGTAAAGCTGGAGAAACATTGTTTGCTGGTGGGGATGCGTCGAGTTTTTTACCCCTGCGTTCTCCAAAAAAGTAATTTACGGCAGCTTCAATTATTGCCTGAATTCTCAAGCGATCGCTTTGAATATCTTCACCAGGAACTGTTAATTCTTTGCCGTAAATAAATATCTTTAACTGAGTTTGGGCAACTTTAATAATTTCCAGGCTGCCTTGTTGTACAGTTAGCGTAGCGTTAGACAGAGGAGTTAAAGCGTTTGATTCTAACTTCGCCAAAGATGCGTCGATAAATGCTAGCAGTTCCTCAGTATTAACTAAAGCTTGTGTTTGCGTTCCTTCAGGTAGCGCATGTCTTTGATCAGCATTACCTGTTAACTTTGTCAACAAGCGCTCAATTTCTGGTAAGACTTCTGTTTCTTTTTTGACTGTAGCTAACTGCCAAGAATGCCAATAATCTGCAACTTCGCCAATAATCCTATCTTGTAATTTTTCTTGTTGCTGGCGCGTCAAAATGTCAAGAATTTCATTATCGGCGGTGACGAGTACCAAATTGCGATTTCCCAAGTTGGTAGCTATTCCCTGCACTCTGGTCAGATGACGCTTGGGAATGTCTGTAACTGTTGAAGATGAAGTCAGACTAGATGCACTGGCTTGATTTGGAAAAAATTTGAACCACCAAAACGCCAAGAAGTTTTTACTTACATTCTCCTTGTCTCCCTGTCTTTCTGTCTCCTTGTCCTCTAGGGCTTGTAACACTCGTTGAGTCGGCGTATCAGCGGCTGGGGGAGTCTCCGGTTGAGAATCGATATTATTTGCTTTCAACTCTAGCCTGCTTTGCGGCTTTTGGGCGTGCAGTTGTTTCCCGGCTGATTCGACTGCTTTTTGCAGCAGTATAACTACTGGATAAAGCAGTGCTTGTAATGACCAAGTTGTAGCGACTTGCAGATGGCGAAAAGTGCTATCCAAGCGATCGCCTAAACGCCGCGATTGCCGATGGACAAAGTTAAAAAGTCTGCTTTGATAACGAGTGGAGGAAGCAGAAGGCATAGTGATGAACTTTTATTGAGCGGGTCGTTATTGGTTTTGACTGCCGTCTAACAATAAAAACGACAAGCTGTTAATTATAGTAAGTGCCATCATCTTAGCGAAATATGATCCCTCCTGTACTTTCATCTCATACTAAATTGATTGTGGAAGCAATTGAGCTATTACGCTCTTGTTGTCAAGTAAATGTTCAGTCTACCTGGCTATATAACGAAGCTGATTTAGCTAATGCGGATATTACGTTATCAGAATTGTCTGTTTGGACACCTGTAGAATTGAATGAGAAAAAACATATTGCTTGGGCTGGGGGGCGAAAAGTGCTATGGTTGGCGCAAAAATTAATAGTTCCCCAAAATTTACATGCTTTTCCTTTAACTGGTTTATGTTTGCGTTTGGCACTGACTTGGTGGGCGGATTCTGCCCAGGTTTATGTTAATGGTGAGTTGGCGGTTGAAGGTGATTTGTTTGATTGTTCACCGAGGGTGTTACTTAGTCGTGGGGTAACGCCAGGGGAGGAATTTATTGTAGCTGTACGGTTGACAAGTCCGGGACATTCTGAAGGTGCGTTGGTGCGATCGCTTTTTGTCTATGAATCGATGGATGATAATCGTCCAGATCCGGGTTTTGTGGCTGATGAGTTGGCTGTGTTGCAATGTTTTTTGGAAAGCTTTACACCGGATAAGTTGGATGTTTTGGCAGAGGTAGTAAAAGAGATAACCAACCACGTCTCTTGCGCGTCTGCAACAGGAGAAGAGAAGGATACGTCCCTTGCGCGTCTCCCACAGGAGAAGGAACAGTTAGAAAGAAAACTGTTTTCTCTACGCAAGAATCTTGTTGAATTCAAAATCGAAAATCTAAATTCTAAAATCTATCTGTTGGGTCATGCTCACCTTGATTTAGCATGGTTATGGCGGGTTAGTGAAACTTGGCAGGCTGCACAAAGTACTTTTGAGTCGGTTCTAAAGTTGCAAGAGGATTTTCCGGAGTTAATTTTCTGTCATTCGACTCCGGCACTTTATGCTTGGGTGGAAGAACATCGTCCGGATTTGTTTGCAGCGATTCAAAAGGCTGTAGCAGCGGGACGTTGGGAGGTTTTGGGTGGTTTTTGGGTTGAACCGGAACTTAATTTGATTGGTGGTGAAGCGATCGTTCGTCAGTTATTGTATGGTCAGCGCTATGTTTTAGAAAAATTCGGCAAGCTTTCGACTATAGTTTGGGTTCCGGATACTTTTGGTTTCTGTGCAACTTTACCGCAGTTTTTCGCTTTGGCTGGAATTGAGTTTTTTGTGACTCAGAAGTTGCGTTGGAATGATACGACTAAGTTTGATTATGGCGCTTTTTGGTGGCGATCGCCTGATGGCAGTGAAGTATTCAGTTACATGTCTGCACTCATTGGTGAAGGCATCGATCCGGTAAAGATGGCATCATATGCTTGTGAATGGCAAAGTCAAACTAATTTACAAGATTGTCTTTGGCTTCCCGGTGTCGGCGATCACGGCGGCGGTCCCACTCGTGATATGTTAGAAACTGCTCAACGCTGGCAAAAATCGTCTTTCTTTCCCCAGTTAGAATTCACTACAGCAGAAAAATATTTACAGCAGATTAAGGAGACAAGGGGACAAGGAGGACGACTTGGGGACAAAGCAATTCATAACTTGCGTACAGACGCGATTAATCGCGTCTCTACAACTCCCTTCCCCGTTTGGAATGACGAACTTTATTTAGAATTCCATCGCGGATGCTATACCACCCACGCGGATCAAAAACGTTGGAATCGTCGTTGTGAAAAGTTGTTGTATGAAGCTGAATTATTTGCGGCTTTGGCGACAATCATATGTGAAGCTACCTATCCGAAAGCGGAAATAGAAGCAGCATGGAAAAAAATCTTATTTAACCAGTTTCACGATATTTTGCCCGGTTCTTCGATTACAGAAGTTTATACGGATGCACTTCCAACTTGGCAAGAAGTGGAACAAGTTGGATCAAAGATATTGCAAAATTCATTGAGTGCGATCGCATCTCACATTACTCTACCAGAACCACCACAACCTGACAGTTTACCTGTTATAGTTTTTAATTCTCTCAATTGGCAGCGTTCTGAGGTAGTTACGGTTTCTTTACCAACCGCAGCAGCTAACCAAGAATGGCAGATATACGACCATGAAGGTAAACAGCTTGACTGGCAATTAACTGAAGCATCAACGCTGTTATTTCTCGCAAGCGATATCCCACCCGTTGGCTATCGTCTCTTTTGGCTTTCCCCCTCTCCCCCCCTCCCCCTCTCCTCCTCTCCCCCTCTCTCCCCAGACTGGATTCTTGAAAATGAATTCATCCGGGTTATCGTTGACCCCCAGACGGGAGATTTATCAAGTGTTTTTGACAAAGTTTGTCAAAGAGAAGTTTTGAGTGGTGCAGGTAATCAATTGCAAGCTTTTCAAGATAGCGGACAATACTGGGATGCTTGGAATATTGATCCAAATTATGCCCAGCATCCTTTACCACCGACGCAGCTTAAATCTATTCAATGGTTAGAACAAGGTGTAGTCCAAAATCGCTTGCGGGTGGTGCGTCAATTAGGACAATCGGAATTTTGTCAAGATTATATCTTACAAGCTGGTTCACCCATGCTCAAAATTGTCACCACTGTTAATTGGCAAGAAAGTCAAGTTTTAGTGAAAGCAGCTTTTCCCTTAAATGTAGAAGCTGATTTTGCTACCTATGAAATTCCTTGCGGTGCAATTCGACGCCCAACCAAACGCGAAACCCCAGCGGAACAAGCAAAATGGGAAGTCCCGGCTTTACGTTGGGCTGATTTAACTGAAAAACAAGATGAGTGTATTTACGGTGTTAGTTTGCTGAACGATTGTAAATACGGTTACGACAGTCAACCGCAACTATTACGCTTGACACTATTACGCAGTCCAAAATGGCCCGACCCAGAAGCCGACCGAGGCTTTCACGAATTTACGTATGCCTTGTATCCCCACGGTGGTAGCTGGGAATCTGCTCATACGGTAAGACGCGGGTATGAATTGAACACCCCGCTGCAAGTTATCTTAAACCCAGTTAGAGCTGCAAACTCAAAACTCAGCGCTACCCAAAGCGCCAGTTTCTTGAATTTCTCAGCGGAGAATTTAATTTTAATGGCATTTAAACAAGCCGAAGATGACCAACAAAAGTGGATTCTCCGGTGTTATGAATGCCACGGAGAAACCGCTGAGTTGGCTATGACAAGCGATTTAGGGTTAAATTTGGGGGATTCAGTAGATTTGTTGGAACACTATTCGTCCACCTCTGAATCCTCATCTCATAGCGTGAAGCCTTGGAAAATCTCTAGCTTTAAAGTTATTCCTCAGCTTTGATGTCTTCGTCGTAGTTAGCGCTCTTCGCGCTGACTACGAATGATTCTAATCTTCGTGATCTTCAAAAGGATCGCTTAATTGCTTGCTTGGAGGACCAAAAGAAGTATAAATCGATGCTACGGTAATGGCGATCACTCCTGCACATACAGAAATGATAAGAACTGTTGCGGGTTCCATAATCAAAAAATAAATTATGAGTGCTATTCTTATAGAATATTACAGAAGATTAAAAAAAGCTTTTGCATCTCTAATCTTAAGGTGAACTATGGCACAACGGACTAGGTTGGGAGATATCCTCAGACCATTGAACTCTGAGTATGGTAAAGTAGCCCCTGGTTGGGGTACCACTCCTGTGATGGGTATTTTTATGCTGTTATTTTTGGTGTTTTTGCTGATTATTCTCCAAGTTTACAACTCCTCACTACTAATTCAGGATGTAAATGTAGACTGGCGGAGTTTAGGCACCTAATTAATGCCACATGACAAAGCAAGCGATTGCAAGCGATCGCATACCCGGTTTGTCCGGGTTTTTTTGTAAGCTGTTAGTTGTTGGGTGTCGGTGGTTATTGGGTAATGGGCATTGCTAATATTTTTCCCTTTTTCCCCTATTTAAATTCTCATTAACTAACAACTTGCACCAAAGTATCAGCACCCTATAAGGGTGTCGCTATACGAACAAAGCCCACCTGCGTGGGCTAGGGTAAATCAAGGGTTTTAGAGCCTGGGTCGGCAGGCTTTGCCCGTATAGTTCTACCCTTCGCTTGGTAGGTGCAAGATATCAGTTAACTAACAACTAACCACTATCGACTAACTATTTACTAAACTACATATGTAGGGTTATGGCTCGGTTTTTGAATTTAGAGGATAAAAAATCATGAATATATTTGGTATTGGTCTGCCAGAAATGGGTCTAATTATGGTAGTAGCGCTATTAATCTTTGGTCCGAAGAAGCTGCCAGAAATTGGACGTAGTATGGGTAAAGCTATTCGCGGCTTCCAAGAAGCTTCGTCGGAGTTTCAAAATGAGTTTAAGCAGGAAGCTGAAAAATTAGAAGAAGCTGTGAAAACTACTGCTGAACTTCAACCGAAGCAGATTGAAGCGTCTTCATTAGAGAAGGATACTGCCACTTCTTCACAACAAAGCTAAAGGCAAAATGACAGAAGCTGTGACGATGGTAATTCCCCAGCTAATTGTTGGTTTGGGGAATCCAGAACCTAAGTACGATAAAACACGGCACAATATCGGCTTTGCAGCTGTGGATGCGCTATCTCGTTCTTGGAAGATTCCTTTGGCGGAAAATCGTAAGTTTCAGGGTGAATACGGCGAAGGAATTGCACCAAATAAAGCCAAAATCCGCTTGCTGAAGCCACTTACTTATATGAATCTCTCCGGACAGTCAATGCAAGCGGTGATAAGTTGGTACAAATTGCCGCCTGAGTCGGTGCTGGTGATTTATGATGATATGGATTTACCTTTAGGAAAAACTCGCCTGCGCTTATCTGGTTCCGCTGGGGGACATAATGGAATGAAAAGTGCGATCGCTCATTTTAGCACTCAAAACTTTCCCCGTTTGCGAATCGGCATTGGTAAACCAAAAAATGCTGCTAGCAGCGATGATTCTAATACTGTATCCCATGTGCTGGGGCGATTTTCTGCCAACGAAACTAAATTGATGTCTGAGGTACTCCAATTCGTGGTTGAGTGTGTAGAACTCAGCCTAAAGCAAGGAGTAGAAAAGGCGATGAATCGCTGTAATAGCTATACTATCAGCAATTCGGAATCTTGAGTCATTAATAGTAGGTTGAGCGTCATGCAACAAAAACCTTGATGTGTGTTAGTTTTGGTTGCTAAAACGCTAGCCATTTGAACGAAGGAAACCTTTGTACGACGCTAATTTTGCAATCTATATAATTATGACTTATAGCAATTCTCTATGATGTTGCGCTTTATTGCCCTGCGCCGGCTCTGGTCTTTGCGATTGAGAAGCTTTGAGCGGAGGAAACCTCCGCTCAAACTTCTCTCCACCTGCGTGGGCGATCTTAGACGCATCTTTACATAGAAACGGTATTGCTTTATCTAACCATAGTTACAATTAATGATACTTCTTGTACATCGCTTGGTTCAACGCACTCACACCCCAAGAAGGGGTGCGATCGCGAAAGTTTGTTTAAAAATGATTTGAATGCGCTGTGGCTTGTTTAACGTCATGTCATCAAGTAACCCCAGCACTAAATAGGTTTATTTAAAACGGCGTTTGCGTCTAGCTGCTACTGCTTTACGTTTGCGTTTTTCTATGGGTGTTTCAAAGTGGCGATGATACTTGACATCGGCTAATATTCCAGCTTTGGAAACCTGGCGTTTAAAGCGACGTAGAGCCGAATCTATGCCTTCGTTGTCTCCTAAAACCACTTGGGTCATTCTGACTTGTTCCTCATTATGAATAATTTCCATTGTAATAGTAGCCTCAATTTTATTGAAACTGCTTTTTCATAATGATGATTAGACACAATTTATTGTGCCCAAGTGGGTTTTATGCACTTACTGGTAGTAAAATTACTACTCAGTTACATCTCAGTCTTTATCGGAGTTGAAGAAAATCTACTTTAATCCTAAATTGGTGATTCTTCTCCACCGATTATGTCTTCTTTTATGATATCAGTCTCTTCGTTAAATGTTTGGATTGCAAGAGCGAGTTGATAAAGATAGCGACGGGGTAAGGATGTAACTTTTGCTAACTGACGGCTAGCTTGCGATCGCGATATTCCCTGCCTCATGATCGCGATTAACTCTGCCTTTAGTTCGGCTTCGCTCAGTTGCGGTTGGTCGGGTGGAGTTCCTGCCACTACTAAGGTATACTCGCCTTGGGGTTCGCGATTTTGGTAATGGGCGATCGCTTCGGCAATTGTAAAGCGCAAAAACTCTTCATGTAATTTAGTTAACTCTCGCGCCAAGACAATTTGGCGATTATTTCCGAAAATTTCTGCTAAATTTTGTAAAGTCTCTTGCAATCGGTGCGGCGATTCGTAGAAAATCAAAGTGCGAGATTCTGTCTGTAAAAATTCTAAATGTTCTCGGCGTTGTTGAGCTTTGGCAGGCAAAAAGCCTTCAAAGACAAATCTATCTGTAGGCAACCCTGCTGCACTCAAAGCTGTAATTGCAGCACTAGCGCCAGGAATTGGTACTACTGATACAAGCGCGTCAATACAAGCTTTCACCAATTCATATCCCGGATCGGAAATTAGGGGGATACCTGCATCTGTGACTAGAGCGATCGCTTTGCCGTTACCTAAATGCTCTAATAATTCCGGGATGCGACTCTGACGATTATGCTCGTGGTAACTTACCTGTGGTGTTTTAACTTGAAAATGTTGTAGCAGTTTACCGGTGTGACGCGTGTCTTCCGCTGCAATTATATCCACCGTTTGCAAAATTCGCACCGCCCGGAAAGTCATATCTTCCAAATTGCCAATTGGTGTGCCGACGATGTAAAGTGTTCCTGGTTTTGGATCTGTTTGCATGAGCCAGAGGAAGAAAGTGGGGAGTTAAAACTGATAACTAATACACTTATACAAACACAAATGATCTCAAATCCACCTAAATGAACACACAACTAATAGGGGCACAACATTGCTGCGCCCCTACAGATACAATTAAGAGTTAGCCTTGAAAAGATAGACAAATCTCTATTCATCTCACCCTCCCCTTCGGGTGAGACGTGAAATGAATTGCTATTAAAGGTAAATTTCTCTTTTAGCAGAGGATGGCGCTCACTATGCTTTATACTTTCACACGATCTTTTGTCCTCTGCTTGTACTTACGACGCAAAGCTACGCCAAAAACACTTGCTGCCAGTGAACCTAATATAGTCATAGGTTCGGGGACAGGTTTAGGAGACTTTACCTGGTTAAAGCTTGCAACAGTTAGATCGTCTACACCAAATCCGTCACCCGAGAGCTCCTTCCCTTAAACGTTGCTTTGGTAAACTCTTCATTAGGATTTTCGGCGATAATACCATAGTAAAGTGCTGATCCTACCGCACTGCTATTATATATTGCAGGAATAGTGAGCGATTGAGTAGTACCGTTCGTCAGGGTTAGCTCTAAATCGGTAGGGCTGTTAAGGACATCACCAAGACTCGTAGCGTAAAATCCAAAAGCTGCTTCTGGATTGGAAAAAGTAAACGAATTGAATGAAAAACCAGGAGATGTTGGAAGCCCAACGAAGTTACCGATGTCCAGAAATTGGTTGCCTGATATTGGGTAGCGTGGGGTAGCACCGATAGGTACATTTTGTATGATTCCTTGACCTTGAAACGTTGCAGTCCCTGCACCTGGAAAGTTTATAGAGAAGGAAGAAACATTACCAGGTGCAAAACCCTCGAATGTTTCGGTTCCCGCTCCTGCTAGATTGGAAAGGAAGTCGTTACGAGCGGCATCGGCGTTGGGAGTGCTAGGTAAGCGCGGAAACGGGGGGTTAAAAGATGCAGATTCATTGATGTCCTCACCAAAATATATTTGGTAGGCATGGGCGGGGGTTCCAATTATTACTACCACTGCGGTAGCGATCGCTGATGTGATTAATTGATCTGTTAATTTCATAAACTCCTCTGACGACTGTATAAATGTCGGCAGATTTACCCTGGAGTGAAACTTGTCTTACGTAAATTCTATTTATCCACAATATGACCGACTTGTACAGTGCATAAATTTTAACAATGTGCAATTTACCCAGATTTAAAATTGACCAATGACAAATCCAAAATCCTATCATGGTTTATTTGTCGGTTTAGTAACCTTGGATTTAATTTACCTTGCCGAGTCTGCCCCGAAGAATAATCAGAAAATTGTTGCTGCTGACTATACTGTAGCAGCAGGCGGACCCGCAACCAATGCGGCTGTTACTTTCAGTCATCTAGGTAATCAAGCTACGGTGTTGGGTTTGTTGGGTTCTCACCCGATGACGCAGTTGATAAGAGGCGATTTAGATAATTATAAAGTAGCGATCGCTGACCTTGACAACAACGCTACCGAACCACCCCCCGTCTCTTCAATTATTGTCACTCAATCTACAGGCGATCGCGCTGTGGTTTCGCTCAATGCTGTGAAAGCTCAAGCACAGTCCGAATCTATTCCGCCAGATATTTTACAAAAAGTCGATATTGTGATGTTTGATGGACATCAGATGAAAGTTGGTGCGATCGCGCAAATTGCGAAATCTCAAAATATCCCAGTTGTGATTGACGGTGGTAGCTGGAAACCTGGTTTTGAGGAAGTTTTACCTTTTGTGGATTACGCGATTTGTTCGGCTAATTTTTTCCCCCCTGGCTGTCACACTAGTCAAGAAGTTTTTGCATATCTTAATAAAATTAATATTCCCCACATTGCTATTACCCACGGGGAAAAACCAATAGAATACCTCTGGGAAGGGAAAACTGGAACTATCGTTGTACCAAAGATTCAACCTGTTGATACACTAGGAGCCGGAGATATTTTTCACGGTGCTTTCTGTAATTATATTTTACGAGAAAGTTTTCCCGATGCACTTGCACAGGCGGCTAATATAGCTGCTTATTCATGTCAATTCTTTGGTACACGTCGCTGGATGAATTCAAAATTCTGACTGCAATTAACTTAAGGATCGTGTATTTTTAATTTCTTTTCTCTAGTCCCCAGTCCCTAATCCCCAATCCCTAGTCTCTATTTAACAGGAAAACTAAATGAAAGACATACAAGAAATATTAGCGATCGCTTGTTCTGTTGGTTGGGGGGCAGCAGATATACTACAATCTTATTACCACGAGACAGCAAAAAACTTCGATTTAGAAGTGCAATATAAGCAAAATGAGCCTGTAACTGTTGCAGATGTAGCTGTGAGTCAATACATTTTAGAGAAGCTACAAGCGAGTTTGGGTAATGAAGATTTTGGTTATATTAGCGAAGAAACTTATAAAGCGCAAGCAGCGCTGAGTCAAGAATTAGTATGGATTATTGATCCTTTAGATGGTACGCGGGATTTTATCCAAAAAACTGGTGAGTATGCGGTTCACATCGCTTTAGTGAAGGAAAAACGCCCAATTTTAGCGGTGGTAGCTGTGCCGGAAGCGGAAAAATTGTATTATGCAATAAAAGGTGGTGGTGCATTTGTAGAAACACGGCAACGCCAAAGTCAACAAATACACGTTTCATCACGCCAAAACATCCAAGATTTAACTGTAGTTGGAAGTCGCAGTCACCGAAATGAAAGGTTAGATTATCTGCTGCAAAAACTGCCCTTTGCTAATCAGAAATCTGTCGGTAGTGTGGGTTGCAAAATTGCTACAATTGTTGAACAAAACGCAGATGTTTATATTTCCCTTTCTGGTAAATCTGCGCCCAAAGATTGGGATATAGCTGCCCCCGAATTGATTCTCACAGAAGCTGGTGGAAAGTACACCCACTTCGACGGTACACCGTTGCAGTACAACACAGGTGATATTAATCAGTGGGGTGGTTTGCTAGCAAGTAACGGTCAAATTCATGAAGTGCTTTGCCAACAAGCTGAAGAAATTTTAGCAGAATTTGATAACTTAAAAAATTAATTTTATTAGCAAATTTTAAAATTAAATATTTCTATTTGTAAAAACTCTCTTTTCTCTGTGGTGCGGTTATTTTCATATTATTTGAATCATCATTTGCAACACTTGAGCATGAAAATGCCAAAATAAATTATCAACAGTTAAACTTTGTACACCTGTAATTCCATCTACTGCTAAACCTGCATTGACAATTGTTTCCAGAATTTGAAACTCAACTTCTGGATTTAACCCTTGAAGAATTGCGGATTTCCATTCTGGTCGCAGTAAAGAAAGAGCCGCTAATAAAGCAGTTGCACCCCAATTAGAAACTCCACAAACAATGAGATAATTACAACTTGTTATGCAAGCAATTCGTTCTCCATAACGAATATTTTCCTTGATAATTTGTCTGGGAAGATTTCCCATCCCTATTTCATTTCCACCATCTCCAATTCCTATAGAGATAAATTTTTGATAATTAAATAAAAGATGTAAAGGAGCAGTATGATCCGTTATATCTTGTCCTTTCATATTGCGGATAATTCCATCATCGCTCGGACCGGCTCTTTCAATGGAAATAACATGAGAAACTGGCTTTTCTAGAGATTCCCATAAATTTAAACTTGAAGCGATCGCATCATTTGAGTTATCTGCAAGAGGTACAATATCAAAAGCAACGTTTGCGGGAACTCCAGCAGCAAGAACGGCAACTTTTACTGCATGAAAGCACATAGAATCTGTAACAATTCTGACAGTAATTCCGACGCGATGTAGTCCCGCAGCCAACTGAGCGCAACCTATGGGACCATCAGTTTCAGCTGCGGGTGGATTTCCATAAGGCATGAAAAAGCCGGTGATAATTGCGACATGAGGTGATGAATGTTCAGCGAGCGATCGCGCAGAGCCGAACAATCCACCCTTAGCCGCTTGCACCAATGCCGTAATACCTCTACCCACATCCTGTCCGCAAATAGCTTCGAGTTGGGCAATTTTATCAATGATTTCTTGAGAATAAGGTATAGTCATTAGTCAAGTGTTAATTATTACTTTTTAATTGATATTTATTTAAAAATATCCACTATCTACTAACCACTAACTACACTCTCATTAACTATTATTCAAAAAGATTCATCTTTCATATCTGTAATAAACATATGTCCTGGAGCATGAGTAATTGCTATTTCTGGCTTCGCTTGTAAAATAGCCGTTTGCGTTGTCACCCCACAAGCCCAAAATACAGGAATTTCCCCTTGACGAATAGTTACAGCATCGCCAAAATCAGGAGAATTTATATCAGAAATAGCGATCGCGCTTTCATCTCCTAAATGCACCGGCGCACCATGAGATTTAGGAAAACGACTCGTAATGTCTACAGCGCGAATTGCGTCGGCAGGTAACAAAGGACGCATCGAAACCACTAACGGGCTAGAAAAAACGCCAGCGGGCACGCAAGAAAGGTTAGTCTTATACATCGGCACATTTTTCTTTTCCTCAATATGCCTAACGGGTACACCTGCACTCAGCAATGCCGTTTCAAAAGAGAACGAACAGCCAATCAAAAACGCGACAAAATCATCACGCCACAATTGTTTAATATCCGTAACTTCCTGTATTAATTCACCGTGACGAAAAACACAGTAGCGCGGTAAATCAGTTCTCAAATCAGATCCAGGTGCAACCATTCGTGGTTCGGCATCGCCAACTTCAGTGACATCTAGTAAAGGACAAGCTTTAGGGTTGCGGTGACAAAACAGCAGAAAGTCAAATGCGACAGACTTTGGTAAAACGACTAAATTCGCTTGCACATATCCAGAGGCAAAGCCAGGGGTAGGACTTTGAAATTTACCCTGGCGACACAGTTGACGAATTTCTTTATGTGTGAATGAGTTCATGATTGATCGCAGATTATTGCAATCGTGCCTTAATTTTCAGACTTCTATTATCTCTTGATTAGTTGGAAAAGAGCATTTTGCTTTTCAGCTATTCAAAGGTTAAGGGGAAAATATATTTAAATTTAAAGCAGCCAAGGCTTTACGCAAATCCGGTTTTATGCCATCAAATTAAAACTAACATAAAGTACGATTATATAACTCAAAGCTTAATAGATGCTCAATTTTATCTACTAAATGAAAAAATACTTTAACTGTAAAGGATTCATCGTATCCTAGTTAAGTGAACATTGGGATTAAAATAAATATTGTAAAAGCTAGTTTATTTTTTTATCTAAATGATAAGAATAGTGATGATTCTTAGCTAGAAAGCAAACAGAGTAGATTCACTAAGCAGAAGGTAATAAGTAGCGAAGTTGTGGTTTAATGCGCTTTTGAACCTCAGAATACAGCCTTGAACCCGATGCTTATAACATGTAGCAAAACCATACAGGAAGAGCCTTTCACCCAACTACAGTGATAGGTATTTTTGATGTTTATACAAAGTTTACAAACGATGTTTATATTGAGCTTTATGCTATACTAGTACATATAAGGATTATTTTCGGTTGGGAATTCGTTTTAAATTTTAAAAGCTCTCTCCGAATCTAACTCTCTACATTGTCTGGTTTGGGAAACAGCCAAATGTCAATTTATGTAGGTAACTTATCGTATCAGGTAACTGAAGAAGATCTTAAGCGTGCCTTTGGAGAATACGGAACTGTTAATCGAGTTCAGTTACCTACAGATCGCGAAACCGGTCGTCTTCGTGGCTTTCCATTCGTAGAAATGGCAACAGACGAACAAGAGATGGCTGCGATTGAAGCACTCGATGGAGCCGAATGGATGGGACGCGAGCTCAAAGTAAATAAGGCTAAACCCCGCGAAGAAAGAAGTTCTTCCAGTGGAAGCTGGGCAGATAATGCCCGTGGTGGTAATCGCCGCTATTAAGTTATTTGCCTGAAAATTTAAAACTTTAGAGTATCCAGCAGCTAAAGGCAAATGCTTGACTCTGCTGGAATCTTTTATTTGTGCTATAACTCTCAACTATTGATTCACATAGAGGAGGAATAAAGATGACGCAAGTAGTCTTAGGAGAAAATGAAGGAATTGAATCAGCTTTGCGAAGATTTAAGCGGGAAGTTTCTAAAGCAGGAATTTTCCAAGATATGCGAAAGAAGCGCCACTTTGAGACGCCGTTAGAGAAAGAAAAGCGTAAGGCAATTGCAAAACACAAGCAACGTCGCAGACAAGGCTCTCGCTATTAGGTAAGAAGGAAAAGGTAAATAAGTGCATTTGGAAAATAAAACCAGCATCTCTTCATTACCCAATTAAAGTTATGTCCTTTGTGGCTACTCTCCCTTCCATAAAGTGCCAATAGTGATTAAAGGGCGGAAATGTCAAATTCCAGGCGCTAGTTTCTTTTCCCGGATTGACCTTGTTTCAAGAGGGCGCTAGCTAACAATTAATAGCTAACCCTCTTGTGTTAATAAAAATATTCAATCTATTATTTATTTCTAATTCCAGTTATTTCAGCAACTAACTCTGACGCTTTACTCATTAATGTAGTGTCAATATCAACTTGATAATTACCCTGTTGTAAAATCCCCATCACAACTTCTTTTAAATCTGCATTTCCCTTTCTCGCACCCAAACCATTAATTGCACATTCAATTTGCCTTACGCCACAATTTAAGGCAATCAGGGAATTCTTCACCGCCATGCCTAAATCATTATGACAGTGAACTGAAACCACAGCTTGATCAATATTTGGCACGCGATTAAAAATCATTTGCAAAAGTTGCGAAAATTCTTCTGATGATGCCAAACCTAAACTATCAGGAATATTAATTGTCTTCGCACCACTAAGAATTGCAGTTTCAATAGCTTGACACAAAAAATCAGGCTCACTTCTAGGAGCATCAAACGCGCTCCATTCGATATTATCGCAGTAATTTCGTGCCAGAGATACACTATCTTTGATTCTTGCTAATACTTGCTCTGCACTGATAGATTGATTTGTCAGATTTACCAAACTATAAGTATGAATTCTGCCTCTTTTGGCTGGTTTAATCGCTGATGCAAGAGTGATTATTTCATCTTTATTTGCACTTGCTAGTCCGCAAATAATAGAATTTTTAATTATTTGAGAAATCTGGAAAACTTCTTCCAAATCTTTTTGATAAGTCCCTGGATAACCAACTTCAATAATATCTATTCCCATCTTTTCTAACAGTTGGGAAATATTGATTTTTTGTTGCAAGTTCATTTTGACACCAGGAGTAAGTTCTCCATCACGCATGGTGGTGTCAAAAATTAGCACTTTAGTCATAAGTTTTTAATTGCCAACAAGTAAAATTTACCTATTACCTTTATGACTGTAGTGGGCACTAAAGTGCCCAAATAAGCGTTAAAACGCTTACTACGAGCTAACTTATATTTTAATTTTTAGGGGTGCTGTTAATTCGCTGCTGACTGTGCTTCTTGATAGATTATTTCCTGAAACTGAATTAGGTCTTTTTGGGGATCAGCGTGGCTTACTTTCACCGATATTTGTTCGCCTAAATTTACCGATCGCTTAAAAGACATGGGCAATTGCAAGCCTAAATCTTCTAGGAGAATTAATGCTAAATTGCTGTCTTCTCTGAGCCACATCAAAACGGTAACTTGCCAAACTTGCTGTGGATGACGGCGCAAATATTCTAAAGCCCAATATCTATTAGTTTGCCTTTCCACCATCGTTAATTCTTGGGTGATGGCAGTGACTGTCATCATCACTTCTTTGAGTTGATCTGCTGTGAAGGGCAGAACTTCACCGCGCAAGTGTGCCTTAAGTTGAAAGTGGGTGAGTAAGTCGCTGTAGCGACGGATGGGAGAAGTCGCTTGCGTATAAGTATCTAATCCCAAACCGGCATGACGCAGCGGGTTGATGCTCATTTCACTTTTGGGCATACAGCGACGCATAGCGCACGCACGCACGAATCCGGCTGGTAGCAGTAGCAATTCTTCGTCGGGGGGCAATTCTGGCTGTGGCTGACCGCGAAAAGGTAGGGGAATGTTATTAGTTTTACCGTAGTGAGCCGCAACTTCACCGGCAAGAATCATCATTTCCGCTACGAGTTGGCGCGATTTGGAGTCATCTAATATGTCGATGCTGATTTCGTCATTTTTGACTTTAATCATCGCCTCCGGCATGTTGATGCTGATTGCTCCTTGAGCATAGCGCCATTGTTTGCGTCTACTTGCTCCCTTGGCGATCGCTTCTATTTCTGGTTCAGCTTCTACGCCCAACTCAAGCATTTCATCGACATCTTCGTATGTCAGCCGATACGTGGGCTTAATTAAACTGGCATGAATGCTATAATCTTCCACTGCCCCAGCTTCATTTAAAATTATCCCGAAGCTGAGAGCGCAACACACCTTACCCTGAATTAGGCTCATGGGTCCGGTTGCTAATACTTCTGGGAACATCGGAATCATTCCCGTCGGCAAATAAACTGTACTACCGCGCTTTCTGGCTTCTAGGTCTAATTCATCTTCTGGCTCTAACCAGCGTGTGGGATCGGCGATATGTACCCACCAGCGTTCTCGCCCATCTGAAAGTCTTTCCCAACTTAGACCATCGTCTATTTCGGTGGTGCTTTCATCATCAACTGTATAGACTTTCAAATGTGTTAGATCTAGGCGATCGCTATCTAAATCAGTCGGCGGAAAATCCAAACGCTGTTGCGCCACTTCTAATACCTTGCTAGGAAACTGAACCGGAATTGACGAACGACGTAGGAATAAGTTCTCATGAGGACTCCACCAACCTAAATCAATTAACAGTTGAAAGGCTCCTTGGGGGGTGGCGGGACGCCCTAGCATGGTGATGGTTTCCAATACTGGGGCTGGGGGGGGATATGCACGACCCAATGTGTCATAATTTACGCCCCCACGCACGATGTCCGCAAGTAGAGCCGCATATTTTTCCACTGCTTCTATTCTATGGCGATCGTGTCGTTGCCACTCCACCGATTCACCTTTGAGCGCTTTTTCTACACGCTCTAAAAATTCCTGCTGTCCCTTCGCTCTTAAAGCCTCTACTTCTAGCTGGTGTTTGCGTTCTGCTACTTGAGCCGCACTTCGTGGTTCGTAAGCTTCTCCCTTTTGCTTGAAATACATTTTATCGTCTGATAACAAGCAATGGGCGGCGTAACACAAAATCGCATCTTGTGAGGAAAATAGCAAATTCGCCATTTCCTTAGGAGTGACTGTTTCTCCATCCTCAACGAGTAATTCCCAAGCGATCTCCAAGCTTGATGGATCTAAATAATCCTTAACTTGTTCTTGAAAGCTTTTAATTTCTGTGGGCTTGTAGGTTTGCCCACTAATAGTATAGGTGATTTGTCTAGGCGCGAGGCTGTGGGACTGACTACGTTCATCTACCACAAACCAACGGGTTTTGCCGTCTGGTTTTTCTACTACACCCAGACGGCGATCGCCTTGAACTCTAAATTCAACTAGCGTCCCCTTCTCCACAACTCTCGCATCTTATTAGTGAATATTTTTAATTAATACTTATGAGTCAGGAGCTAGGAGTTAGGAGTTAATAAAAAACTCATAACTCATCACTCAGAACTCTTTCTAGCCTTCTGCATTGATGAAAGGCATCAATGCTACAATCCGGGAGCGTTTGATCGCTAGTGTTAATTGTCGCTGTTGCTGAGAAGTCAGTCCGGTAATCCGACGTGGAAGTATCTTACCTCTTTCGGTGACAAACTTACGCAACAAATCGACATCTTTATAATCTATTGGCTCTCCAGGCTTAATCGGAGACAGGCGACGACGGAAATAACTCATCTTTTACTTGATTTCCTTGTGAACGGTATGTTTGTTGCAGTGGGTGCAGAACTTGCTCAGTTCTAGCCGATTGGTTGTGTTGCGACGGTTCTTAGTGCTGGTATAACGTGAAACACCAGGAGAACGCTTATCTGGATTTGACCGACACTCGGTACATTCTAGTGTCACAATAATGCGAGCACCTTTACTTTTAGCCATAATCTTACAAACAGTAAAGCCTGAAGAGAATTAACACAATTTACTATTTTCTCACATTACGTCGTGTTATTTCAACTAATCGCTTGATTTTTATATCCAGCGAATAGCCTCGACGCGACGAAACTATCATAGTACCAGATGCGCGATCGTGCAAAGCCTGCCGCATCTGGGTATCTGATAACGCAGCCCCACAGTCTATTGCCAGAGGAATCACTAGCAGTATAGCAGTCGGGTTTCTAATAATGTTGCCGAGGGCAATTGATATTAAAAGCGCACCAAAACAGATTATAGCTTCTCTTTTGAGAAGAGACTGTAAATCTGGAATTCTGCCTACTACTTGTCCATCTTGGACTTCTAGCAGTTTCATGTCAAAAGCCCAACGTCCTAAACTCTGCCCCTGATTGTTGTACACTACCACCACTCGCGTTAGCAGCCAACCGATAACAAAAACTAATATTTGTACGACTTGAATGCCAATTTCACCGCTACCGAATGTCGAACTGAGTAACCACACACCAAGAAAATCAGTTCCCAATGCCATCGCACGTCGCCCAATATCAACTTTGGGATAATGTTTTTGGGGTACTCGGTCGATAGTCATACAAAATAAGTGTTTATATTGAGGTTGGGAGTTAGCGGGGGTGTTCTTCTAGTTTAATATTAAGACAACGATTGAATATTTGAGAGAAGACAGCTTCTCAATCCACTTGGGTGTTTTTCACCTCATACGACTTTCACGTTGGGCATGTGGCTATGGTTCGTTTAATGCTCAAGCAATTTGCGTAGTTAAAATCATTTTCTCACAACTTTTTAGACATCTCTTACTCGACTTTACCTATTTTTACCTTCCGCGTATAATGTCTGTCCTAGATTTTCTAGCCTTATGAATGTCGTTTCCATAAGTTTTTGATGCGCGATAAGGAAGGAAGATTTTTTCATATACTTTCTCCTGTTGCAATCTCTGGATTACTGATTGCATTAACTCGCTGTAATTTATAATAACTCCCGGTTAAAAAACTCTATCCCACATTGGTTTGATATTAATTTATCTAGGCGATTGCAGCTTATAGTGTGACTAAATAGTCGGTAATACTTAATTATTAAAGAGTGTAAATAGTTTTAAAAAATATTTTATATTAAAAAATGTTCCGAGAGTTTTAAAAAGGTGGATATAATTTTTAAAATACGAATATATCTGGTGAAGATTTGATTGTTCTGGTTTTACTAATAGCGATGCCTGCGGCGGGCTACGCCTACGCCTAGATTTGGCAACGATAAATAAGCATAATTTTAAACGTACTGATATTCAAAAATATGTCGGTTGCGAATCGCGAATATGGGCGCATCAAAGCTAGCATAGTAGTTTTTATATCGGCTGTAGCGATGTTAGAGATCAAGTTACCAATTCACGAAACTTTTCAGAGTACAGTCCAAGGTGAAGGATACTGGACTGGTTCTTTAGTAGACTTTATTCGCTTGTCTGGGTGTCCAGTGGGCTGCCCTTGGTGCGACACTGGTTATGCTGATGGTGGTGCAAAATTACCGCGAAGGGAACGTCCTATCCACGAACTTTTAGCCGAGCTCAAATCTCCCAGAGTCGTAATCACTGGTGGAGAGCCATTCATTCAAAAACATTTACCTGAATTGGTGCAAGCTCTTTTGGCAGAAGGAAAAAAAGTCAGTATTGAAACCTCTGGATCTTTTTGGCAAGAAGTCTCTCCTGCGGCTTGGATTACCCTATCTCCCAAGGAACACATTAATCCTAGATACCCAGTCCAAAAGCAGTTTTGGAGCCGGACAAATGAAGTGAAGATAGTGATAGAGACTGGGACAGAAATTGACTTCTACCAAGAATATCTATCTGCTCAATCTAGCTTGCCTGTTTACTTACAACCTGAATGGAACAATTCGGCAAAAACCATACCTCTAGTTTTACAATTGCTACAACAAAAACCTCACTATAGGCTTTCTTTGCAAACACATAAATATATCGGAATCCAATGACAAGTAATCAGTGGCTAGTGGGTAAACAGTCTGACGGGAGTCTAGGCGTAGGCGTAGCCCGCCGCAGGCATCGCTATTAATAAAACCCAAATAATCAAACGTTCACCAAATACAACGGTTAAGTCTCAAAAAGGATCATGGACAAAGCAGACCATGTACAGTATTGGCATCAAGGTACTGTGCTAAGACTGATTAAAATTGCACAATCTCTATGAGGGTTGGCAACTTGTTAGATAGACTTAACGTTAAAAGTCAGGATCGCCATGTTGTCAGTCAGTGATGCAGAAGCAATTATTTTAAATTTGGTGCAACCGCTGAATAATCAGCAGGATACAGAAGTTGTCGATTTACTTACAGATAATCGCATTCTGGCGACACCTGTCACAAGTAACTTAGATTTTCCCCATTGGGATAATTCCGCGATGGATGGTTACGCTGTGCGTTATGAAGATGTGCAGCATTCTAGCGAGGAAACACCAGCGGTTTTGGAAGTTGTAGAAGAAATTCCCGCCGGGTATCAGCCTCAGTGTACAATTCAATCGAGGCAAGCAGCGCGGATTTTTACAGGTGCGGTAATGCCAGCGGGTGCGGATACAGTAGTTATGCAGGAACGAACTCGCTTTGAAGATAATCGCGTTTTCATCCTCACTACGCCCAAACCGCAAGAATTTGTCAGACATAAAGGATCTTACTATCAAGCAGGGGCACAATTACTACCCGCAGGAATTCTATTAAATGCGCCGGAAATTGCCGTTTTAGCTGCTACCCAGTGTACACAATTACGTGTTTACCGCAAACTGCGTGTTGCTATTTTTTCGACTGGAAATGAATTGGTAACGCCTGACAAACCGCTGCAACCCGGACAAATTGTTGATTCTAATAATTATGCGATCGCTTCTTTGATCAGGCAAACTGGGGCAGAAGTGTTAATGTTAGGAATTGTTAAGGATGATCCAGAGATATTAAAGCAAGTAATTTCTCACGCTATTGCTAACGCCGATATAATTATCTCTTCTGGTGGCGTTTCGGTGGGAGATTATGATTACGTTGAGCAAATTATCGAATCTTTAGAAGGAAAAATTCACATTCGATCTGTCGGAATGAAACCAGGTAAACCGCTGACTGTAGCTACCTTCCCAACACACAACTCCTGTTTATATTTCGGTTTACCAGGAAATCCAGCTGCGGTTTTGGTGACATTTTGGCGGTTTGTGCAACCGGCAATGAGAAAGATGTCAGGACTTGCTGATAATAGGATGAGCTTTGTGAAAGCGCGATCGCATGAAGAATTGCGATCGGATGGCAAGCGGGAAACTTACCTTTGGGGTAAGTTGCATTTAATTGATGGGTTTTACCACTTTCACGTAGCTGGTGGTAGTCACAGTTCGGGAAACTTAATAAATTTAGCGCAAACCAACGCTTTAGCTATTCTACCAGTGGGTAAAACCTTAATTTCTCAGGGTGAGGAAGTGCAAGTTTTGCAAGTTGGGTAATCGTTGTGCAGCGTGTAATTAGAAACTTATCGCAAATCGAGCTTGTAGCAATTTTAGTTCATGTTCGATTAAATGGGCATTTGTTTGTAATATCTGATTTTCGGTACTTAACTAGTATAGGGAAATAATTTTTTGAAATCGTTAATTTTTTTCTCAAAAAAGTGCCACGAAATTATAGCTAGAATTAGCGTCATAACTGTCGAAAGTACTGGCGTTATCATTGGCTTTGAGCTATAGGCTGATAATCCGAAAATGTCAAATACCTGATGAATTAGAGATGGAGTAAACAGGTGTATCAGGTAAATACCGTAACTTATTTTGCCTAGATACACAAGAGCCGGAAATTCGAGTACTTTTGCTAGAATGCCTGAAAAACCCTTTGCTGCTTTGGCAACAAGCCAAGTACAAATCATTCCCATTGCAGTCTCACCAATAACTTTCTCTACAATCGTAATGTCATATTTACGATTTAAAATTTGGATTAACAATAAGAGAAAACAGCCAGCCCTCTCAATATTGACAAATAACATATTTTATGGTTTTGCTTCATGGAATAGCATCAAGAGTTGCTTTGTATTGCTTGAGCTTTCGAGCAGTGGAACAGTGGGGATGTTTGCCATCAACGG